>JADMIO011283402.1_pt1 | contig 48076 bp, 47 predicted proteins | sample 8958161 | NCBI WGS metagenome assembly JADMIO01 (sample SAMN16585339, study PRJNA669376) | soil metagenome | isolation source: Crop rotation soil | place: USA: Cullars Rotation, Alabama | collected 2011
CGCGACAACTTGTCCACGTGGAATTCTAAGCTTAGGATCCCAATGTGCTGGAAAGTTTCTTCGCCTTCTCGTGCTCGAGCGTCATGCGATCGATGAAGCCGCGCGCTTTCGCCGCGTGCTTGCCGAAGAGCTCGGCCTCGTCGACGATGTGCCCGGCGTCGCGCAGGTCGACGATGAAGTTGTCGTTGCGCCGAACGCAGTGAGGCTTGGTACCGAAGCCCTCCGTCGCCTCGAAGCACGTCTGCTGATCGACCTCGACGTTCAAGAACGGCAACGCCTCCACGAGCTCGTACGACTGGAACGCGCCCTCCTCGACGAGCCGCTTCTCCGCCGCGCGCCACGCCGCGTGGCTTGGCGCTGCGCCGAGCCAGCGCCCAGCACCGAGCTTCGACGTCACCTGCGCCGCCGCCGGCAGCCCGAAGAAGATCGGCAGCGCGATCTCCGATTGGTGGCCGCCCAGCCGCTCGAGATTCGCGAGCACGACGACGTCGAAGCCGTCCGCCTTGAAGTGGCTCGCGGGCACGTCGTGCAGAAGCGTGACGCTGCGCTCGCCTGAGCCGTCGGCGCGCGTCCACGTCCCGAGGTAGCCGTCGAAGTCGACGCCGTCCTGGAAGACCGGCGCTATCGCGAACACGCCCGTGACGTCGCCGTTTCCGTCGCCGTTTCCGTCGCCGTTTCCGTCGCCGTTTCCGTCGCCGTTTCCGCCGTCGCGGCTCGCGCGCTCCTCGATGCGCAGCGCGCCCGGCTTGCGATCGCTCGCCTTCGCGTACGGCCTCTTCACTGCACCCTTGTCGAGCGCCTCACCGCGCAACCACAACTGCTGCTCGGGCTTCGCGCGATACGCGTAGTGCCCCGTGACGCCGCCGTCGCCGTCGACGACGAGCACCATGTCGAACGGCAGCTCGCCGTCGAGGATCCCGATGTAGCGCTCGCTCGCCTCGGCCGCCGCCGCCGTCGTCGCCGTCGTCGTCGTCGTCGCGGCCGTCGTCGTTGCTGGGACTGTCGCAGCGGGGAGTGTCGTCGCCGTCGTCGTGGGGGCTGTGGGCGGCGCGGGCTCGCGGCAGGCGACGAGCGGCGCGAGCAGCACGAGCGCCGCGAGCGCCGCCCACGTCCTAGCCATAGGTGACTTGGACGGTCTCGACGATGGTCTTGAGCGCTCTGGTGGCGACGTCGGTGGAGTCGCTGCGGACGAGGGCGATGCCTTCGCCTTCGTAGCCGGGTCCGCGCGGCTGGCCGACGCGCGGGGCGCGCAGCTCGACGAGGGCGTCGCCGACTTTGGCGATGGCTTCACGAACGCCGCGCACGTCGACGACGCGATCGCCGCGGCCCTGTCCGCGCAAGAAGGCGGCGCCGGCGGCGAACTTGCGGGCGGGCGGCGTGAAGCGATCGAAGGCGATGAGCTCGGCCCACTTCTCGATCATGTCGACGTCGTGGGCGAGGCTCATGAGCGGCATGATTTGCACGCCGGGCGGGCGCGCGCCGACTTCGTTCACGTAGAGCTTGCCGCCGTCGGCGTAGAACCACTCCATGTGTGTGATGGCGGTGCCGCTCACTTTGGCGTCGGCGCCGAAGAGCGCGCCGAGCGCCGCTTCATTGACCGGTGCAAAGTCCGTCCACGGCGCCTCGATCTCTCTCGGCAAGAGGACGCAGTACTGCACCCACGGCGTCTCCAACACCTCGAGCGGCGTGGGGAAATAACGCGTGCCGCTGCGCCACACGCTCTTACCGTCGATGGTCACGGTCTCGCACGTGTGCTCGCGCGCGCGGATGAATTGCTCGGCCTGCAGCGGCCTCGTCGACGTGGGCTCGAGGCCCGCGGCCGGCAACGAGTCGAGCTCGCGCTCGGTCTCGATGCGGTGGGTGGCGCGCGAGCCGACGCCCGCCTGCGGCTTGACGATGATCGGCAGGCCGACGTCGTCGACGAATTTCTTGAGCTCCCTCATCGAGGTGACGAGCTTCGACGCCGCCACCGGCACGCCGCTCGCGCGCAGCACTTCCTTCATCCGATCCTTGTCGCGGAAGCGACGCGCGATGTCCGGCTTCATCCCCGGCACGCTCGCGAGCGCGCGCGCCTCGGCGAGCGGCATCTGCAATTGCTCGAGGACGCCGGTCAAACGATCGACGGGGCCGCGGTTCTCCGCGAACCAGAGCACCGCCTTGGCGATCTGCGCGCCGTCGCCGACGTCGTCGATGCGGTAGTGCGCCACGTGTCCTCGCAAGTCGCGCGGCACCGCGCTCTCCGGATCCGCGCTGATGACGCTCAGGGCCACGCCCGGCAATTGCGCGAACGCGCGCACGTAGCGGTTGGTGTTCTCGAGGAAGTGGGGGGCGACGAGGGCGATGTGGACGGCGGCGGCCATGATGACGTCGCGTATGCCATACGCGTCGCGAGCGCCAACGGGGAAGGGTAGACTGGGCCATGCCATCGGAAACGCCCCAGGAGCCCTCGAGCGCCGCCGCCGCCAACGCCACGGCACTCTCGCTTGTCGACGTCGAAAGAGTGCCGGCGGAGCCCTTCTCGATCGGGCGCTTGTTCGCGCGCGCCTTGCCGATCTTCGGCCGGTGCTTCGTGCCGCTCACGGCGTTGACGCTCGGCGTCCACCTGCCGTGGATCGCCGCGAACGCGGCGTCGCTGAATGCGCCGCAGAGCGGGCCCTGGCACGTCGTCAGCACCGTGCTCTCGCTCCTCGCGCAACCGCTCGCGGTCGCCGCCGCCGTCGCCGCCGTCGCCGACGCCGTCGCCGGCCGACCGATGAACGTCGTCGCGTCGCTGCTGCGCGTGTTGCGACGGGCGCACATCGTGGTGGTCGCGGCGTTCGTGCAGGCGATCTTGTGCACCCTCGGCCTCGTGATGTGCCTCGTGCCGGGCTTCATCGCGATGAGCATGTGGTGGCTCGCGATCTCGGCCGTCGTCGTCGAGAACAAGGGCCCCATCGAGAGCTTGCAGCGCAGCGCCGAGCTCACCGCGGGTCACCGCGGCGCCATCGGAGTGCTCGCGTTCTTGCAGATGCTCCTCGGATCCTTCGCGACCGTCTTCCTCACGACCGCGACGTGGTTGCCCTTCGCCGCGCGCACGGGGTTGAGCTCGCTCGCCACGGTCATCCTCGCCGCGCTCGGCGCGGTCGTCGGGACGCTCGCGTACGTCGACCTGCGCGCCGAGAAGGAGCCCGGATTCGATCTCGACGACGCCCTTGGCCGGTGACAACGTCCGCGCATGATCCTCCTCGTCCTCTCGCTCGCCGCCGCCGCCGCACCCAACATCGCCGCCTGCACGCTGCCGCCGCAACACATGTGCACCGACGTCAAGCTCGCCGCGGGTGAAGACGCCAAGTCGTACGTGGATCGCTGCTCGAAGGGGCGAGGCACGTCGTCGAAGAGCGCGTGCCCGCAGAAGCCCACCGACGTCGTCTGCACCATCGCCGACGTCACCATCGTGAGCTCGCCCGATTCGCTGAAGGGCGACGAGAAGGCGGGCTTCATCTCGGGTGCTGCGAAGGGATGCTTGAGCAACGGCGGCAGCGTCCTCGTCGAGGGCAAGCCGCTGCAGGACGCGCACAAGAAGGCGTCGGTGACGTTGCCGCAGCAGAAGCTGCGCGGTGATCTGACGGACGACTGCACCGTCGAAGCGCTCGGCACCGTCGAGACCGCCACGTGCGGCGGCGTCACGCGCGCGCCCGTGACGGTGCGCGTGTCGCCGGTCTCCGACGATCCGATGTGGCCGACGCCGAAGACGCCGGACGAAGCGATGAAGCGCGACACCGTGGAGGGCGCTTCGACCAAAGAGCTCGCGCGCAAGATCAACAAAGACGGCTTCACCGTCACGTACACGATCACGAGCCCGCACGCGGTGCCCGGCTACTGGGGCGCCGTGCGCCGCTCGGTGACCGTGGGCGGCAAACCCGTCGCGCTCGAGTGCAACGTCAACACGTACGCCGCCGCCGACCTCGCCGAGGGCATGGCGTTCTGCGCGTCGCTGCAACCCGCGAAGTGAAGCCTAGGCTTTGGCGCGCGCGATCGGCGCCGTGATCGCGTTCGTCACGCGCAGATAGTCGGCGGGTGCCACGAGGATCTGCAGGCCGCGCTGGCCGGCGGAGACGCTGACGACGTCGTGGACCTCGATCATCTCGTCGACGACGACGGGGAACGCCTTCTTGGCGGCGAGCACGGTGACGCCGCCGCGGATGTAGCCGGTGAGGCCGGTGAGCTCCTTCAGCGGCACCGGCTCGACGCTCTTGTTGCCCGACGCGCGCGCGCACGCTTTCAGGTCGAGCTCTTCGTCGCCGGCGAGAACGGCGAAGAGCGGGCCGGTCTTGTCGCCGCGCACGCACAGCGTCTTCCACACCTGCTCCGGCGGCAACCCCACCTTCGCCGCCACCGTCTCCGCCGACAGATCCTCCTCGTCGACGTCGTACGTGCGCAGCTCGTAGGAGACGCCGGCGTCGTCGAGGATGCGGCACGCGTTCGTCTTCGTCGTTGTCACGATGCTCGACATGATAGCGTCAAGTCGTGCTCGCGCTCGCGCTCGTTCTCATCGCGTCGCTCGACGGAAACACGGCGTTCGTCGAGGGGAAGAAGCTCTACGACAAATTCGAATACGAGCAGGCCGTGTTCCGTTTCGAGAAGGTCGCCGTCTCACCCGGCTTGACCAACACCGATCGCGCGACCGCGCTCGTCTGGCTCGCGCTCTCGGAAGCCGGCGTCGGCGACTTCGACGCCACCCGCCGCGCTTTCGAAGACGCGTGTCGCGCCGATGCGACGGTGAAGTTGCCGCTCGAGGTGTCGGCGAAGCTGCAGAAGATCTTCGACGAGGCGAAGGCGACCGCCGCGAAGGAAGCGGCCGACGCGGCGAAGGCGGCGTCGCAAGCGCCTCCGCCTCCGTCGGTGACCGCGGCGCCGCCGCCGTCGTCGTCACCGATGCCGCTCGTCGGCGGCGTCGGTGCGGCCACGGGCGGGCTCTTGCTCGCCGGCGGCGTGGGCGCGTCGGTGTTGTTCGCGCTCTCGTACTCGAAGGCGACCGATCACAACCAGCTCGCGGTCGATGCGCGCCAGTCGCTCGCCGAAGCGAACCTCGAGCTCACCGTCGCCACCATCCTCGTCCCGGCGGGCGCGCTCATCGGCGGCGCCGGCGCGGTGCTGTTGTTTACGGCGCCGCCGCAGTGAAGTCGGCGACGGCGCGCGCGACCGCACCCGGCGCCACGTCGATGGTCTGCGTTTTTTCGGCGCCCTTGTAGACGAACTTCACCGTGTAGCTGCCGGCGACGACGTCGACGTCGCCGAACGGTGTGGTGCCGAGCGCTTCGGCGCCGAGGAACACGTCGGCAAGCGGCTTGGCACGGCACTGCAGCTTGCCTCGCGGCAACTTCGCATAGTCGATCGGCGCGTCGCCGACCTCGACGCTCGTCTTCACCCCGCGCTTCTTGTCGACGGCGACGACGCGCTTGCCTTTTGCCACGCGGATCTTGCCCGACCCCGTCGCCACCGTCTTTCCGTCGACGCGCCACTCGATCCCCGCCGGCCCGCTCACACTGACCTCGTGCGCGTCCACCTTCTTCGGCGCGGTCTTCGCCTCGATCCCACCCGCGCTCGACGGCGCCGCGATGGGGGGCGTCTCCACAGGCGCAGGCGTCGCGACAGGCGCCGGCGTCGCGACGGGCGCAGGCGGCGACGCGACGGGCGCAGCAGGCGTTGCGACGGGTGGCGTCGTGACGGGCGCCGGCGTCGCGACGGGTGGCGTCGTGACGGGCGCCGGCGTCGCGGCGGGTGGCGTCGTGACGGGCGCCGGCGTCGCGGCCGGTGGCGTCGTGACGGCCGCCGGCGTTGCGACGGGCGCAGGCGTTGTCACGACGGACGGGGCCACGCGAGCGACGAGGTCGGGGCGGGCGTTGAAGAGGAAGACGGCGGCGCCGACGGCGACGACGGCGGCGGCGGCGGCACCGATGGCGAGGCCGCGGCGGCGCGCGGGGGGCGTGTCGTCGACGACGACGGGGGCGACGGCGAGGGTGCTGTTGGCGCCGCCGTCGAAGACGCCGGTCTCGGCGGTGGAGCTCGCGGGCGATTTCTGCGAGGGCGTGGTCGGGGCGAGGTCAAAGGGCGACGCGCGTCCGGGCGGTTCGACGAAGCCTTTCCACACCGCGTTCGGCGTGTCCGTCTGCGGCGACGACGGCACGAACGCCGGCGACGACGGGTTGCTGCGCGAGCGCGAGGGGTTGCTCTTCGGGCCGGTGCCCGGGCTCGAGCCGGGAGCTCTCGACGTGTCGAGCGCGCCGCCGCCGATGATCGAGCGGACGAACGGGGCGACGACGCTCTTTCGATTGTGCGTGAGGTGCTCGAGCATGTCCGAGAGCTCGGCGGCGGAGCCCGGACGAAATTCGCGATCTTTCTCGAGGAGGCTCATCACGAGGGCGTCGAGGCCCTCGGGCACGGCGGGGTTGATGGCGCTCGGCGGCCGCGGCGTGTCGGCGAGGATCGACTGCATCAACAGCAGATCGGTGGCGCCTTCGAAGGGACGCTTGCCCGTCAGCAACCAATACGCGGTCACGCCGAGCGCATAGAGATCGGCGCGGCCGTCGAGCGTCTCGCCGCGCAATTGCTCGGGCGGCATGAAGGGGATCTTGCCCTTGATCTCGCCGGCCTTCGTGCGCACTTCGTCGCCGTCGTCGATCTGCGCGCGCGCGATGCCGAAGTCGAGGATCTTCGTGTCGCCGTCGCGATCGATCATCAGGTTGTCGGGGCTGATGTCGCGATGGATGACCGGCGACGGCTCGCCCGCCGCGTCGAGCCGTCCATGCGCGACGCCGAGGCCGACGGCGGCGTCGTAGAGAGCACAACACGCCACGTCGACCGGCACCGCCTTCTTTGCGCGCCACGCCGATCGCGCGAGGACGTTCAGGCCGACGCCGTCGACGTGCTCCATCGCGATGAAGAACGATCCATCGACCTCGCCGAGATCCCAGATCTGCACGATGCGCGGGTGCTGCAACGTCGCCGCGATCTTGGCTTCGCGCAGGAACATGTCGACGAAGTGTTTGCGCTCCGCGAGGTGCGGCAGCATGCGCTTCACGACGCAGGTCTTCTTGAACCCCGCCACGCCTTCTTGCTCGGCGAGAAACACCTCGGCCATGCCGCCCACGCCGAGGCGTCGCTGCAACATGTAACGACCGAGACGATGCGGGCGGAAGCGGCTCCCCGAGTCCTCCGGCAGCACAGGCGGATCGAGCGCGGTCGCTGCTTGGTTGTCGAAAGGACCCGACTTCTCCGTCACTCCTCGAAGGGTACCGCGGCGACGTCGACGGCGTCGTCGCGGGACGGTTCCGTCTCGTTTCGTGGGCGAAACCCCACCGGGGTGTACGCTCGAGCCGTGAGGTCGATCGGGCTCCTCCGGCTCGTCATCGCCACCGCCGTCGCGGCGACGGCGTCGTGCAACCTCACGCTCGACTTCACCGGCTATCGCTGCGACGACGCGCACGCCTGTGGCGACGGGCTCGTCTGCACGGACGGCGTCTGCGTCGCCGCAGAAGGCGAAGGCGAGGGCGAGGGCGAAGGCGAAGGCGAAGGCGAGGGCGACCGACCCTGCGAACAGCTCAGCGACTGCCGCGGCGGCGAGGTGTGCGACACCGGCTCCCACACGTGCGTCCCCGACTGCCGCATCATCGCCGGCGCCTGCGACGCCGACAGCGTGTGCGACGACGGAACCGGCATCTGCCGGCTGACGTCGTGCGGCGACGGTGTCGCCGAGGGCGTCGAGGAGTGCGACGACGGCGCCGCCGGCAACAGCGACACCGCGCCGAACGCGTGCCGCGCCAATTGCGAGATCCCGCACTGCGGCGACGGCGTCGTCGACTCGCACTTCGGCGAGAGCTGCGACGACGCCAACGACATCGACGACGACGGTTGCAGCAACGCGTGTGTGAGTCGCAACTGCGGCAACGGCGTGCGCGAGGACTTCGAGGAGTGCGACAACGGGCCGGCCAACGACGACGACGGCGCCGACGCCTGCCGCACCAACTGCGCGTTCGCCTATTGCGGCGATGGCGTCGGCGACACCGGCGAGCAATGCGACGACGGCAACTTCGCGAGCGGCGACGGCTGCGACACAAACTGCACGCCGAGCGCGTGCGGCAACGGCGTGCGCGCGGGGCTCGAGCAGTGCGACGACGGCAACGTCGACGACGGCGACGGCTGCGACGGCAACTGCACCGACACCGGCTGCGGCAACGGGCGCCTCACGGCCGGCGAGGAGTGCGACGAGGGCGTCAACAACAGCGACAGCGCGCCGAACTCGTGCCGCACCACGTGCCTGCTCCCGCACTGCGGCGACGGCGTGGCCGACCCCATCGATCAAGAGCAGTGCGACGACGGCAACAGCGTCGACGACGACGATTGTCGCAACGACTGCACGAGCGCTCTGTGCGGCAACGGCAACCTCGACGGCAGCGAGCAGTGCGACGACGGCGCCGGCAACAGCGACACCGCGCCGAACGCGTGCCGCACCTCGTGCGCGCATGCGTTTTGCGGCGACCACGTCGTCGACGACGGCGAGGACTGCGACGACGGCAACATCACGAGCGGCGACGGCTGCGACGCCAACTGCACCGTCTCCGCCTGCGGCAACGGCTTCGCCACCGGCAACGAGCAGTGCGATCTCGGTGTGCAGAACAGCGAAGCGCCGAACGCGGCGTGCCGCACGGATTGCGAGGCGCGCCGCTGCGGCGACGGCGTCGTCGACGATCAGTTCGCGGAGTCGTGCGACAGCGGCGCGCAAAACAGCAACGCACCCGACGCCGCGTGCCGCGCCACGTGCGTGCCGCGCAGGTGCGGCGACGGCATCGCCGATCTCGCGTCGGGCGAGGACTGCGACGACGGCACCGCCAACAGCGACGCGCCGAACGCCGCGTGCCGCACCGACTGCGGCGCGCAGCGCTGCGGCGACGCGGTCCTCGACAACAACGCAGGCGAGGACTGCGACGAGGGCGGCAACAACAGCAACGCGCCGAACGCGTCGTGCCGCACGTCGTGCGAGCCGCGCAACTGCGGCGATCACGTCGTCGACGATCAATTTGGCGAGGTCTGCGACGAGGGCGGGGCCAACAGCGACGCGCCGAACGCCGTGTGTCGAACGAATTGCAACCCGCGCCGCTGCGGCGACGGCGTCGTCGACGATCGATCCGGCGAGCAATGCGATACCGGCACCTCGAACAGCAACGCGCCGAACGCCGCGTGTCGCACGGATTGCTCGCCGCGTCGCTGCGGCGACGCCGTCGTCGACAACGGCAGCGGCGAGGCATGCGACAACGGATCGTCGAACAGCCAGGCGCCGAACGCCGCGTGCCGCACCGACTGCTCGGCGCGTCGCTGCGGTGACGGCGTGACGGACAACGGCAGCGGCGAGGCGTGCGACGCCGGCGGACAAAACGCGAACACGCCGAACGCTCCCTGTCGCGTCGGATGCGTCGCGCGGCGCTGCGGCGACGGCATCATCGATCCGCAGTTCGGCGAGCTCTGCGACGACGGCGCCAACAACGGCAACAGCGCGCCTGCCACGTGTCGCACGAATTGCACGCCGCGCTCGTGCGGCGACGGCGTCGTCGACGTCGGCGCCGGCGAGCAGTGCGATCTCGGCGGCAACAACAACAGCACGCGCCGAACGCGTCGTGCCGCACCACGTGCGTGAACCGTCGCTGCGGCGACAACATCGTCGACGGTGCGTTCGGCGAGCAGTGCGATCTCGGCGGCAACAACAGCGAACAACCGAACGCGTCGTGCCGCACCGATTGCGCGCCGCGCGGCTGCGGCGACGGCGTCGTCGACGACGCGTTCGGCGAGGAGTGCGACGACGGCGCCGCCAACAGCGACGCGCCGAACGCCTCGTGTCGCAGCGGCTGCAACGCGCAGCAGTGCGGCGACGGCATCGTCGACGGCGCGTTCGGCGAGCAGTGCGACGACGGCGACGGCAACAGCGACGATCCGAACGCCGACTGCCGCAGCGATTGTGAGCAACGGCGCTGCGGCGACGGCGTCGTCGACTTCGCGTTCGGTGAGGAGTGCGACGACGGCAACAACGACGGCGGCGACGGCTGCGACAGCGGCTGCTTCCGCGAATTCGCGCCGCTGTCGAGCGACGGTCACGTGCAACAGGCGCTCATCCTCGACTTCTTCGACGACGAGGGCGGCTGCGCCTCGGGCCTGCCGTTCTCGTACATCGACGAGCAAAACGATCGCCCGCGCGCCGGCGACGTCGAAGCCGGCGATCACGTGTGGCGCCCGTACTCGCTCGGCATCGACGAGCCGTGCAGCAGCCCCTGCGGCGTCGGCGTCGACGTCAACTGCCATTTCGGCGGCGACGGCAGCGGCTCACCCGATCAAGCCACCGCGTACGGCTTCATCTATCTCTACTCGCCCGACGATCGCACGGCGCAGCTCTTCGGCGGCAGCGACGACGGCTACCAGGTCTTCGTCAACGGCGAGCTCGTCATCGACGGCCAGTTCGCCTGCCGCTGCTGGGCCGACGGGCAAGAGGAGGTCGACGTGAACCTCGTCGCCGGCGAGAACCGCATCCTCGTCAAGGTCGGCGAGAACTTCGGCGCCTTCGGTTACACGCTGCAATTCTTCGACGGCAACACCGGCGAGCCCATGCTCGATCTGTTCACCACGATGTCGCCCTGATCGAACCGAGGGGCATGGGCAGCGGCAGGGGCAGGGGCAGGAATAGCGCGGCGGCTCAGCGCCGGCGGCGAGGCGAGCTCGCGATGAACGCGGTGCGCGGCTCGCTCTCGTAGACGATGCGGAAGCCGACGTCGGGGGCGGCGACGTCTTCATAGCTGCGGTTGTCGACGCGACCGGGATCGGTGCGGTTGCGCCACGGTCCGCCGCGCACGATGAAGCCGCCCTTCTTTGCGGGCGTCGATGTCCACTCCCACACACGAGTGAGATCGCGGACGCCGGCGGCGGCGAAGAAATTCCACTCGGCCTCGGTGGCGATGCGTCCGCCCTCGGAGGCGGCGTAGGCGGCGGCGACGCGCGGCGACACGACGACGGCGGGCTCGGCGGCGAGCGCGGGCAGCGACCAGACGGAATGGTCGAGGTTCGGCTCGGGGCGCACCGGCGCGCGCTTGAGCCACGCGGCGAGCTCGGCGTTGGTGACGAGGCGCTCGTCGACCCAGAGCGGGCGCCCGGCGAGCTCGTGTAGCGCGATCACCACGCGCCGATCGTCGACCCACCCGAACGGCGAAATTTCGAGCGTGCCGTCGAGCGAGGCGACGCCCGCCTCTTCGACGAACATCCGTTGCTCGGCGCGCGTCTCGGGAAAGAGCGACGACGCGAGGCCCGCGAGAGCTGCGCGCGCGCCGGTGACGTCGACGGCGTCGCTGATGACGTCGGCGAAGGTAGCGGCGCCGCCGTAGCGTTCGCGCGGATCGCGCGCGAGCGCGACGTTGAGCGCCGCCGACAACGCCTTCGGCGCTGCTGCGCGCGTGAGCGAGTTCGGCTTGCCGCTGCGCAGGCGCTCGAGCGTGGCCTGCAAGCTCTCGGCGGCGAACGGGTGCGCGCCCTCGAGGAGAAAGTGGAGCATCGAGGCCAGGACGAAGACGTCGGCGCGCGCGTCGCCGTCGCCGTGAGCGGCGAGGTCGGGCAATGCGTGCTCGGGCAAGAGCGTGCTCTCGTGCGCGAGCGTGCGCGGCTCCCACAGGGGCTCGTGGTTGATGACGCCGATGATGGTGTCGAAGTTGGCGTCGTACTCGCGCTGCACGAAGAGCTGTAGCGCGCCGTCGAAACCGACGCGCACGTTGCTCGTGGTGATCGGGAGCTGTTGAGCGTACCCGCGCAGCGCCGCGCGCGCGCGCGCGACCTCGGCGACGACGTAGACGGCCACCTCGGTTGCGATCGTGCCGTCGAGCTCGCGCGATTGCGCGGCGATTTCGGAGAGGCGCACGCCGGGCATGTAGGGGAAGGCGCCGAGCGCTTCATGCGACGCGACGAGGCGTGGGACCGCCGCCGTGCCGCGGCCCTCGCGCTCGCACGCTTCGTAGGCGCCGACGTCGACGCCGTCGACGACGAGGAGCGGGTCCGTGCTCGGCGGCATCAACGCGCGATACGATTGCGACGGGTCCTCGCCGCGCGCGCTCACGTCGCCCTCGGACATGAAGATCGCGAACGGTCCGCGGAAGGAGGTGGGCGTTTGCGCCATGGCGGGTCTCGTCACTGATGTTTCCGAGGGACGCGGCCTCCCGTCAAGCGCGCGCCTGTTGCGGCACCGCGATCTTCGTCCGCTCGTCGACGACGTCGCCGCCCGCATGCGCGCCCTCGCCTTCGATCACCCGCCGCTCGAGTTTCATCGCCTGCGCCGCCCCCGCCATCTGTTGCAACAAGCACTCGCACAAGCGCTCCGCGAGAACACCGATCGCGTGCGCGCCCTCGGCGTCGACGTCGCCGTCTTCTGCGGCGTCGCCGGCGACGTCGCGGTGCAGGATCAACCCTACGCGCGCTGCGTCCCGCCCGGCGACGCCTCCGCGTGCCAGCCGTTTCACGTCGACGCGTACGTCGGCCATCCGCTCTCGCAACTCGGCTTGTGGATGCCGCTCTATGACGTCGAGGGGCCGGAGGGTCTCTGGCTCGTCGACGACAACGTGATGCGCGCCGCCCTCGAGCGCGGGCCGCTGACGGAGCAGCAGTCGTCGCTGCGCGCCGCGGCGCGACCTGTGCCGATGCGCACCGGCGAGCTCCTCGTCCTCGGCGCCCACACCGGCCACGGCGGCGTCGTTCACGCCCTCCCGCGCACCCGCGTCAGCTTCGACCTCCGCATCTGCCCCGCCGCCGACGCCCCGCGAGGCCGCCTCGGTTGGCGCAGCGTCGTCGTCGCCACCGCTACTCGTCGAGCGGCCCGATCCGCCACGTCATGAGCTCTTCGATCTCCTGCGTCTCGGTGCGCTCGAAGATCTTGCCGACGCCGGGAGCAAACTCAAAGAGCGCCTCGGTGCGCTCCGGGGCCGGCGGAACGGCGTCGTCGGCGCCGGCGACGCCGTAGCAGTTCCCCGAACGGTGCAGCGGCACGACGTCGAAGGTGCCGGCGGGAACCGCTTGCCGGATATGCCGCGGTCTGCCCTTCACGTCGATGTCGACATGCCAGTCGTCGTCGCAGAACTGCACGTCGACGGCGCCGTCCTTCACGATGCGCTCGGCGTAGGGCACCGACCACGCGAGCTGTTGAATCATCTCGTCGCTGGCAACGCGCAACTTGTGGCTGTCGCCGCGGATGTCGGGGGCGTCGGAGAAGCTGCGCTCGTTCGCGTGCTCCGCGTTCCCGTCGTACGCGCAGTACGTCGTCACGGCGACAGCCTCGTCGGGGCCGCCCCGCTTTGCGTCCTCTTCCCACCAGACGGCGCCGTCGTTGACCGACATGAACCGAACGGCACTCGAGCCGTCGCTCACCGTGCGCACGAGGGGAACGACCTCGACGACGTTGCTCAACGCGCCGTTGTCGCCGCAGGACGTTTGGATCCGCGTCGGCGCGAGCAGCGTGACCTGCTTATACGTGACGCCCTCGGTCTCGTCGGGGGAGGTGACCTTGTACTGCCAGCACGACCCCGGCTCGAGCGGGAGCAAGCTGTCGCTGTGCGGCTGTCCGTCGCCGCCCTCGCACGCGAGCGCGATCTCGGGCGGAACGTCGGTCGTCGTCGTCGTCGGCGGCGGGGGCGGCGGATCGTCGAGCATCGGGATCGGCTCGACGCAGGCGCGAGGGCAGAGGGTAGCGACGACGAAGAGGGCGCTGCGCACGCCCCAAGAATAGCCGGCTAGACGACGACGCCCAGAAGGATTGCGACGGCGGCGACGACGCCGTTCCTCGGAGGCGAATCGACCGCGTCGACGGCGACGACGCCGTCTGTGTAGCGGGGGTACTTCTCGAGGGAGGCGAGGCCGTCCGGAGAGCCCTCGGCGACGACGTCGTAGGCGCCGTCGCGCCGCGCGACGAGCTTCACGCGCAAGCCGAGCGAGGCGGCGCATTGGATGAGCGCCTGCCGGTGGTCGCGGGAGTCGAAGCGGAAGCTGAAGCGGCGGATCATGTGACGAAAGTGCGTGTCGGCGGTTTTGGGTTCGGTCCGGATCCCTCGGCGCCGCTGCTGGCAGGGCGGGCTCGCCGCCTTTTTGGATCGGCGGGTTGTGGGGTTCGTGGAGGGACGCAGGGAGCTGTAGCAGTGCTTCGGGCCGGCGTGCCGGCTTCGTGCGGTGGCCACATGGCGGCGACCCGCCCTGCCTGAGACGGCCGCCCCGCCGCTCCCTGCGCGGCCCGGCGCGAGGCGCAGAAGGCGGTTCGACGCCGCCATCGACGCTTTGACGTCGAGGCACCGCGTGCTAGAGAAGTCGGGACCGATATGAAAACGATGGCGTACGGAGCGATGGCCGAGTGGCTGAAGGCGCAGGTTTGCTAAACCTGTATAGGGGAAACTCTATCGAGGGTTCGAATCCCTCTCGCTCCGCCACAGAACGCGGAGAAACGTAGAAAGCGGCGCCCGAAAGGGCGCCGTTTTCGTCCCGAAAACCGGCACTACGGGAATTGGTACGGGAACGGGGGCGCGATGGATTTGGGAACGATCTTCGCTTTTGACAAGGAGACGCAGGCCATCGTCGGCTGGGCGGAGATCTACGAGCCCCTCGAGGTCGTCCGCGGGAGGATGCGCAGACCACCGGACGTCGAGCGCGAGGATCTCGTTGCATGGGGCAAGCTGTCGGACGAAGAGCTGCACGCCGTCATCATGGTCGAGGATCTCGAGGACAAGGAGACCTATGACGAGCTGCTTGCGCTCCGCGCAACGACGGCGTTCGTCTCGCTTCACTTTGAGGTCTAAGCCATGTCCAGCGCTGTAAACCTCATCGTCGCCGACTTGAGCATTGGCGCAGTCGTCGTCGACGCGTGGCTGGGCCAAAGCGGCGTGGTCACGGCTGCGAGAACGACATTGGGTCGCGCACCAGATCACGAAGAGATGGGCGGGGAATGCTGGAGCCGCCTCTCACCAGAACAGGTGCTCGCCATCGTCGAAGCCGGCTACGTCGGGGCTCCGGCCGAGAGCGAGGTTCAAGGCTGGCTTCAACGGTTCGCTCCCGACTCGCATAGTTGGTGCATTCTCCATAGCTACTAGTCGTCGCTGCTTTCTCGGTCAGTTTGACCGACTCGGATTTCCAGGCAGCAGACGTTCGGCGACGCGCTCGATGGCGTCGTCGAGGCGCGGCTTTCTGACGTGCGCGTAGGTGTCGAGCGTGAACCCCACGCGCGAGTGACCGAGCGCGTCCGAGAGCGTGCGCGGGTCGACACCGGCCTCGAGCATCGCCGTCGCCGCGCCGTGGCGGAGGTCGTGAAAGCGGATGTGGCGCACCTGCGCCTTCTTGCAGAGCGCGCTGTGTGTCGACGAGACGGCGCCGCCCTGCAGCGGCCGACCGTCGTGCGTGGTGAACACCAGGCCGAGGTCGGGTCCCCACTCCTCGCCGAGCTGGAGGCGTTCCGCGGCTTGGTCCGCCTTCCGAGCACGCAGCGCATCGACGAGCGCCGGGACGAGCTTCAAGTCTCTCAAGGCGTTCTTGCTCTTAGGCTCGACGAGAACCGGCTTTAGCTCGCCGGCGTCGTCATGGAGGTGCATGAGCTGTACGCGCACTCGGAGCTCGCTCTTCTCGAGATCGATGTCTTCCCAACGGAGGCCAAGTACTTCACCGCGGCGGAGGCCCAGCGTCGCGACGATCAGCCAGATGGCGCCGAGCGAGTGCGCGCCGGCGAGGGTGAGAAAGCGGCGCGTTTCGTCAGCGTCGAGCGGGTTGATCTTCTTGCGGTCGTCGCGACCGGACTTCAGCTTCCGCACCGGATTGCGGGCGATGAGGTCGAGGTCGACGGCGAGCTCGAGGGCCATCTTCAAGACCGTCCTGATGTGCCTGATCATCAGCGGTGCCAGGTGGCGTGATGAGCCGTCGGCCTTCTTGCCTATGACCTCGGAGCGTTTCTCGTCGAGAAACTGGAGCACCATCAACGGTGTGAGGTTCGTAAGGCGGATGTGTCCGAGCTTTGGCTTGATGTGGCGCTCCACCGAGTTGCGATAGTGCTGCATCGTCTGCGGCCGCGTTCGCGAGCTTCGTTCCTTGAGGAAGGTATCGAGATGGTCGCCGACGGTTACGCGTTCATCGGCGACGAGCGTTCCCTTCGCCTTCGCATCGAGTGCGGCCTTCAGCTTCGCGCGCACGATCTCCGCTGTCTTGCCATAGAGCGCCTTCCTCTTTCCGTTGGCGAGAGAAATTTCGCCGCACCAGAGACCGTCCTTGCGCTGATAGATCGAACCTTCTCCGTTGAGGCGCTTGCGGCTCTTCTTCCGACGGCTACGCATCTTTCGAGCGAAACCCGGAGCGAGTGCTTCGTCGTTCACGTGACCTCCGCTGCCGACGCGCTTGCGTGACGGCGCCACAGGTCGACGGCGTCACGCGAGCGCGGCGGCATGCGTCGCCCGCCGCACAGAGAAAGATGCGGGCATTCGCGAATAGAACCGCGACAGCAGTCACGCCGTGCGATCTCGGCACTCATTGTTCGCAAGGTCCTCAACGCGGATTACGCTGGAGCCGAGAGCCTCGTAGGGTGGCGTTCTGTCGAGATGAGCACATGGGAAGTTCGTTAGATCGCCTTGAGTTTGAGCTGCGCGTCCACGACGGACAGCCCGGGTGGCCCGCGTGGACTGAAGCTCGCTATCGCATCAACGGTGATCTTCTCGTGGATGTGCTTCGCGAGATCGAAACGCCTTACGCAGTCGCCGAGGGGCATCCGGATCTTGCCGGTGACTATCTCGGTCCCGCGCAGCATGCGGTGTCATCGCTTCTCGGTGGCGGTGGCAAGGAGAAGACGATGCTGCTTGGCTGCACCTGCGGGGTTTGGGAGTGCTGGCCGATGCTGATCGACCTTGTCGTTGACGGCGACACCGTTACGTGGAGCGCTTTCGAGCAGCCGTTCCGCCCATGGAAGTACGGGCTCACCTTCACCTTCAGTCGCCGAGAATACGAACGCGTGATTGCATCACTCGTCGACCGTAGCGCTCGGTAGAGATCCATCTGCGCTCGGACTCAAGCGACCTCGTCGCCGCCGTCGCCGCAGGTTTGCGGGCGACGACGACGGCGACTTCGGTGTCGTGCTCCGGCACGTCGGCGCATACGGTGCCATGGTGGAGCGCGGTGGCGGGTACGAGGGTGATGATCACCGGGTCCGAGCCGAGGCGGCGGGTTCGGGCGAGCGGTTGTGCGCCGACGTGCCGGCTTTTGCGTTCATCCGGGCCGGCTGCGTGCGCGCTGTGACGGGTGACCCAACCACGTGCGGACGGAGCGACGCCTGCGGGCATCTCCTCGTGCATGGGGTTCTCGCTCACCGACCGCGACGCCGAGCTCGTGGGCCACATCGCTCAACATCGCCTCGTCCGTCTTGCGGATCTGGCGGCGGCGTTCTTCGCCGTCGATCCACGCAACGGGCGGCCGAGCGCGCACGCCGTCGACGCGTGCGCACGCCGGTTGCGCACGCTGGCGGCGAGCCAGGTGGTCGAGCTGCATTCGATCATCGACGGCGGCGAGACGATCCGTGTCGTCGGTCTCGGCAGCCGTGCCGAGCTCGTCCCGGGCATCTCGCGAAAGGCGTTGCCGGCGGCGCGCTCCCGCATGCACCACTTGCGGACGACCGACGCTGCTCGCGCGGTGGCCGCTCGGCTGGAACAGCGCGGGTTGCGCGTCGTCGGCGCCCGCTACGAACAGGATCTGCGTTCGGCGGCGCTCCGTGGGAAGCGAACGCGCAGCGGTGACCGCTTCGAGGCGTTTGCCGATGCCGTCGTCGTCGCCGAAGACCGTGCGAGCCTGGTGAGGAAGCTCGTCGAGGTCGCTGTCGAGTACGTCACGAGCAAGTACACCGATGCAGACATCAGAAAGAAGACGCGGGCGTTCAAGAAGCACAGCGAGGTCGTGTGGGTCGCTGACAACGCGAACACTGCGCGCCGCGTCGAGCGTCTCACCGGCGCGCGCTGCGAGGTGCTCCCGTGAACGACGTCGACGCCGAGCTCTTCGGCCTTCTCGCACAGCTGCGTGGCGCGAACGCCAACAGCCTCCACGCGCTGCACTTCAAGCGTCGCGACGTTCCGTATCGGACGATGATGAGACGGCTCGCCGTCCTCGTCGAGCAGCGCCAGCTCGCGCGCACGCGGTTGCGAGGGGCGCGCTCCATCTACCATTTGACGGCATCGTCGTTGGCGGCGATCGGCTCGCCGGTGGAGACGCTTCGTCGGCCGCCACCGGAGCGGCAGGCGGCGTACTGCTGGCTGCGGAGTTGCCTGTGGGCGGCGTTCACCAACGACCGGTACAGCGTCGGCCGCGGCAATGAAGCCGTCTACGCGCTTCGCCGATTCCTCGTCGACGGCGCGAGGGGCGACCGCCGGCACGTCGCAAGCGGCGACGACCCACTCCTCGCAAATCTCGTCCTCGAGAACCTACGCGCGCATCCGCTTCTGCGCCCGATGTGGCGCGACGTCTGCGTCGCTTGCGACTTCGAGGCCGACCTCGCCGTCGCTGCCCCGCGGTGCCGTCGCTGTCGTCGACCGACGCGGGCGCGCCTGTGTCGCAACGTCTTTCGATGCGGCCGCTGCGAGCTTGTCCGCGAGGGTGACGCCCGCGCGCACGGGCACCCGCTCGGCGGCGAGTGCGCTGGGAGGTTGGCGCCCGCGGACCTGCTGCCGTTCGACCTCGCATACCGCAAGCGCGAGGCGACCTACGACGTCGTCGCGCTCTTCGTCGACAATCCGAGCCGGCCTCTCGCCGCCCAGCTTGCCGAGCTCCCGCAGGTCACCGGCCAGCCGCGCCTGCCCGTCTTGGTCCGCTCCGTCGACCCCGACAGTCGCCTCGACACGAAGCGCGCGAAGTGGTTGAGCATCGGTCGGCGCCATCGTGCGTTGCTGCATGCGTTCGAGCATCCGTCGGCCTCGCTGAACCTCGCTTCCACTTCGATCGTCGTCGATCCTTATCCGTCGGTTCACGTGCATGGCTTCTGACTTGTCCTCGTGCGGCGGGGATGACTTGTCCTCGCTGCACGCATCTTGTTCGCCAGCAACGAACGCGGCCGTCGCTCTTGCGACCATTTTCATGGCCGCGCCCGCCTCGTGCGCGTCTTGCGCATCGAGATTTTCTTGGCGGGCCCCGGGGATCTGCTTTGCTTCATTCCCGGGGTCGTTGCTGGCGCCACGGCCGCTTGGCATTTTCGCGTCTCGACGCCGTCGTCGAGCTCCTTCGCTTGCATCTCGTCGGAGACGCCTTCCTGCCGTGGTTGCTGCCATTCCCACCTGGCATCTTCGACGCCGGCAGATCGTCGTCCTTGGTGCTGCGCGCGAGCGCGCGGTGCTTCTTCATCGTCGTCGATGCGCGTCGGACGCCCGCGTCCGACCCGCGACCGGAGAGCACGCTTCGTGCGAAGCACTTCAGGCCTTCGCAGCGTTCCCCATCTGCGCCCATGCGATGTGTCACCAGTGTCTCAAATGTTCTGTCGCCGTCGGCGTCGCCCTCACGAAGCTTGTGGGCGCGCCGACGGCGAATCTGTTGCTCGAGGCCGAGCCCTCGACGTGTGGAGGAAGAATGAGCGGCTTGATGAAGGTGAAGGACGCAGCGAAGTTCTTGGCGCTGTCGGAGTCGATGGTGCGCAAGCTACTGACGCGCAACGAGCTCACTGCAGTCCGCATCGGACGAAGCGTTCGCGTGAGGCTTCAAGATCTTGAGGCGCTGGTCGCGCGCGGCGTAAGGGACAGCGGCGGTTGACGCGCGTCTGCGCGATAACCTGAGGTGTATTGGATCATGTCCGCCCGTTGAGGGCGCCGATGGTGTGTTCTACATCGACATCGCCGATGTCCGATCCGAAGACCCTTGCCGACCTCCTCGCTGACCTCGACGAACGGCTACGCGCAGCGCAGGGAAGCCGCTGGGGTGCCGGCGATATCGCCCATTGGTTTGATCGAAACGCGACCTTCGAGAACGCGTCGGCGATCATTGACCACGCACCTGAGATCGTCGGTCTCCTTTCACCGACCATCCAGGCACCCATCGGCGATTTTTATTCAGTGGGCGGCGTGGGAATGACGTTCGGGCCTAGCCCTCCGGAACCAAGTCAATGGATGAAGCGCTACGATATTCAGCGTCGCGCCACGCTCCTTGGGAGCGAGCGCGCGCCGCGCGGCTGGCGTGCACCCGATATTGTCAGCGGGCTCGCGTCCGATGCGCCGTGGGACCGAGTGTGGGCCTGCTCGGAAGTCCTTCGCCGCGAGCGCGACGACGAAACCGTTCGCTCCGCCGTCCTGACGTTGCTCACTGACGACGTCGAAGCAGTGCGTGCTTGGGCATGGCTCTGCGCCGTACGCTGGGCTGAGCGCGCGCCGGAAGCAGTGCGCTCAGAGATCGAGAAAGCGTTCCAGCGCGAAGGAGCGGCGCTGCAGCCACGTGCGGCGTGGGCAGCTTGGCGTGCTGGCAGCAGCGTCGACTTCGTCAGCGCGTTTCGGCCGTTGGTCTCGGAGCGTCCGGGGCGTCGCGAGGTCTTTACGGTCCTGGAATGGCTGGGCCAGGTTGTGGGCGCGCTCGCCGACGATGTGGAGGAGCTCGTCGACACCCTCGCTGATCGCTCGGAGCCCAACCACGACCGCCAAACTTGGGACACTCTCGAGCTTGACACCGTCGTCGGCGCGCTGGCCGCCATCGCTCCAGAGCGATGGCAGACGATATTCGAATGGTGTTTCGCGCAGGAATGGTTCACGCCCGCACCAAGTCGTCGTCGACGTCCAACGCCGGAGGTTTTCGCACCGCGCCTGGTACCGACGCTTCGCGCACGCGCAGCGCTATCAGCGCTAGAGCGACTTGCGGACCGCCTTGATGACGGCGCCGTTGCGCAAATCGTTGAGCGCGCGGATGATCATTTCTTCCTGGGACTGATTGGCGCCATTGGCCCAAGAGCGAGGGCGGCAATCCCCTCTGTTGCCAAGAGGGCCGGCCACGAGACCGACGAGGTGCTCGCGCAGCTCGGGGCCGCCGATGAGCTCGTCAAACGAAGCGCGATGAACCCACACGCCATCGGCGCGCTGAGCCGTATTGCCGATCCGACGCCACACCTGCTTCCTCTCATTCGAGGTGACGGGGGCCGCGAAAGAACGCGGATCGCGCTCGACATTGCGCGCATGTGCCGCGCGCATGATCCGCTCCTCATCGACGCGGCGCTGCAGCTGCTGGAGGCCGAAGACGTCTCGGTCATCTTCGCTGCTTGCGAATATCTCGCCCACCGCGGCAAGGACGATGAGGCGCTTCTGGTTCGTGTCGCATCCGCTTTCGCGCGCACGAGCGCGACGAGCGATCAGTTCTTCTCGCAACCGTTCAACAGGGCAGCGGAGGCGCTGGCGGACGTTTGCGGGCCCGGACTCGAAGGGCGCGCGCCACTTGTCGCGATGCCGCTCATCGAGGCGCTCGGTTGGACGTTGGACTGGGGACGGCCACATCTCGAGTCGCTGCGAGCCATCGAGGGTGCGGCGTCGACGACACCCGCTATGAAGCGCGCGGTGAAAGAGGCCATCGCGCGGATCGAGGATCCGCCTCCAAGGTTCCGGCCGAATTCATGAGGTGACGCGAACGGTGTGAGTGCACCGATCTCACTCTCCGCGCCTGCCTCCGCGTTGTCGGTTCGCGGGAACCGACGAGCGAGCAGCTCGGAATGCGAGCTGTCCTCGCTCGGTGGCGTTGCGGAGGAACTTGAGCTCAAGCCCAAGCATGACGCCCAGGACGGAGAACGGCGCGCTCGGGAGTGGTTCGAGCTCAAGAACGTGACCCAGCTTGGTGGCGATTTCGGCGGCATACGCCTCGATGACAAGGTCAGTCGAGGACGGGGAGATGCCCCGGCTCCGGGCCCAAAGGCATTCGTCCAAGTCGAGCATCGACCCGACGGCTTCTACGTAGCCGGTGCGTCGCTCGACGAAGTGGCCGATGCAGCCGATCCACCCAACGTCCACAAACCAGAAGTCGCGGTGCTGAATCGACCTCAGTCGAATCGCCTCACGTAACGGTTCGTTTGCGGCCGTAAACGCGGGCCGTCGATGGTGCGCGAAGATCGCGTCGAGTGCGTCGTCAAACGTCATCGGCGCGTCAAGTTGTGCGGAGCTATCGTGAATGTCGAGCTCACGCGCGAGCCGGCTAAGGCGCTCTTGGTAGCGGGCTTCCTTCTCTCTGAATCCGCTCGCGTTGTCTTCGATGCCGGTATCAGGATCTGGTGCCGTGCCATCGGGTTCGAGTGAAAGGATGTCGGCGGCGCCGACGCACCGGCTGCCCTCAAGCATGTCGAGACGTTCGCCGCGGGCCACGCGGCCTTCCCACAGAGCCGGCGCGATTGGGATCAGCGACGCGGCTCCGGCAGCGCCTGGAAGGATCACCGTGCCGGCATCGAAGACGACGATCGCGTCGTTGAGCTCCGGTTTCCGCGGACCGCGCCAACCGGGGCGATAACCGTTCGCGATTCCCCGAGGGCGGCCACCGTCTTCAGAACGCAGAAGCTGGAGCGTCACGCGCAGGAGCATCCGTCGAGTATCCTGCCGATCACGCCCGGGACAACAAGGTAGTCTGTCCACCGCATGGTCATGACGGCGGTAGCGAGCCTCGCGCGCTATCGCGTCACGCGGCCGATCTGGTGCGTTTTTGGTGCCGAACGAGGAAGGCGATCGGATGACGGCGCAACTGGCTGATCTTCTCGTGAACGAGAGCGGGATTGAGCTGGGTCCGCTGCGTCCTCGTGAACTTGTCTGCGGGGACCGAAAGACAATTCACAAAGACCGGACGCGATACGACTTGCCGCCAGTTACAGTGACAGCGCCTCTTTTCCGCGGCAGCAACCTCCATCGCGGCTACCTCCGCGAGTTTGTTCTGCGCGCTGATGGCCAACCTCGTCTTCTCGGCTGTGGTCGTCCCTGCCTTCCGTGATTGGCACTTTTCGGCGACGGATGGCACCCGGCAAGTTGTCGACTATCGGATCCCCGGCGACTTCTTCCTCGCGATGAATGCCTTCTTCGGTGGCCCACGCGTCTTCCTGCCATTCGTTAACGGGCGACTTGACACGGACGCACCGAACTGGCCCCGAGACCCGCCGCCCGGAAAGAAGGACCAACCGTCGTTCGCTATCGAGATCAACGGAGACGTGCGTTGTCATCGGTGTGGCGCCCACGTCGCCGACTACTTTCCGGGCATTGTTTGCAAGGGCTGCCGGCGGGAACTGTACCGTCGCGACGACTGGCCTCGTGGCTCATGACCACCCGCCGGCCGGTCTCGATGTGCAGAGCTGGTGAGGACTACGGGAACGGGTACGGGAACGGGCAGCGAACTCGGTGCCAGACCTTGCGTTCGATGCGTCGGCGCTTCGCGTTCGGACGCGGTGGATGGCGGTGGTACCACCTCGTACGCCTCGGCTTGGTGATTGCTAAACCTGTATAGGGGAAACTCTATCGAGGGTTCGAATCCCTCTCGCTCCGCCACAGAACGCGGAGAAACGTAGAAAGCGGCGCCCGGAAGGGCGCCGTTTTTGTTCCGAAGAGGCTGCACTACGAGAACGAGGCTACGCTCGAAGGAGCTCGGCGTCGTGCGCATGTCCGGGTCCGCGTGGGAGAGCTTGAGGCCCCATTGCACGCGGTGCTCGCTAGCGTTTTGGGTGTTGTCAGCGCCGACGGACCTGGTTTCAGATTCCATTCGTAGCGGGGCCGAACAGGTCCACCCCGCCGATCGGTGCTGGAGTGGGGAGCGTGCAAGGCCCGATCGGCGTGTCTGCCTCGCCCTGGTACGCGCCCACGTTCGGCGTGTAGAGGCACGACTCGCTTTCTTCGCACAAGCCGTCGTCGTCGCCGCGGCGGTCGCCGAGCACCTCGATGGCATTGACGTAGACGCCATTGCCAACGCGCAGCGCCTGCGCGGGACACGGCTGTCCCGCGGCGAAGGTGTCGTTCACGTTGCTCAGGTCGCCGCTCTTGTTCAACACGTGGACGTCGCTGGCGAGGAGACGAGTATCGACGATGCGGCCGTCGTCGTCGCCGGTCCAACGCCCGGGCGCGCCTGTGTGGCCCCAGGTTCGAAAGCTAGGGACGTCGAACGAGAACCAGTCGAACTCGTCCGGTGATGCGGGGAAGCCGACGAAGAATCCCTCGTCGTCGTCGGCGTTGGCGCCGTCATCGACCACGACGTCGCCGGCTATTCCCACGTCGAGGATCGGCGGTGCAAACGCATCGATGATCTCGTCGGGGCACCGCGCGAGAGCACCTGCGACATTCGTCGTGTTCAGCACCGACGCGAATAGCCCACACTCTTCTACCGTCGCACCGCCCGCGGCTTGGACGCCCGTGTCGTTCGCTTGCGCGAGAATTTGGCTCGCCTTCAACGTCGGCCCCACTCGCCATGATCCCCACGCCGTTTTCGAGGAGCATCGCCTGATTGACGTCGATGGAGATCGGCCTGCTCGCGTCGTCGACTCGAATGCCGTTGAGTGCATTTCGAAATGCGGTCACGCCGACGAGCGTCGAATCCGTCGCGGAAAGAAAGGCGACGCCGTCATCGTTGAAGGCGGCGACAACATCGATCGCGCGGAACCCTGCGACGTCCTCGGGAAAAAAGCCTTCGATGCTGATGCCGCGCACACAGTTTGTTACGACGGCGTGACTGATGCGCACGTCTTTGCTGTCGACTTATCCCGATCCCGCGGCCGGTGGTGTTTGACGCGGCGACGTCGTCGAGGACCGCGCTGTCACCGCGAATAATGAGAATGCCGTTCGGCGCGGTCGAAGCAGTTGCGCGTGTCCGATCAATTCGGATGCGCGGGACGTCGATGAACAGTAGCTCGTTGCCACGCATGGTCACATCAGTGATGTGAACGTGATCGGCGGACGTCACAGCGATTGGTTGCTCAGCGAGGAAACTCCCTTCGATCCATGCGCGTCTCGCACCGTCGAGGTTCATAAAGCAGCGCAAATCTCCGGCCGCGTCGTCGTGGCAGACGGGAGGGGAGGTGCCGTCTAGCGTAAGAGCGCTCTCGCCCGCGACAACGAACGAGATGCCGTCCGCGCCGGCGACGGAGAGTCCCGCGAAATCCAGCGGCGGCGCGAAGACGATGACCGCGCCCGCATCGTCGGCGGTGAACCGGGTCTCACCTGCGTAACCGCGCACTGGATTCGGCCACCACACGGTCGGCGCCGACGTCAACGTACTCCCCGTCGTTCGACTTAGGCGCACGGCGTTCGTGCGAAACGCCGGCGTGGCGTCGATGAGATCGGCGAGTCGCACGCCGGCTCGCGGTCGGCCGGCGAACGCCACGTCATCGCCGGTAACAACGCAACGCCAATCGAATAGCCCGAGATCATCGGCGACGCTGAGGCCGGCGCAATCGGTAGCGTCGGGCACGTCGACTCGCCGAAGTTCGCCCCCGTGTAGGCACTTCTGTGCGGGCTCATCGCATGGTGCTCCGGCGTTCTCGAGCTCATTGGACTCCGTGTCGGCGACGTAGTCGTTCCACGCCGGCGCCGCCGCGAACCAGGGCAGAACGAGGAGAGTCTGTGTCTCGCCTTCGCCCTCGCCCTCACCCTCACCCTCACCTTCGCCTTCACCTTCTCCCTCGCCTTCGCCCTCGCCTTCGCCCTCACCTTCACCTTCGCCATCGGTGCCCTCGTGGTCCCCGTCGTGCGCGAGGCCGTCGCAGGCGCAAACGCAAAGAAGTAGGGCGGAGACGACGAGAGAGCGCATTCAGACGCACACACTATCGAGATTTCGTCGAGTCGACGAGCAGGGTCCCGTGCGCCCGCGAGCGCATCGACGCGTCTCAACCTGCCTCATGGTCGCTGTCGTCGTCACAACCTGAACGAAGGTGCTCGTCGTCATCACGGCTTGCGACGCGGAGACAGGGAGAGCTTCATGGTGCCGTCGGCTTCAACATGGACGACGACGTCCACGGTCGCGAACGGGCGCGACCAACGCAACTGCTGCTTCCAGCGACCAACGCGAAGGTGGGGGCCATACTTCTGCCGCGTGCGCTCCTCGATGAGGTCGAAGCGAGCAGAAATATTGGCGTCAGCTTCGATGAGCTGGTCCGGGGGACCCCAAACGAGCGCGACGTCGCCGACGCAAGACGCATGTGCGAGCACAACACGGATCGCGCGTTCTTCCGCGGCGTCTATGCTCATCCAATCGCCGTTCATCTTCGACGCATTGTAGACGACCGAAGAGAACGTCGCTCTGCGACGATCCATGCATCACAACCGGAGTGAGCGCAGCAGCACGTCGGCGATGCGGGCGCTACGGACCGCGGCGGGCTTTGGCGCGCAGCGCCTGCGCGGACTCGCCGAGCGCCGACAGCGCGTCGAGATCTTCCTCGGAGGCGGCGGGGCCGTAGCCGAGCGTGAGGACGCCGGCGCGGGAACAGCTCGGACACGTTGTCGAGAAGGTGGCGCTTTCGTCGTCGGGGTTCGTCTCGCCTTCTTCGCGCGACATCGACGTCACTTGAACGTCTGCGGCGTTGACGACCGCGGCGCACTCGGAACAGCGGAGCTTCCCGCGTGGAAGAACGGCGAAGGTCACGATGGCCATCGCACCACCGTACCTGATCGTTCTCTCCCATTCACCACCCGCGAACCACTCCGTCTATTGCCACAGCGGCTGACCCGGGCCTCGGCCATCGCGATCCGACTCCGACCTCCGCCATCGCGACGCCACGCGTGACGCGCTACATTCGTAAAAGAGCCATGCGACGCCTTCGACTTCCCTCGATTTGTGTCGTCGTCGCCGCCGCGGCCTGCACGCCGCAGGTGCAGGGCCCGCCGCCGCCGCCATCGCCGCTGCTCGAAGACTTTCAGGAATGCACGACAAACGCCCAGTGCGCGAGCGACGCCTGCAGCAGGCGCCGCTGCGTCCCGAATGATTGCGACGTCGACGACGACTGCGCCGGCGACAGCGTGTGCGCGAAGAGCAACCTCCTCGGCAACGTCTGCGCGGATGCGGCGGCGCGCGGTGACGAGTGCTTCACGTGGGACGACACCGGCGACAGGAGCACGCGCACGTGCGCGGTCGGCCTCGAGTGCGTCGATCCGGGCATCGTCGGCTTTGCCGGCGCGAGCATCTGCGTTCCGCCGAGCGGGCCGCGCCTCGTTCGCGAGCCGTGCGACGAAGACCACCCATGCGGCGACAGTCTTTCGTGCGACGGCGTGTGTCTCGGCGACGTCGGCGTCGCGTGCCGAGACTTCGCGGATTGCGACAGTCGGCTCTGCTCGGAGACGAGCGGCGCCTGCGTCGCCAACGAGTGCGGCGGCGCGGGCGAGCTTTGTGCCGAGGACCTGTTCTGCATGAACGCCGAGTGCGGACGGAAATGTCTGCCGCTCGTCGGCGCCGGCGACGTCTGCCGCACGGAGGACGCGTGCGGCGACGTGCTTTTCTGTGCGAGCGGCGATGTCTGCGGCGTCGATGGCACCTGCCCGTAACGTGCTCGCGCTCGTCGGTCGCGATCTGTCGACTCCATGCGATCGTCGTCGATGTCCTTGCGCCGGTTCGTTAGAAGGGGCGCATGAAGTCTCGTGTCTTCGTCACCGGATCGGCGGACGGCCTCGGAAAGTTGGCGGCGGAGGCGTTGCTCGCGCAGGGACACCAGGTCGTCGTCCACGTGCGCAGCAAGGATCGTCTCAACGCGGTTGAAGGCTTACGCGCCCGCGGCGCCGACGTCGTCGTCGGCGATCTCGCGAGCCTCGAGGAGACGCGCGACGTCGCGGGGCAGGTGAACGCGCTCGCGCCCGTCGACGCCGTCATCCACAACGCGGGCGTGTACCAGGCGTCGTCGGTGTTGGCCGTGAACGTCGTCGCGCCGTACGTGCTCACCGCGCTCATCCGTCGACCGAGGCGGCTCATCTATCTGAGCAGCGGCATGCACCGTGGCGGCACGCCGCGCCACGCGGGCATGGATTGGACCGGCAAACGCGCGACGGGTTCGTACTCGGACAGCAAGCTGTTCGTGTCCACGCTCGCCGCGGCCGTCGCGCACTTGTGGCCCGATGTCCTCAGCAACTCCGTCGATCCCGGATGGGTCCCGACCAAGATGGGCGGCGCCGGCGCCCCCGACGATCTTCGGCTCGGACACCTTACGCAGGAATGGCTCGCCACGAGCGACGACGCCGAGGCGAAGACGAGCGGCGGCTACTGGCACCACCAGCGCCGCACCGAGCCGCATGCGGCCGTGGGCGACGTCGCCTTCCAGAACGAGCTCCTCGCCGAGCTCGCGCGCGCCACGGGGACGCCGTTGCGGTAGAGAAAGGCATGCCGCATCTCCTTGTCGCACTGCCGATCATGCTCGCCTCGAGCCCAGCACCGACGCCGCCGGCGACGACGACGCCGACGGCTTCGCCTCTCGTTCTCGGCGACACGTTCATCCTTCACTCAAGCGTGCTCGGCGAAGATCGCCGCATCAACGTGTACAAGCCGCCGGTGGAGGAGAGCGGGCCGCTGCCGGTGCTCTACATGCCGGACGGCGGCATGGCCGAAGATTTCGTGCACGTCGCGGGCTTGGTCGAGGTCGGCGCGGGCAACGAGACGATGCGGCCGTTCCTCCTCGTCGGCGTCGAGAACACGCAACGGCGCCGCGACACCACCGGGCCCACGACCGATCCCGAAGACAAGAAGATCGCACCGGTCGTCGGCGGATCGGCGGCGTTCCGCGACTTCTTTGCGAAGGAGCTCTTCCCCGAGATTGAGCGTCGCTACGCCGTCACGCGCGAGCGCGCGATCGTGGGCGAGTCACTCGCGGGGCTCTTCGTCGTCGAGACGCTCGTGAAGAGCCCGGAGATGTTCGACACGTACATCGCGATCGATCCGAGCTTGTGGTGGAACCGCTACGCGCTCCTCGATGACGCCAAGAAGGCCTTTGCGAAGCTCGGCACCCCGCGCACCCTCTGGGTCGCGAGCAGCAGCGAAGAGCGCGGCGACGCCTGCGCCAAGCTCGCCACCATCGTGCGAGACACCAAGAACGCCAAGCTGCGCTTCACGCACGTCCCGTTCCCGCAGGAGAAGCACGGCACCATCTACCACCCCGCCGCGCTCATCGCGTTCCGCGCACTCCTCGCGCCGCCACCGACACCGCCGTCGTCGCCACATTGACGTCGGCTCCCATGAAGCGGCCACAATCGATCCGACTGCGACGGCCTACTCGGGCGGGAAGCAGATGGCGCCGTCGAGAGGGACAAAGTCGGAGCCGACCGACGAGCACTCGCGCACGGATGCGATGACGGCGTCGTAGCGCACGCCGAGGGTGCCGTCGCGCTCGGCGCAGCCCGGTGGCGGCATGCGAGTGACGACGTCGTCGTCGACCTGTATCCAGAACGCGGGGACAGAAACGCCGTCCTCCGCGAACGAGATGGGGACCAGGATCTTGGTCCCAGGCAACAGCTCGTCCCGTTGAAGCTCGACCGTATCCCCCGGAATCACCAACCTCGACGGTGTGGCCCCCAACGCCGACGACTCCGTGCCTCCCACAAGCGCGGTACCCGCGGCGATGAGTCGGCATTCACTCGTGGATCCGTCACCGAGGTTTTCTCCGGACTGTGCGAAGACCGGCGAATTCACCTCGACGACGGAATCGATGTCGAACACGACGACATCATCAAAGCTGATCGCCCGATCGCAGATGTCGACGACCGGCGTGATGTCGGCGCAGCTCGGAACCCCGAAGAAATTCGGCGGGACCTTCGCCCAATCGCGGCAGGAGACAACGCACGCGAGCCCGAGGAGCAGCAATGTCGTCAGCATTTTGCGCACGCTCGAGGATACCGCGCTTCGGTGTACAATGACGGCTATGCGCGGAGCTCTCTCCCTCGCGTTGATCGTCGGCGGTCTCGCTTTCATCGCTTGCGAGCCTGTCGTCGAAACGGAGCTCGAGAGCGCGCCGACGCCGCCGTTTCCCCCGTCATTCACGACGGTGCCGACGAACGTGAAGCCGGTGCTCTTCGATCGAAGTCCGGTGACCGGAGCGCCGGCCGTCGGCGATGACGTCTTCGCGGATGACTCGATGGCGCCGGGCTCTATCGATTCACCGGCGACGACGTCGACATGATGCCCGTGATGCCGCCCGAGGGTCTCGAGGACGGCTCGCGCAGCATCGTCATTCGCGGCGGTGAAGAGCGGCGCAGTTGCTTCACACCGAGCGCGCGCGACGTCGCAGGCAACGTGACCACGCTCGCCGAGGTCTGCGCCGATCTCGATACGGCGAAGAACGCGCGCGGCTGTTCGAGTGTCGGTGCATTTCCGTTGGCGTGCGTCGCCGCGCTGTTGCTCGGCGCGCGCCGCCGCCGCCGTCGCCTCACCGACGTCGCAGCAGCGTCGGTCGCGGTGGTTTGCGTCGTGGTGGTTTGTGGCGCCCCGCGTTCGCGCGCAGACACGACGCCGCCGAACCTGGCTCCGGGGACGCCCTTTCCTGCGTCGAGCACGACGATTCCGAAGAACGCGCGCATCGTGTTTTTCGGTCTGCCGCACGCGGGCATTCGCTTCGAGCGGCCCGATACCGGTGCGGTCTTGAGCTTCACCGAGGAGCACGCCGCGAGCGCGGACGTCGTCAGCGACGACATGTTCATCGTCGAGCCCGGCGAGCTCGTCTCAGGCGGCGGCTGCTCATCGTCGCGAGCTGCCCGACCTGCGAGCCGACGAACGACGCGTTCGAGTGGGACGTCGTCGACGTCGTCGACGATGAGCCGCCCTCGTTCGTGCTCGGCCCCGTCACAGGGCCGCGCGTGTCCGAGACCGAGACCGTCGATGCTTTCGGCGTGACGAAGGCCGAGAGCTATCAAGTCGGCGCCACATTGCCGCCCGCCGTCGACGACTCCGGCCCGCTCCTGATTCGCACGCAGAGCGACGAGGGCTTCCTGCGCGTTGACCGCACCGACGGCGACGCCACCGTTGCCACAAGCGTCGGCTTTTCAGCTGCCGCGGGCCGCGCACGAGAGACGTGCGCGACGGTCACGGCGATCGACGTCGCCGGCAACGCCACGCCGTTCGACGAGCCCATCTGCGCTCACGTCGGCGACGACGGCGTCGGCTGCGCCCAAGCGCCGCCCGCCCTGCCGCTGTGTCTGTTGTCGCTGGTCGGCGCCGTGCGCTCGCGAGCGCGACGGCGATAGCAACGGCTCGGGACCCTCTCAGCAGAGGCCTTGCACTTCGTTGAGCACCTTCTCGATGGCCAACGGCTTGCGGAGCATGCGCACGTTGCCGAGGCCGTCGCCGACGTCGGGCGAGGCGGTGATGACGACGACGGGGATCGCGGCGATGCCGGGATCGGCGAGCTGCTCGCGACGGAAGTCCCAGCCGTTCATCACCGGCATCATCAGATCGAGCAGAACGACGCAGACCTTGTCGGCGGACTGTCGCAGCAACGCGAGCGCCTCCGCGCCGTTTTCGCAGCAGGCGACTTGATGCCCTTCGTCCGCGAGGAGCTCGCACATGGTCTCGCGAACGGTCTCGTCGTCGTCGACGACGAGAATGAGGTGCTTTTCGTTGGTCATGTTCGAGGTAACCGCACCGAAAACGTCGCGCCTGCGCCCGGGCGACTCGAAACGGAAACAACACCGTCGTGCGCGGCGACGGCTTGCTTGACGATCCAGAGGCCGAGGCCGAGCCCGGCGGTGCTCTTCGAGGAGCTCGCGCGCTCGAAGCGTTCGAAGATGCGCTCTTGATGCTCCGCGGGGATGCCCGGGCCTTCGTCGGCGACGCTGAGCTCGACGTGCTGCTCGGAGCCGCGCACGACGACCTTCACCGGTGCGCCGGGTGCGTACTTCAGAGCGTTTGCGACGAGGTTGGTCACGACCTGATCGACGCGCTCCAGATCCCACTGCCCCGCGACGTCTCCCTCGACGTCGACGCCGACGACACGATCGCCGTGCTCGGCGCCCTCGGCAAAGCGCGCGACGACGTCGCGCACCACCGCGCCGAGGTCGACGTGCGTCTTTGCGAGCGTCAGCTTGCCGTTGCTGAAGCGCGAGACGTCGAGCAGCGTTGCGACGAGCGTGTTCAGGCGATCGACCTGTGTTTGCAGCCGGTCGAGCTTCGCGTCTGCGAGGACTACGGCGGCGTCGCGGTCGCGCGCGCGGCGCAAGCCGCTGATGACGAGGCTCAGCGTGTGCAGCGGCGTGCGCAGCTCGTGTGATGCGACCGCGAGGAAATCATCGCGCAGCCAAACGGCGCGCTGCGCCTCGCGATAGAGCCGCGCGTTCTCGACGGCGAGCGCGGCACGCGCCGCGATCTCGTTGGCCATGTCGAGGTCGAGGGCGTCGAAGCGCCGGCCGCTCTCCTTGGTGCCGACGAGGGACAACGCGCCGATCGCCTTGCCGGAGACGAGCAGCGGCACGGTGATGGCGGAGAGGAGGCCGAGCTCGCGCGTGATGCGCAGGCGCTCCGGGTCATGGCGCAGCGCCGCGACGAGCAACTCGTCGGGGATGTCGGAGTAGATCTCGGACACGCCTTCGCGCACGACGTGCGGAAGGCCCGTCTTCGCGTTCATGTCCGGCGGGTACTTGTGGCGCCACTCGCGCGCGAGCGCGACCTTCTGCGGATCGACGTGCTCCACGGCGACTTGCAGGAGGGTGCCGTCGGCGGCGAGCAAGTCGATGCTGCACCAGTCGGCGAGGCGCGGCACCGCCACCTTGGCGATCGTTTGCAGCGTGGTCTCGTAGTCGAGCGACGACGCGAGGATCTGGCTCGCGTCGGCGATGAAGCGGATGACCTCGCGCTGGCGTTTGACGGCGCTGATGTCGTCGTAGATGACGACCGCCGCCAAGGTTTTGCCGTCGTCGTCGATGACCGGTCCCGAGCTGATGCGAACGACGCTGCGCGATCCGTCGCCGCGCACGATCTCGACCTCTTCGCCGCGAATCACTTCGCCGGTCGCAATCGATCGCGAGAGCGGCCAGTCGCGCGGCCCGAGCTTTTCGCCGTTCGGTCGCAGCCCGACGTACTCGCCGTAGTGGTCGACGCCCTCGCGCGCTCGCCCGCCGCCTTGCCTGAAGATCGTGTTGTTCAACGCGTTGGCGAAGATCGTCTTGCCGGAAGGCACCTCGACGATCGCAACGGCGACCGGCAGCTGCTCGATGACGCTCATGAGCTGCCTGCTCGTGAGGCCGGTAACGGCCCTGCGCACTGCGTCGAGGTCTGGAGCGTCTGCCAATGTCTATCCGCGGCCAGCATAGTGCCCGCGGTCCGATCGTCCATGAAGAACGGCGGCAATTCGCACGCTGGTGCACGCCCGTTCGTGTTCGGCAGAGCGTTACAGCGTTTTGAATTCGGCGTCGGCGGCGATGTACGGGACGTAGCGGAAGTCGCGGATGTGGGTGATGCGGCCGGCGTCGTCGTGCTCGACGAGAATGAAGTACGCAGGCTCCACGGCGCCGTCGACGTAGGCGGCGAGCGCGAGGGTGCGCTCGGCGTCGAGCTCGACGACGCGCAGCGCGACGTTCTGCTTCTCGTAGTTCGAGAAGTACATGCCGACCTGCTTGCCGCGCCGTTGCGACTTCGAGACGAGATCGAGGCGGCAGTCGTCGCTGATGAGCGCGCGCACGCCGTCCCAGTCGCGTGCGTTGAAGAGGCGCGCGTAGCGATCGAGCTCATCGCGCGTGGTGGGCTTCATCTCGGTTCCTTCGCGCTCTTGTTGCTGAAACGCCGCGCGGCCGCGCACCAGCGCGGCTTTCACGGCGAGCACCGTGGTGCCCATGGTCTCCGCCGTCTCCTCGAGCGAGTGCCCGAGCACATCCTTCAGAATGACCGCACTGCGCTGCCACACCGGCAACGTGAGAAAGCGATGCAGCGCCGCCCGCACCACCATCGGATCCGCGGCCTCGTCGACGCTCGCCATCTCCTCGACGACGGCGTCGGCGTCGAGCGTCTTGCGCCCATGGCTCTTCAAGAAATCGATCGCGGTGTTGTGCGCGATGCGAAAGAGCCAGGGCCGCAGCGGCGGCACCTCCGGCGACTGGCTCAGAGCATAAAACGCCTTCGCCAACGTCTCCTGCACGATGTCCTCGCCCTCGATCACCGAACCGGTGAGCCGCGCGCAATAGCGATGCAGCTCGGGCCGGATGTCGGCGACGACGACGAGGAACTGTTCGCGAGCTTCGGCGAGGGCGCGTTCGAGGGTCACGGCGCGTACGATCCGACGATCGCGACCTCGCTGACAACCGGCGGCTCCACGCAACGCCCCTTGATGTCCTTCTGAAACTCCGCGAACGCCGGCAACGCGTTGAGCGGGTTCTTGGCAGCGTCGTCGATGGTGGCCACGTGCACGAACGAGACGCCGTCGTCCATCACGTACGTCGCGTAGCGAATGCCGCCCGGGTTTTGCTTCGACAACGACTCGAACACCGCGCGCACGAGGCGCTTGTTCTCGTCCGAGTGCTCCGGCGCCGTCCTGTAGCGAACGATGACGGTCCTCATTGCGCACCACCCGTCGACGCTTCCGACGCCGTCTTCAAATCGGCGGCGAACGTGTCGAATGACTTGGTGAAATCGGGGAGCGAGCCCTCGATCATGCCGAGCATCCCTCCCGAGAACGTCTCCGACATCACGAACGTGGTGCCGCCGTTCGCCGCAGGGAGCAGTGTGAAGTTGCGCACGCCGAGGAACATCGAGCCGCCGTCTTCCCACACCATGTGCTTGCCGGGATCGAACGTCGTCACGGCGAGGTCGAAGGTCTTGTCGGGCGCGTCCTTCGAGATGAGCGCGATCTTCTGGCCGAGCGCGATGGTGCCATCGAGCTTCACGATGGTGCTGTTCCACGACGTGTACTTCGACGCGTCCGTCAACACTTGCCAGACCTTGTCAGGCGGCGCCGCGATGCTCTTGCTGACGCTGTAATCGAGCGCGTTGTCCGTGCGCGTGCGCTGCGTCGGCGCGTCGACTTTGACGGCGTCGGCGGCGTGGAGCTGCCGCACCGTCGTGCAAGAACATCCCGCCGACAACAACGCGGCCATCAGCAATGCGGTCTTCGTTTTCATCTCGTTCGAACCTCCTGCCGCGACAACGACCGGGGTTCGAAAAAGGATGCGCCGGACCCGGCGAATTCGTCCGCGCCGCGTCCGGACGCGCGCAGGATCGGGCACGTCTGCGCCTGCCGATCTTTGGCCGGCGCTAGAAGTCGAGGTGGATGTGATCCTGCTCGAAGTTGCGCTTGCCGCCGAAGCGCGCGGCGATGGCGACGATCTGCGAGGTGCTGCCGCGGTGGATGTCGAGGTCGACGGCGATGCCGAGGTAGTGATTCGAATTCGGTGAGTGCGAGCCGCCGGTGAGCGCGTTGATCATGATGGGGCCGTTCTTGGCCATCGCGACGAGCGCTTGCATCATCTTCAGCTTCGGCATGACTTCGGTGCCTTTCGCCGGCACGCGCGCCTTCTCTCCGTTCGCGAGCCGCTCGAGGTTCTTGCGATCGGAGCCGGTGCTGAGGCCGGTCCAGAAGCTCACGTTCGGCGAGTTGAGGAGGAACTTTGCGCAGGCGGCGACGGTGGCGTCGTCGGCGTTGCCGTTCGGCACCACGGCCTTCGCCTTCTCGATGAGCGCGCGCGCCGCATTCTGCGCGGGGCTGTCCGTGACCGTGAGCCTGTTACCGTCATGATCGAACGCATCGATCGCGGTGAACGCCGCCTTCACCTCGTCGTCGCCGCTGATGGCGCCGTCGTGGTCGAGGTCGCCGTCGCTCTTCACCTTCGCGAGCACGTCGGGGCGCACGCGCGCGTCATTGGCGAGGTCCGAGAGCAGCACGGACTTGTCGACGAGGGCGTTGGCGAAGTCGGAACGGGAAAGGCTCGGAGTGGGCATACTCCCGTTGTCGGTGCGCACTTGTCCGACGTTCCACGCCCTCTATCGGTCACTCTCCGTAGCGCAGATCACCGTCAGCGCTGACGTCATCGACAGGCAGCCCTGCCTGACACCGTTCACTCCGTGTCGTGGAATTGCCGCCACGCGAGCGCGCCGACGCCGACGCCGACGACCGCGACGCCTGTCGAGAGCGTGATGCGCGTGACGATGTTCAGCGCGTCGATCTGTTCGTTCCGCGCCTGTCGTTCGAGGTTTGGCTTGTCGAGCCCTTCATCGTGAATGTTCTGGGCCGCGGCGTTGCTCAACGCCGCACCGAGCAAGACGACGGCGCCGACGCCGACGCCGGCGACGCCGATCGTCGCAAAAGGATCGGGTGCTACTTCGGGCGGTTTCGGCGGAACCCATGCGCGCACGTGGTTCGGCCCAAGGACGTCGGAGAAGAGCCGCTCGAATTGCGCATCGTTCGCCCCTTTCGGCGGCGACGGCCCGCGTTGGGGCCGGAGCGCGCTCAAGGCGAACGAGCCCTTCTCGTCGACGCGCCGCTCTTCATTCGTCGCCACCGTGCGGACGAACAAAGGTCGCGACGGCGGGAGATGCACAACCGGCGTCCAAGACGGCGCGGCGTTGACGTCGACGATGCGGTTCGCATCCGCATCTTCGACGAAGATATGTCCCGCGTTCGGCACATCGATCGTGAGCGTGTCGCCGCCCGCCCACGACAGCACGGCGCCGTCACCTTGAGGTCCGCGCAAATACGGATTGGGTGCGTACTGAATGGTGGTCAACGCCGCGTTCGCTCGATCGAGAAACGCACCGAGCTCGGGGTACGTGACGCGTCCGTCGCCGTCGACATCCGCTGCACCTCGCAACGCAGCACGCACCTCGACGCTGAAGATGCCGCCCTGAAAGCGAGCCCACTCGTGGCTGTCGCGCGCCGATGATGTCGAGAACACCATACCGACCGACGCCGCCGGCTCCTGGAGGAGCGGTCCGGGTGTCGGTTGACGCCGTGAGCTGCCCTTCGGATACACCATGAAACCCGAATCACAGGCGTCGAGGATCACGTGGGTCACGTCGGCGAAAGGCGCCGCGACGAATGCATCCGTCAATTCAGGGCGCGTCAGCCGACCGTCCTCGAGCGTGAGATAGCCCTCGCCGGCTCGGATGCCGCCGTGGCCGGAGAAGACGAAATAGAAGGTCGTCGACGAGCCGGCCGCTTTCGCCGCCGCGACCTGCCGTCGCATCGAGGAGAGCGACGACACGAGCGACGCCTTGGTCGCAGGGCCGTCCGGCTTTCGCGTGGCGCGGCGTGAGCTGTCGGCGTCGAAGGTCGTCAGCATCGCGACTTTGACGCCGGCTTCCTCGAGGAGCTCGGTCATCGCGGCGGCGTCGTCGTCGGCGTACTGGAGTGTTTGCGCGTCGTCGTTCGCGGGCTTGTTCTCGCCGACGACGATCGCGAAGGCCATTGCGGCCGCAGCCGCTGCGATCACGGGAGCACCTCGAGCGTGACGGCGACGTCGCTGGTCTCCGGGCCGCTCCGGGTCGGCGTGGACGCCGCGTCGTTGGTGATCGGGCTGCGCGAGAAGAAGGCGTGCACGACGAGCTTGCCGGGTCGCAATGAGTCGTCGTGGATGACGTCGGGGAGCTCGCCGGGTGCTGCCTTCACCGACGTCGCCGTCGCGCCGGTCACCTCGGGATAGAACCAGAACACGCGCCGCTCGTCGTCGACGCCGTAGACGAGCACGTAGTCGAACGCCGGCGCGCCGACGATCGCGAAGGCGAGGCCGTCGCGGGCGCGCATCGTGGCTCCGTCTTTCGCAGCGCGCGGAACGCCGCTGTCGTCGACGACGAACACGGCGAGGCCCTCGAGGTCGTCGGCACCTGCGCCGTCGCCTTTTGCGCGCGGCGCGTCGTCGCCGTCCTTGGCGGTCGCGTTGTCGCCCTTGCCGAACGCGTTGTCGTCCTTGCCGAACCCCGAGAACGCGACGAACAACGCGATCGCGGCGGCGGCGCCGGCGGCCCCGAGCCAGGACGCCGCACGCGATGCCGGCGCGGTGTCATGCGGGGTTGCGCGCCGGGCCGAGGCGAGGGCGTCGACGAGGTCGATGTCGTCGACTTCGTCGGCGGGGCGCGTGAGGAGCTCCTTGAGGACGCGGTCGTCGTCGTCGTCGTGATTGCGGTCGTCGTTGCGATCGTTGTGGAGGTCGCGATCGGTCATGGATGGTTCTCCTCGAGCGCCTTCCGGATCTGTGCCTTCGCCTCCGACAGCCGCGACTTCACGGTGCCGAGCGGGATGTCGAGCTCGGCGGCGATGTCGGCGTAGGGGGCCTCGCCGAAGTAGTGCATGACGACGACGACGCGCAGCGTGTCCGAGAGCGCCCGCAAGGCGCGATCGGCGAGGGCTTCGATGCGGGCGCGGTCGTCGGCGTGGGCGAGCGAGGCGTCGGGCTGGTGTGGCTCGGCGTCGACGACGACGGAGGAGGCCGCCGCCGCCGCCGCCACCTCCACGACGCGCTCGCGCGACTTCTCGCGCCGCACGATCATCAGGCATTGGTTGTGGAGCACGTGAAAGAGGAATGCGCGGAACTTGCCGCGCGGGGCGTAGGTGTGGCGGGCGCGGTGGACCTCGAGGAAGGCCTGCTGGGCGGCGTCCTCGGCGTCGGCGCGGTCGCCGAAGAAGCGGAACGCGGCGCGGAGGACGGCGCGCTGGTGGCGCCGGACGAGGGCGTCGAAGGCTGCGTCGTCGGTGCGCGCGCGGATCATCAGGACGTCGTCGTCGAGGTCGGCGACGGCGCGGCTGCGGTTGCTGGAGGCGTCGTCCAGATCGAATTCCCCCGATACGACAGTGCGTATCGCGCTCCGAAGGTTCGACGGATCCGGGGAAAACGAAACGGGCTCGCGCAGAAAAGAAAGCGGGCCCTCGTCGGGCCCGCTTTCGCGTCAAACGAAGGTTCAGACGGCGAATCAACCCTGCGGGTTGAGGATGAAGGTCGTGTCCGAGGTCTCGACCTGGCCGGGGATCTCGGCGCCGGTCTGCTCGTCGAGCTTGGGCGTCGACGTGTGGAACGTGTACTGGCGGCCTTCCGGCGTGTCGACGACGGTGGCGGTGACGTTGTTGACGGGGCGGTCGTAGTCGATGGAGTCGGCGCTGGCGCCCGAGCACCCGTTCATGGTGACGGGGGCGGCGTCGATCGACTCGGGGTCGTAGGTGTAGTCGTGGGCGCCGACGTCGAGGTTCTCGAGCGTGATGCCGTTGGTCCAGATGATCACCATGCCGGTGCCGCGGGTCTGCTCCGAGCGCGAGACCGTCACGGTCGACGTGCGCCACTCGGGGTCGCTCGTGCCCTGCATGTCGGTGGCGTCGCCGTCAAAGCCGGTGCGCGGGCCGAAGTCGCCCTTCAGCGTGCCGTTGGCGAGCGTCATGTTGCTCTGCGGTCCACCGCCGCCGAAGCTCGCGTTCTGCTGCGGGTCCATGTAGGTGCGTTGGTCCATGCAACCGCTCACGACAGCAGCGGCGGCGACGGCAACCAACGGGAGGACGTACTTCATATCTGACCTTCCTTCGTTTTCTCTGAGCTCGGAGAGGGGGCTCGAACGGGACGGACGCGGAACGAGGCCCGTCTATTTTGGATGCGCGAGAGCGAAGCTGCAACTCGACGGGATCATCCTTCCGTCCGAGGGGCGTCACGTCGACGTCACCGACACGTTAAGTGCGCCAACTCTCGCGAATTTTCGTCGACGGCGGCGTCGGCGCCGGCCTGTCCCACGCCGCCCCGTCGACGGGATCGCGCCGTGATCGGCGGAAAACGCGGCCGTCCTACCGACGCTTCTTCGCCGGCTTCTTCGTGATCTTGGCCGCAGACTTCTTCGCCGGTTTCGGCTTTGCCGCAGCCGCGGGCTTCTTCGCCGCCGCCGCCGCGGGCTTCTTCGTCGCCGCGGGCTTGGCCTTGGCCGCCTTCGGCTCCGCCGCCGCCTTCGCCGCCGCCTTCGCCGCCTTGGCCGCCGGCGCCGCCTTCCTCGGCAGGCCCGTGCGTCTTCCTCGGCCGCGGCCCTTCTGCGCCTTCGGATCGCGCGGGTCGATGCCCTGCTCGCGCAGCACCTGCTCGCGTCGCGCGATGAGCTCGATCGCCTCTTCGGTCGTGAGCCGCGCCGGATCGCGCGCGGAGGGAATGGTGGCGTTGACGACGCCGTCGGTGACGTAGGCGCCGAAGCGGCCCATCCGCACCGTGATCGCCTGCTTGGTGACGGGCGACTCGCCGAGCGTGGCCACCGGCGCCTGCACCTGCTGGCCGCGGCCCCGCGGCTGGCGCGGCTGCGCGAGGACCGCGACGGCCTCGTCGAGCGTCAGCGCGAGCATCTGTTCGCGCGAGGTGAGCGAGCGCGACTCTTTGGCGCCGCCCTCGCCGAGCATCTGCACGTACGGGCCGAATTTGCCGTCGTGGACGGTGACGTCGTAGCCGGTGGTGGGGTGCTTGCCGAGCGTCTTTGGGAACGCGAGCACGGCCTGCGCCTGATCGAGCGTGAGGTCCTGCACCGTCATGCCCGGCCACAGCGACGCCATGCGCGGCTTCTCGCCCTTGGGCTTGCCCTTCTCGTTGAGCTCGAGCTCGCCGAGCTGCACATATGGGCCGTAGCGGCCGCTCTTCACGTAGACGTTCTTGCCGGTGGCGGCGTCGACGCCGAGCGATCGATTCGCGTGCGCGGCTTGCGACAGAAGCGCGAGCGCCTTCTCGACGTTGAGCTCGTCGGGTGCGGTGTCCTCGGGGATGTTGGCGCGCTTGTCGGTGTCGCCGATCTGCACGTACGGGCCGTAGCGGCCGACGCGCGCGGCGACGAGCTCGCCCTTGTCGTTCCTGCCGAGCGGGACCTCGCAGATGGCGCGCGGATCGATGTCGTCGGTGCCGCCGGTGACCTTGGCCTTCAGGCCGATGACGTCCATGGGCGCGTCTTTGGCGGGGATGCGGCTCTTCTTGCCGTCGCCGAAATAGAAGTGCTCGAGCCAGGGGGCGGCCTTCTTGTCGCCTTCGCTGATGGCATCGAGATCGCCTTCCATGGAGGCCGTGAAGGCGTAGTCGACGAGCTCCTTGAAGTGCTGCTCGAGCAGGTTCACCACGGCGAACGCGGTGAACGTGGGCACGAGCGCCGAGCCCTTCTTGAACACGTAGCCGCGGTCCTGGATCGTCCCGATGATCGACGCGTACGTGGAGGGGCGACCGATGCCGCGATCCTCGAGCTCTTTCACGAGCGACGCTTCCGTGAAGCGCGCCGGCGGTTGCGTCTGGTGGCCGTCGGGCTTGATCTCTTTGCCCGTGAGCGCCTGGCCCTCGGTCAAGGGCGGGAGCACCTTCTCCTGGTCCTCGAGCTCCGCCTCGGGATCGTCGCTGCCTTCGACGTAGGCGCGCATGTATCCGGGGAAGTGGATGACCTTGCCGCTCACCTGCGCGATGACGTCGATGGTCTCGCCGGCGGGAGAGGCCTTGAAGCGGACCTGCGTACGCTCACCGACGGCATCTTTCATCTGCGACGCCACGGTGCGCTTCCAGATGAGGTCGTAGACCTTCCACTGATCCTCGTCGAGCTCGCCCTTCAACGACTCCGGCGTGCGGAACGTGTCGCCGGCGGGACGAATGGCTTCGTGCGCTTCCTGCGCGCCCTTCGCCTGCTTGGTGTACTGGCGCGCTTCGCTCGGCAGGTACTCCTTGCCGTAGAGCTCTTCGATCTGCGCGCGCGCGGCGTCGATGGCCTGCTGCGACAGCGTGGTGCTGTCGGTGCGCATATAGGTGATGAAGCCGGCTTCGTAGAGGCGCTGCGCGTTGCGCATGGTGCGCTGCGCGGTGAAGCGAAGCTTCTTGTTCGCCTCCATCTGCAGCGACGACGTGATGAACGGCGCGTACGGCTTGTCCGTGAAGGGCTTCTTGGTGACGGACTCGACCGTGAAGGTCTGACCCGTGAGCTTCTGCGCAAGGTCTTTTGCGCGCGGGCCGTCGAGGAGGAGGACGTTGGCGTCGGCGGCGAGCTTGCCGGTGTTCGGATCGAAGTCCTTGCCGACGGCGACCCGCTTGCCTGCAATCTCCACGACGTTCGCCGAGAGCGTCACGGCGTTGCCGCCGGTCTCGAGGAGCGCGAGCAGCGACCAGTACTCACCCGACTTGAACGCGATGCGGAGTCGCTCGCGCTCGACGATGAGCCGGGTGGCGACCGACTGCACGCGTCCGGCGGAGAGGCGCGGCGCGATCTTGCGCCAGAGGATCGGCGAGACCTCGTAGCCGTAGAGGCGATCGAGGATGCGGCGGGCTTCCTGCGCGTCGACGAGCTTGTCGTCGATCTCGCGCGGCTCCTTCAACGCCTGCTTGATCGCCTTCTCGGTGATCTCGTGAAACACCATGCGCTTGGTGGGCACCTGCGGATCGAGCACCTCTTTGAGGTGCCAGGCGATGGCCTCTCCTTCGCGATCCTCGTCGGTGGCGAGGTAGAGGGTGTCGGCGCGCTCGAGGAGATCCTTGAGCTTCTTGACCTGCGCCTTCTTCTCCGCCGGCACGATGTAGAGGGGCTTGAAGCCGTTCTCGACGTCGACGCCGGTGCGCGCCCACGGCTTCTTCTTGTACTTCTCGGGGATCTCGTCGGCGCTCGACGGAAGATCGCGGATGTGACCGATCGAGGACTCGACGACGTAGTCCTTGCCTAGATACTTGGCGATCGTCTTGGCCTTCGCAGGCGACTCGACGATGATGAGGCTCTTGCCCAAGTTTGCGTCTCCGCTTTCGACCGTCCGGATCGGGTGCTCCTAGCGGACACCGGACTTCATTGCGAGCACTTTTTTTCGCGACCCACGGATCAGCCGGACGGTTGCCAAGGACTCTCGATGCTGTTGCCGCTGCTTTTTCTCGTCGTCACGGCGGCTCCGGAGCCGCCTCTCCCACCTCCGATCGAGTGGGAGGATCTGCCGGAAGAGCTCGAGCGCACCGCGGAGGGCGGCATCGATGTGTGCGAAGCGGCGAGCATGCCGCTGTCCCTCGTGCCCGGCGTCGGCGACGCCGTCGGCACGGTGAGCGAGTGGCTGTGTCTCGTGCCCGCGGCGATCGCCGTCGACACCGTCGCCGTCCACTTCGGGCAGCGCGACGCTTTGTTCTGGCAGTCGGCGATCGCATTGCTCGTGCAGAAGCTCTTCGAAGACTTGATCGACACACCGCTCGAGATCGTCGTCGTGCTCGCTGCGATTGCCGCCGTCGGCGCCATCGTCGGCAGCGCGCTCATCGGCCTCTACCTCGTGCCCGGCTTTCCGATCTTCCTGCCGACGCTCGTGGCGATAGGCGTGGGCACCTTCTTGATAGCGCCGGTGGTGTTCGTGAAGAAGAAAGGCGGTGAGTGGATATTTCGCACCATCATGATGGCGCTGACGAACCGCGTGTACGGCGCCGAGCTCGACAAGAAGAGGCGCGACGCGCTGGTGAAACCCGGCGAGGTGCCCGGCTGGGTGCGGCCCTATGTGTTGATGACGACGGCGGCGGGCAGCGAAGCCGAAGACGATCCATTGCACTTCATCCCCGTCGCCGGTCGTCTGTTCAAAGCCGCCGACGAAGGGCGCGTGACGAAGGAGCGCATGCGGCGCGTCGGCCGCGACCTCTTGATGGACAAGCCCGGCCGCGACCTCACCGCGATGGACACCACGATCGACACGCTCGCCGGCATCAAAGGCGTCACCGGCGCCGTCGGGCAGGGCCTGGCCCTCGTCGGCCTCGGCGTCGGCCTCGCCGGCGCCGCCGGCCCACCCCTGAAGCTCACCGATCAACAAACCGGCGACACCATCGGCTTCGTCGGTCTCGGCATCGCCGTCGCCGGCCTCGGCCTCTACGCGATGGGCTCGACCGTCGACACGATCAAGACCTTCGCCGTCCCCTGCGCCTACGGCTGCTTCGAGCCCGAAGCCGACGCCAAAGCCGTGCCGCTCCCGCCATCCGGCACGACCGCGCCGCCGCCCTCGACGACGACGCCCTCGACGACGACGCCTTCGACGACGCCGGACACAACAACGACGCCGACACCTCCGACGCCGAACACGACGACGCCGGATACGACCACGCCGGATACGACGACGCCCGCGGCGCCCGATGCGCCTGATGCGCCGCCGCCGGCGCCGTAGTCGCTCAGCGCAAGTCGATCGTCGGCGACGTCGTGGGCGCGAGACCTCGCGGGCACTCGGTCATCCGCTCGAGGCGAATCGCGCGCGCGATCGCGTGGCCCTTGTCGTCGCCGTCAGGCCATTCGAGCGGCGCGTCCGACCACGGCGTGGCGGTGCCTATGAGGACGTCGCGCGAGTTGCCCTGGCGTGTGAGCGCGAGCGTCCAGCCGGCGTAGCTGGCGCGCGAGGCGATCCGCAGCTCGCGGTTGACGACGTCCCACGATTGCGCGCCGTCCCCGAACGCGCGGAATTCCGGCGCGACGCGGAAGCCGAGCTGTGCTCTCGGGCCCGACCGCAACGGAACGGCATCGAGCAACAGCACGTCGGGAAAGAGCGTGCGCAGATACGCGTCGTCGGCGCCGTCGACGCCGTGAAACGTCCAGCAGCCGATCGCGTCCGAGACGCCGAACGGCATCGGCGGAGACGCCGCCGACGTCGCAGCGAGCACAAGGACGGCGATGATCATGGAGCGCACGCGCCGGCATTGTCCCAGACGGCGACGCTGCGCCGCTACTCGAAGAGGAAGGCGGCGCCGCCGACGGCACGTGGTCGGCGATCGGCGATCGGATGTCGTCGGTCGTCTGTCGAGGATCGGGCGGCGAAACACGGGCCGCTCCCAACGGGCGGCGGCTCGTCCACGACATGCGGCGCGCCTTCCAACGAATGTCACTCGAGCGAGTGAACATTCGTTGGAGGACACGGTGAGTCGACGCTGGTGGTTCCGCCGCCGGTTGGGCGCGGCCCGTGTTTCGCCGCCCGAGAGCCGACGGGCGACGTCCCGAGATCCGATCACCGATGAGGCGGTCGCTACTCGATGAAGAAGGCGCCCGCGGCGACGCCGGCTCCGACGACGACGGCGACGGAGCCGCCGATGACGGTGGCGAGGCCCCAGGTGTTCCAGTCGTCGGCGGAGGCGTCGAGGCGCTCGCGGGCGTCGCGGATGGCGGGGGCGTTGTCGCGGAGCTTGGCGGCGGAGGTGCCGACGGTGGCGTCGAGGCGGTTGAGCTCGTCGACGGCGCCTTCGTGCTCGAAGAAGGGCAGCGATCCGACGACGACGCCGACGACGCCGGCGGCGGCGACGACGCCTCCCGCAGTCACGAGGATGGTGGACATCGGGAGCGAGGCGGTCGGCGGCGGCGTCGCGGGCGTGGTCGTGAGATCGGTGGTGGCGAGCGGCGTTGTCGTCGTGGTGGTCGAGTGATGCGGGACGTCGACGACGACGGGCTCGCCGGCGCGGACGTCGATGGCGACGACGTCGGTGGCGTCGGCGCTGATGAGGCGCAGCTCGTGCTTGCCGGCGGCGACGTCGGTGAGCGGCGCGTGGAGCGGGAGCACGGCGCGCTCGGCGCCGTCGATGAGGACGTGGACGCCGGTGGGGCCGCGGACGTCGACGCTCAACGCGCGCGCGCTCGGGAGCTCGAGGGCGCCGAGCAACGCGCTCACGTCGGGTGCGCGCGGCGCACCTTGGATCGAGCGAGACGCGTAGGCGATCTGCGTGGCGGCGCCGACGTCGACGAGGCGAAACGCGAGCTGGCCGGTGTCGTCGCGCGTGGCCGCGGGCGTGACGATGGCGAGGAGGACGCGATCGGCTTTGCAGACGACGCCGAGCTGGACGAGGCAGACGATCGTGGATCGATCGCAGCGCAGACCGATCTGCACGGCTTCGGCCATGCGCGTCTGAACCGTGGCGGCGGGGATGCTCTTCTTGCCGAAGTGCGCGTCGACTTCGGCGCGCACGAGCTTCTCGTCGTCGGCGAGCTCGTCGGCGCCGAGGCCGGAGCCGAGAAGTGGAACGAGCGCTACGGTTTCCGCACGGGCGATCTGTGCGGCGGTCACCGAAAATAGGACGACCGTTAAGGAGACATGACGGAGCGAGCGCATTGTCCGTACTGTAGCGTGGTGAACGATGAGTTGAGCGGAATCGGCGTGAACATGCCTCCTCCTGTGAAGGCGTTGCCGCCCGGCTACCCGCGCCCGTTCGGAACGTACCTTTTGCTTGCGCCCCTCGCGCAGGGCGGCATGGGCGAGGTGTTCCTCGGGACGTCGGCGAGCAACGTCGCGGGCGCCGTGCGCGTCGTCGTCATCAAGACGCTGCGCGCCGATCTCGCGAACGAGCCGGGCTATCTGCAGCGCTTCCTCGACGAAGCCTGCATCGCGATCCAGCTGCAGCACCCGAACATCGCGCAGGTCTTCGACGTCGGCGCGATCGACGGCACGCATTACATCGCGATGGAGCACATCGCGGGCGTGAACCTGCGCCGCCTCCTCGACTCGTCGAACAACATGGTGCCGACGCAGTTGGCACTCGCGATCACGATCGAGATGCTCGGCGCGCTCGACGCCGCGCATCGACACAAGCATCCGCTCACCGGCGAGCCGATGCGCGTCGTCCATCGCGACATCTCGCCGCACAACGTGATGATCTCGTACGAAGGCGACGTGAAGGTGATCGACTTCGGCCTCGCCACGTCGGAGCTGAAGCTCGAGCAGACCGGCAGCGAGATGGTGCTCGGCAAGATCGCGTACATGTCGCCGGAGCAGGCCCGCGGCGAAAAGGTCACGGGCAAGACGGATCAGTATGCGGCGGCGGTGGTGCTCTACGAGATGCTCGTCGGCGAGCGCTATTACGCCGAGCGCACGCCGCGCGAGATCTGGAACATCGCGGGGCAGGGCTATCAGCCCGACAAGCTCAACCACCTCGACGCCGAGCTGCGCGGGATCCTGCGGCGCGCGCTCGATCCGATGCCGGCGGCGCGCTACGGCGCGTGCTCCGACTTCGCCGCCGCGCTGCACACGATCCTGCGCACGCGCTTCCCGCTCCTCGATCGCAACGAGCTGCGCACCTTCGTCCGCGAGCACCACGATCAAGACCGAGTGAGCACCGAGCTCTCGCTGCGCCACGCCGCCGCCGCCGTCGACTCGTTCGTGTCGTCGCGCAGCCTCGTCGCACCCGCGCACACGCCCTCGCCGATCGTCGCGCTCGCGCCGCCCGCCGGCGCCACCGCGATGAGCGCGCGCGCGCCCGCGCCGTCCCTCGCCGACGCGCAACCGCCGCCGTCGACGTCGGCGACGTCGGCGTTCGAGCCCGCGCCGTCCAACGACGAAGGCCCGACCCAAGATCTCCGCGACGCCGGCCTTCGCTCGCGCGCGTCGTTGTTCGCCGCGGTCGGCGGCCTGCTCTGCGCCGTCGTGATCGGGCTCGTCGTGCACTCGCTGCCGTCGACGCCGAGTCCCCCTTCGACTTCGACTTCGACTTCGACGCCGAGTCCGAGCCCGAGTCCGACTCCGATTCCCGACGCCCCGAGTCCGACTCCGATTCCGACTCCGATTCCGACTCCGACTCCGAGTCCGAGTCCGATCGTGAGCGCGACGACGGATGCGAAAGACGCCGGGAGCACCGACGCGAAGAGCAAGCCGGCCGCGAAGAAGAAGCTGCCGGCGGATTGGCGATCGTGGCCGATGGAGAAGAAGGTGAAGGCGCTCGAGGCGTCGTCGGCGTCGTGCGCAAAGACGATGTTGAAGCTGCGCGCGCTCGGGTCGCAGCTCGAGCCCGGCGCCGTCGACGCGTGCCTCGCGTCGCTCTGATCGACGAACGCCGGTGATCGCGCCGACTGCAGTTTCGAGCTAAGGGCAACCAGACGAGGCGGGCGTCGTCGAGGAGACGGTGCCGGTCGCGCAGATCTCGATGCGGCCGGTGCCGCCGCCGCCGCCGGAGCCGTGGGCGTCGGCGCCGTTGCCGCCGTCGGAGAGGGCGCTCGCCGAGCCGGCGCCGCCGAGGGTGCCGTCGCCGCTTTTGCCGCCGTCGCCGCCGCGGGCGTCGAGGCTGCCGGTGCCGCCGACGGACGTGGCTTCGATGCGCAGGATGCCGCCGCCGCCGCCGCCGCCGCCGCCGCCGATGACGCCGCTGTTGTTGGCGCCGTCGTGGCCGCGGCCGCCGACCGCTTCGATGCGGCCGCTGAGCGCGAGCGCGCCCGCGAGCGCGACGACGAGGTTGCCGCCGCCGCCGGCGCCGTCGCCGCCGTCGGCCGTCGCGAGGTTGGC
>JADMIO010848937.1_pt1 | contig 48075 bp, 46 predicted proteins | sample 8958161 | NCBI WGS metagenome assembly JADMIO01 (sample SAMN16585339, study PRJNA669376) | soil metagenome | isolation source: Crop rotation soil | place: USA: Cullars Rotation, Alabama | collected 2011
CTTTCCCCTTTGACGTTGGCAGCCGTGCGCGCGATAGCACCCGTTGCAGGAAGCCCGCCGAAGCATACGGATGCAATATTGGCGACGCCTTGGGCGATCAGCTCCATGTTCGAGTTGTGCCGATCGCCGGTCATGCCATCCGCCACGACCGCGGAAAGAAGCGACTCGATCCCGGCAAGAAGCGCGATAGTAATCGCAGCCGGAAAGAGCTCGTTCACTCGCGCCAGATCGAACCACGCCAGCGAAGGAGCGGGAAGACCCTGCGGAAGAACGCCGAATCGGGATCCGATAGTGTCGACCTCGAGACCGAATACTCTCACCGCGACGGCAGCGCCGGCTACCGCCACGAGCGCGGCGGGCATGCGCGGAGCCCAGCGGCGAAGCACTATCAGCACCGCGAGACTTCCGGCCGCGACGGCCGCCGCTCGAGGATTCCAGCTGGAAATATGTCCGAGGTATCCGCGCCAAAGTTCGAGGAAGCCGAGACCGCCGGTCGATTCCATCGAAAGTCCCACGAGATCCTTAATCTGCGTGGAAAATATGATTACGGCTATTCCTGCGGTGAATCCGGCGATGACGGGATGGGGAATGAACTTGATCAGCGTACCGTAACGGGCCGCACCGAGCAGCAGCAGCATGATGCCGGCCATGAACGTCGCCATGGCAAGCCCGGCGAAACCGTGGTCGTGGATTACTTTGGCAACGATGACGACGAACGCGCCCGTCGGCCCCCCGACTTGGACGCGGCTACCTCCAAGCGCGGAGATGAGAAAACCGGCGACCACCGCCGTGCAGAGCCCAATCGCGGGAGTTGCGCCGGACGCGATGCCGAGCGCCATGGCAAGCGGCAGCGCGATGACTGCTACCGTCAGGCCCGCGAGCAGGTCGGAGAACAGGGCTTCGGCCGAATAGCCGCCCTTCAACGAGAAAACGAGACGCGGGATTAAATTTCCGCGCGCGGTATGCGGCACATTCGCCCTGGAGGGAATTCGACTGCAGGGAAAAGTATCCGGGGCGGCGGGGCGGCGGTCAAGACGAGAACGGCGAGGCGTTTACCTTTCGCCGCGGTTCTTTCGGCGTTCGGCACGCAGCATCTTCGCAAGACGCTTGGCCGTCTTTCCGAGCTCTTCTTTCTCGGCTTGGCACGAAACGTCGGCCGGGAGCTTCTCTTCTTGCGCGCAGCGGGCCGCGAAGATCTTGGCGCACGGACCGTCATTGTAGGGAGGGAGCGGAAGGCCGTCGTCGCCGCACTCGGGCTGGACAGCGATGCACGCGAAGTCATTATCATCGGCCCGCGCGGAAGCAGCGAACGAGGTGGCACCCAAAACTGCGACCATCATTATTGCGAGGAACTTCTTCATAACAACCTTCTGCATACAACGCGTCTGCGCGATGACTAACACCTACTCATCGCGGTGAGGGGTATAGATGCTTCACCTGTACCCGCAAGCACCCGGTTTAATTTACGGTTTTAGTCCGGACGGTTGGGCGGTAACTCGGCGAAAGTAGGCGGTCTGGTTGTGTTTCTAGGAAAATCTGCTATAAATCTGCCTCCGTTAGAACCAATTTTTTGCAAGATTCCGGAGATTTGCCGTGGCCGTCACACTGAGACTTTCGCGCAAAGGTTTGCGCAGCAACCCCTTCTACCGCATCGTCGCCGCCGACAAAGCGCGTTTTCGCGACGGAAAGTACTTGGAGCTGATTGGCACTTACAACCCGATGGTCGAGCCCCCGCTCGTCGTTCTCAAAGAAGATCGCATCAAGAAGTGGCTCGAAGTAGGCGCGCTCCCGAGCAGCGTCGTCCGTGATCTCATCCGCGCCAAGATCCCCGGCCTCATCGAAGGCCGCGAGAAGCACCAGACTGAGAAGATCCTCGCCGCCCGTCAAGCGCGCAAGAAGCGCGCGGCCGCCCGCGGAAAGGGCGCGAAGAAGAAGTAACTCGGGCCCTTGGAATGAGGGCCGAAATCCTGAGTTTATTCCCCGAGCTTTTCGCCGGCTTCCTCGAAGGAAGCTTGGTGAAAAAGGCGCTCGATCGCAAATTGATCGAGCTCTCACTGCTCAATCCGCGAAACTTCGCCGCTCCTCCCCACCATAAGGTGGACGACACTCCATACGGAGGCGGTCCCGGCATGGTGATGAGCCCGGAGCCGCTGGCACTTGCCATCGAAGATTCCAAATCGCGACTTCCGAACGCCACCGTTATCTTGCTCAGCGCCTCCGGCCGGCGCTTCACCCAAGCCAAAGCATTCGAGCTGAGCCGCAAACCCGAGCTCATTCTCGTATGCGGCCGGTACGAGGGAGTCGATCAACGCGTAATCGACCTCTTGGTAGACGAAGAGCTTTCGATCGGCGATTACGTCGTGATGGGCGGCGAGGTCCCGGCAATGGTCGTGCTCGAAGCCGCCATCCGCCTCATCGATCAGGTCGTCGGCAATGCCGAATCCATCGAGCACGAGTCGTTCGGCGCTCCCGGCGAGCCGAACCAGCTGCTCGAAGCCCCGCACTATACCCGGCCTCCCCTGTTCCGCGGACGCGCCGTGCCGGAGGTGCTGATGTCGGGGAATCACCGCGACATAAACAAGTGGCGCGCCGATCAGTCGGCCGCGCGTACCGCCGCGATGCGTCCGGATCTTCTCGTGAAGGACAAAGCATGAGCGCCGGTTTCGATCTCAGTGTAGTGCTGCTTCACGACCGCATGGTCGACAAACAGGGAAAGCTCGTCACCACTTCGCTCACGATGATCGACGTGCACGATTTCGCGCGTTCGAGCAAAACGTACGGCGCAACCAACGTGTACATCGCCCATCCGTCCGGGATGATCCGCAAGCTCGCCCGCACCTTGAAGCATCATTGGGAAGAGGGCTACGGCGCCACTTACAATCCGAACCGGAAGGACGCCCTCGGCCTCATCGAGATAGTCACCGATCTCGACGAAGCGGTGCGCGCAATCGACGAGCGTACCGGCAAGATTCCGAAACTCATCGCCACCTCCGCGCGGGACGGTGCCGACCGCGTCGGTTTTGCCGAAATGCGCGAAACGCTCCAGAACGGAGAACCGCACCTCCTGATGTTCGGCACCGGCTGGGGCATGTCGCAGGAGCTGCTCGATCGGGCCGATTATTTCCTCCGCCCGGTCAAAGGACCGACCCCATACAACCATCTTTCGGTGCGCGGCGCCTGCGCGATAATATTGGATCGCTTGCTCGGGGTGCCTTGAGCAGGCGCGCATGCCGATCCATTTCGACACTCCTCTCATCGAATCGGCCGCTCAGCCGGCGCATGGGCGCGCGTGTCTGGCTGAAGATGGACGCGCTTCAGCCGAGCGGCTCGTTCAAGGCGCGCGGCATTGGATTCGCTTGTTCCCGGCATGCGAAGGACGGCTGCAAAAAATTCGTCTCGTCCTCGGGCGGCAATGCCGGGCTCGCGGTAGCGTATTCGGGACGAAAACTGGAGATCCCCGTGACCGTCGCCGTCCCGGAGGCGACTTCGCAACGCGCGCGCGACCTCATCGCCGCCGAAGGAGCCGAGGTCATCGTGCACGGAAAGTCGTGGCTCGAAGCGCACACCTTCGCGCTCGGGCTCGTGACCAACGAAAGCAAGTACATTCATCCGTTCGATGATCCGTTGGTCTGGGAAGGCCATGCGACCATCATCGACGAAACGCTCGCCGAGGGTGTGGTGCCAGATCTCGTGGCCGTCGCGGTGGGCGGCGGCGGGCTGATGTGCGGATTAGCGCACGGCTTGGCGCGCGCCGGGCTCAAAAATTGCCGCATCGCCGCGTCAGAAACCCTTGGCGCCGAATCATTTTACCGCGCAGTCCAGGCGGGAAAGCTCATCGAGCTTCCCGAGATCAAAAGTATCGCCACGACGCTCGGCGCCAAGAAAGTAGCGCAGCGAGCGCTGGACCTCTACAAGGAATTCGACGTTTCGGCGAACCTTGTGACGGATCGCGAGGCGGTGGATGCGTGCCTCGCGTTCGCGGACGACCACCGAGTCATCGTCGAACCGGCGTGCGGGGCGGCGCTCGCGCTGGTGTACCGGAACGATCCGGCGCTGAGGGGGGCGAAGGAAATTTTGATGGAAGTTTGCGGCGGCGCGGGGGTGAGCTATCAGCAGCTGGTGGAGTTTAGGGCGAAGCTGACCTAGCGCTTTCCGTGCACGTGAACGTGAACGTTTCCCTATCCGTTTCCGTATCCCTTCCCTACTCCCCCCTGTCGTCCTGAACGGAAAGGGAAAGGGATACGGAAAAGTTCACGTTCACGTGCACGGCGAAGAACCTACTTCACCTCTTCAAACCAAAGCGGCACGTCGTAATCGAACGTCAGCTCCTCGTCCTCTGCAATTTCGCGGAGCGCGATGACTTTCAGCGCTTTCCCTTGGAAATCGCGCTCGAGCATTATGTTGGGCTGAGGCGAATGGTTGTAAAGGGAGCCGAATCCAAAAACCCAAGCGAAGCGTTCGTCTTCACTCTCGGCGTTCCACTCGAACTGATATTGGCCAAGGCCCGGCGACACTACCTCGACCGCTTCGCCCTCCTCGTGACTCACGATGCAGGCGGGGCACTCCTCGACGATCTCTTTTGCCGGAATCCGGCGCGCGGCGAATACCCCCCTGCCCTTCCCCGGAATGGAGGCGACGTAGATACAGTTCGATGGACGAATCTTCTTCATGCGGGGAGGTTCTAGCATATTGCACGGACAAACGAAGCCTTTGCTTTACGGGAAGCAGCCTAACGTATACGGTAGAGGTACTTCAAAACTCTGCTCAACTATGTCGAAATCGCCTTTCTTGGATCCGGCCGCGCCCGTCGATACTTGGCCGCAGATCGAGCCTTATTTCGAAGCGCTCGCCAAGAGGAATCTCGACTCGCCGGCGAATCTCGAGGCGTTCCTGCTCGACTGGAGCGAGCTCTCGGCAGCCGTCTCCGAGGCGCGTTCGCGGCGCTACACCGCAATGACGTGCGATACCGAGAATGCTGCGGTGGAGCGCGAATACCTGCGTTTTGCGGAAGAAGTCGATCCCAAAGTATCCGAAGCAGTCCAAAAGCTGCGCGAGCGGTTTCTTGCCTCCCCCGCGCGAAAGCTCCTGCCGAACGAGCGCTACCGGGTGCTCGATCGGAAACTCCAGAACGAGCGCGATCTCTTCCGGAAGGAAAACATCCCGCTCTTCGTCGAAGAGGTCAAATTTTCCCAGCGGTACCAGAAGCTCTGCGGTGCGATGACGGTTCAGTGGCACGGCGAGGAGTCGACGCTCCAGCGAATGGGCGGGCGCATCAGCACCGCTCCGCGCGGCGAACGCGAGGAAATCTGGAAGCTCGTGTGGGAGCGGCGCAACGCCGATCGTGCGCGCGCGGATGAGATTTTCGACCAGCTGCTCGGGCTGCGAGCCGAAATCGGCCGGAATGCCGGGTTCACGGATTATCAGGACTACGTATTCCGCGCTTACGAGCGTTTCGACTATACGCCCGCGCATTGCGCGGCGTTTCATGCCGCCATCGAACGCTGTGTAGTCCCGCTCGCAAGAAAGATGATGAAGCGGCATCAGGAGGAGCTCGGCGTCGCGGAGCTCCGGCCATGGGATATCGGCACCGGACGATTGTTCGAGATTCTCGTCGAAGCCAAAACCTCGCCCGCGCCGAGACCCTTCAAGGACGAGGCTGAGTTTACCCGCAAAGGTGCACGAGTCCTCGAGCGAGTCTCTCCCGTACTGTCCGAGCGCTTTCTCGAAATGCAAAAACGCGGCGAGTTCGATCTGATGAACCGCAAGGGCAAAGCGCCCGGTGCATACGTCACCACCTTCGAGCGCGTGCGCCGTCCGTTTCTCTTCATGAATGCGACGGGTGTCGGCGACGACGTGCAGACGCTCTTTCACGAATACGGGCACGCGTTTCACGCGTTGGAGACGACCGCCGAACCGCTGACCGACTATCGGAGCGTAGGCATGGAGTTTTCCGAGGTTGCCTCGATGACCATGGAGCTCTTCACCCTCGACGAGCTCAGCGAGTACTACACACCCGAGCAGCATCGTATTGCCCGGCGCAGGGCTCTCGAACATGTCGCGCTATTCCTGCCCTACATGGCACAGGTCGATCTTTTTCAGAGCTGGATTTACAAGAATCCGAAGCACACTCCCGCCGAGCGCGGCGCGGAATGGGTCCGCCTCGAGGCGCGCTTCGGGGCGGCCATCGATTGGCGGGGATGCGAGCATTTGCGCGAAATCTTCTGGCATCAGCAGCTGCACATTTTCGGGGCGCCTTTTTATTACGTCGAATATGGCATCGCCCAGCTCGGCGCGCTCCAGCTTTGGGCCAAATACAAAAAGGATCCCGCGGGTGCGGTAGCCGCATACCGGCGCGGCCTTTCGCTCGGCGGATCAAAAACGTTGCCCGAGCTCTTCGAAGCCGCGGAGATCGAATTCGATTTTTCGGAAAAGACCGTGCGGCCTTTGTTCGAAATGGTCGAGGCGGAGTGGGCGGAGAAGTAGAATCTCTCCGTGTTGTTTTTTAAACCACCGAGAACACCGAGATCACAGAGTTGAAATCCAAAGACTCTTTCCCCCTCGGTGAGCTCTGTGCTCTCGGTGGTTAAATCTTCGAGCAAAATCGGGAAAAGTTTTGCGCTTCGAAACGTCTGCGCAAATCCGGATTCACTGTTCGAAAAATATTCTTCTTTTTCTGACGCATCGACCCGCATCAATGCACCGGAAATTCGTCTTTTTTCAATATCTTACGGCACTCTCAGCAGATCGAGCGACAATTCTAGCGCGCGGGATTTAGATCATCCGATATGAGAAAATGCTTTTGGGTAGACGGAAAAGCAGCAGCGCCCCACGGACCTAGAGAGGTGCGTGGAGCGGGGAAGCTGCGGGAACATGTTCGTTCCACGTTTTCGCTTTTTTTGCTTTAGGTTCTTCGGATCGCTCGAGCGTACCGATGGGCTGTCACTCAAAGTTCGTTTTTTCGGTTTTTCGAGGTTTTCCCGGGTTTTCGACTTTGGGAAGGCATCCACGAGATTCTCGATTCTTAGAGTACGAGGCCGCACGTTCGAATCATAAGCAAAGGATGCGATGATTCCGGTTTCTTCGGTTTCCAGCGGTTAAGGCTTCGATTCACGGACCTTGATTCAACGTCACTCTTTTTCGTTTCATGGAACGCGAAAGAGTGACGTTGAACGATTCGACCTGCAATTTCCCCCGCTCCAACTTTTCACCCCCGATTCGACCCCTGAGGGGTCCGGTTCAACAAATCTCCCAACACGAGTTTTGCTCCAGCGTTGAAGCCCGGTTCGCTTACGCTTTCGCGCCAAACAATCTGTAAAATCTTCAAGATGCCTACGTCTAACGTCCAACGTTTTACGTCTTACGTCCTACGCCTTACGTCGGACGTAGACGCCGGACGTTATACGTCAAACGTCCGACGTCTACGTAATACGTAAATCGTGGGACGTTGGACGGGCTCAGGCCACAATCCACAGCACCACTATCCCCAACACGATCCGATACCAGCCAAACGCCGCCAGCGAATACTTTCGCAGCACGTCGATGAAGATGCGTATTGCAAGCAGCGCACTCAGGAACGACACGACGAACCCGGTCGCGAAGAGCGGGATATCCGACGTCTGCAATGCGTGCGCGCTCTTCAAGAGATCAAAACCGACCGCTGCGCACATTACCGGCACCGCGACGAGAAACGAAAACTCTGCCGCCACTCCCCGCGGAATGCCGAGCAACATTCCGCCGACAATCGTACTGCCTGACCGCGACATGCCCGGCCACAGCGCCAAGCACTGAAAGAGCCCTACGAGCAGCGCTTGCCGCGGCGAGATTGCATCCACCCCCCCGATGAGTTTCGGCTTCGTTAATCGCTCGATCACGACGAGCACGACGCCACCCAAAATTAGCGCTATCGCCACCGGTACCGGCGCGAAGAGGTGCGCCTTGATGAACTTGTGAAGAAGGGCGCCTAGAACGAGCGCCGGCAAGCACGCAAGAAAAAGTTTGAAACAACCGAGAACTCCAGACATGCCCGTCTCCGGCTCGCCGAAACGCAGGAGCCCGAGAAAGGTTCGGAAGTAGAGAACAACAACCGCAAGAATCGCCCCAAGCTGGATGAACACATCGAACGCTTTGGCGCGTTCCCCGCTAAACCCGATCGCATCGCCGAAAAGGATGAGATGCCCGGTGCTGGACACGGGAATGAACTCGGTGAGCCCTTCCACGAGGCCGAGTAGTATGGCGGTCCAAAAATCCGACATGATGTTGATGTTTTTTACTACGAGGGCGGGATCCGCGCATGCCCTTTTCCTCAGAGGCCGGCTGAGTATATGATGCTGATGCCGCCCAGCGATTTATGCAGGCGAGCAGTTTGATTCGATTCGCGTCCGTTCATACGTCCTGTCAGTTATGTCCTTGCATTTACTCCTTGGAGAAATGACTAATGGATACCTCCCGCCTTCCGCTTACCGTTCCCTCGATCGCTGCCTGCAAAGGACGGCGCAAACTTTCGGCGCTCACCGCGTACGATTTTACCTTCGCAAAACTCTTCGACGAGGCCGGCATCGATATTCTGCTCGTCGGGGATTCGCTAGGCTGCGTAATCCAAGGTCACAGCACCACCTTGCCCGTCACCCTCGACGAGATGCTGTATCACTGCCGCTGCGTGCGCCGCGGCGTGCAGCGCGCTCTCGTCGTCGGAGACCTCCCCTTCATGACCTACCAAGCATCCGACGAAGCCGCGCTCGAAGCCGCGGGAAGATTAATCAAAGACGCCGGCGTGAGCGCCGTAAAATTGGAAGGCGGATTGTCCGTCGCCGACCGCATCTCTGCGCTGACGCGCTACGACATTCCGGTCATGGGGCACGTCGGCCTGACCCCGCAGTCGTACCACCGTATGGGCGGCCACCGCATACAAGGACGTTCCGTCGAAGGAGGAACGTCCCGGTTTACCGCTTCGGCCGAGAAAGTACGTGCAGATGCCCATGCGGTCGAAGACTCCGGCGCCTTTGCCGTCGTGCTCGAGGGCATCCCTGAGGATCTCGCGCGGGAGATCACCGAGGAGCTCACGATCCCGACCATCGGCATCGCCTGCGGTTCCGTTTGTGACGGGCAGATTCTCGTCAGTTACGATCTCTTGAATCTCACCGCAGGCAAAGTGCCGCGCTTCGTCTCACCCAAAGCCGATCTCAAAGAGTCCATCACGCGGGCGGCGCAGGAATTCATCGCGGAAATTTCCGCCGATGATCGCGCGCGCCGGGCATCATGAAGCGCCGGCGCGGTAGAGCACGACCGGAGTCTCCGGTTTCGTGATGCCGTACGCGGAGCGCGCCAGCTCGTAAAGCACGATATCCGGGTAGTTGCGCTTGAAGTCCGCCATCACCGCCGGCGTTGCGTTCATCAGCACGAGCGAACATCGCGCCTCGGGGGCAAAAAAGTAAATTTGGCGGCGCAGGTAAAAACTCAGCCCGTAGAAATCCGTATCGAACGAGCACAAGGTTTCATGCTCTCCGATCTTCGCCGCGAGCTGCTCGGCAAACGGCTTCGACGAAAGCCCGTTCGCGGCGATGGGGAGCACGGAGGCACCGATTGAGGCGAGGAGAAGTATCCAGAACCGGAGCGATACGGCGTGGCGCGCGCCGCCGCGGACGAGTACCGCCCACGCGCTGACGAGTGTGAGGATTACGAGGACCGCGGCGATCGCCCAGGTCAAATCTGGAATAGAGAACGCACGAAGAAACGCAAACCCCAGGTAAGATCGCGCGGACTCCCCTTTCACGAAGGTCCAGGGAGGCAACAAATTTGCGACCATGCCGACACCGGCAAGCGCCGCAAGCACGAGCAGCAAGGCGCATACCGACGCGCACACTCTCGCGGTAAGGCGCACGGCCGAAAACCGGACCATCGCAGCCGCAGCGAGCAATGATATGAACGGATAGGCCGGGAGAAGGTACACTCCGCGTTTGCTGGCCGGAATCAGGAAGAATACGACGACCAGAATCGAAGTAAGCGCGGAAAAGGCGTAAATCGATCCGCTGCGAAAAAAGGCAATGGCCGGCGTGAGACGAACCTTCGCGAGCTGCCGGACGCACGGCAACAGCAACAGGCTCCAGGGCAGAAACCCCGCAGCCAGCATGCCGAGGAGATAGAAGGGCGAGTGATGATGCCCGTCTTCGTCCGCCGTCCCGAGAAAGCGGCCGAAGTTCTCCTCCCAGACTTTGTCGAAGAAAAGCGCCGGCTCTTTACGCCACGCCGCGTAATACCAGACGAGGGCGAGCAGCATCACCGGCAAAAATACTGCCGTGAGAATTCCGATCTTGCGTTTAATCTCTCCGCCCTGGAGCAGAAAGAGCCAGCACGTGAAGATCGCTCCGGGCAGCACGATGCTCACCGGGCCCTTGCCGAGCGTCGCTCCAGTGAGAAGGACAACGGCGAAAACAAACGACCACAACCCGCGGCTCGCCCTCCACGAATAGAGCATGAGGAGGCCCGCGGCAAAGCATACGCTGAAAATCATGTCGACGCGGCAGTTCGTAGCGCTGCGATACCACTCGATTGAAGTCAACATGATGAGCGGAGCGAGGAGCGCCTCTTCGGCGCCGACCCGCTTGCGGAGGAAGAGGAAGAAGAACACGGCAAAACAGATGGAAGCGAGCGCCGAGGGAAGCCGCGAAGTCCCCTCCGTCACCACTCCTTGGGGGAGCGAAAGCGCGGCGCCGATCCAATGCATGAGGGGCGGTTTCGAGGGGATTACCCCGCTGTACCCGCGCGGAAGAATCCACTCGCCGTTCACCATAGCTTGCATGACGAGAGCCTCGCGCGGTTCCCCGCGCGTATAGAACTCGCGATCGGCAAGGCCCGGAATGGTGAGGACTGCAGCGGTGAGGACGATGATGAGAAAGGCTTTGCGCATTGCCCGCCGAATTTACCAAGGAATCGCTCGAGACGGCAACGGTCCGCGCTGTCGCGGGTGCGGGCTACCTGATAGGCTCGTTGCCATGTCCGCTCCCCTTTTTTCCGTGATAATTCCCGCACGCAATGAAGAGCTGCTCCTCGGACGCTGCCTCGATGCGCTTGCCGAAGCCTCGGAACGAATCGCCGCCCGCCCGGGCGAGACGCTTCCGGAAAAGCGGTACGAAACTATCGTCGTCGTGAATCGCAGCACCGATCGGACCGGCGAGATCGCCCGCGCCCGCGGATGCAAAGTATTGAACGACGACAGCAAGAACCTCTCGCGCATCCGCAACACCGGCGGGCGCGCGGCGGAAGGCCGCTACGTGCTCACGGTGGATGCGGACAGCCAGGTTTCGGCAAACCTTTTGTCCGAAGCGCACCGCGCGCTGTCGGACGCGCGTGTCGTGGGCGGAGGCGTGGTCATCGTTCCCGAGCGCTGGTCGCTGGGAATTTTACTCACTGCGCTTTGTCTGCTGCCCATCGTGCTGCGCCACCGCATCTCGGGGGGCGTGCTCTTTTGCCGCCGCGCCGATTTCGAAGCGATCGGCGGATTCGACGAAAATCTCTGCAGCGTCGAAGACATCGACTTCGCCAAGCGCCTCTCCGCGCACGGGCGGACGGACGGTCGAAGATTCGTGACGCTGTGGCGCGCCTCGATTCGCACCTCGTGCCGCAAGTTCGATCGGCTCGGCGATTGGTACTTCTTGTTTCATCCGCTAAAGTTCCGCTCGCTTCTTCGCGGGCACAATCAGGCCGAGGCGGACAAAATCTGGTACGACTTCGAGCGGTAAGAGTCGCTTTTGGTCCGCAGCTCACGGTTCCAACTCGGTCGAAAAAGAATTAGGCTAGCTGAACCTAAAGAGCGAAGCTTGAAAAAGCCCGGCACCGGCATCAGCACTTTCCAATGGCAGCGATACGATTAACAGTTACTCCTCGCACTCAGGCGCAGAGCCCGGAAGACGCTGCGCGAAATTTGCTTCAAACTTCGGCCGAGCGCTGGAGAGCGGAAGTGGCGCCCCAATATTCCTTGGAGCTCGATCTCGAGAGTTGCGGCCCGCAGCTGCAGCTGGCCGCGTCTGCCCTGAATGAAAAATTCGGGGCAGAAGTGGCCTTCGTGGCAACCGAGACCGGACCGGTCAAACTGCGAGACCCCGATGCGGAGAACGTCATCGTCTGGGAGGGCACCCCGCGCGTCGAGATTCCGCATCCCGAAGTCAACGCGATAAAGCTGGGGCTATTGCAGCAGCATTTCACCTATCGGCTCGCCTCCCGGCTCAACGAGTGGATCGCGAAGGCCGAAGGAGCGTTGCCAATCGAAAATGACCACACGGTTTTCCCCGTTTTCGCGGTCATGCCAGAAATTCCGTTCAATCGCCTCCGCTGGAGCACCGAGGAAATGCAGGCCGGCTTTCGTGTCTCCGCTGCCGTGCTCGATCCCGGAGACGGCACCCCCGGCGCCGCACGCATAGTCGCCGCGGACACCCACACCGCGGTGCCGCCGGCGCTGCTGCCGAAGTTCACGGCGCCGCAGTACGTGATTCGCCCGGTGCTCGTCGAAATATCCGGCTTCACGCCGGTGAGCGATTCCACACGTAAGCAGATTGAAGCCATCGTCGACGGGGCGTTGGCGGAGATGTTCGGAACCGGATTCGCCTCGGGAATGCAGCGCAAGAGCTTCAAGAGCGCGTCCGGATATGCGGACTTTTACGATGGAATCTGCGGCGAAACCATCGGCGCCGAAATCGACGCTGCGACCGGCAGCCCCGCCGACAAGGCCAAGATCTTCGACAAGGTGAAGAACGACTTCAAAGCAGCGAAAGCAAAAGCCGCCCCGTCGGGCGATCCGAAATTGGCCGTTCTGCGCGGAATAATCGAGAAGGTACGCGAGGACGCAACTCTAGAACCGTCCGCGCGGAACGCGGCGGTCGGAAGCCTTCATCCGCTCATCGGTATGATGCGCAGCGCGAGCGGTCCCAGAGTTGCGGCGAGGATCACCGAGTTGCTGCCGTCGTTGCCGGCGTCCGTCACGGCGGAGTTGGAGACTTTGCGCGACTCGCTGACCGCGCCGCAGGATGAGGCTCGGGCGGAGGGGGCGTGATTGCCACCTCCTTGCACCTGAACTTGAACTTTTCCTTATCCTTATCCTTATCCATATCCTTATCCTTTCCAGACTTGCTCATCTCCCCTGAAGAAAACGGAGGAAGAAAAGGGAAAGGACAAGGAAACGTTCAGGTTCAAGTGCAAGGCAAGGGGGATTACCGCCCGATATCCTCCAGCCTGTGATTCGGATTCTGCTCGAGCATGTACCTTCTCTCCCACTCGCTCTTGTACAGCAGCAGCGGCCGCTTTTCGGCGTCGGTGGTCAGCATCGAGCCCTGGGTCTTGCGCAGCGCGGCAGGGTCGCCGATTAGATACGCGCTGTATTGATAGGGCATCATATCGAGCTTGGTCTCGACGCCGTACTCGTCGCTTAAACGGTACTGCAGCACATCGAATTGCAGCTTGCCGACGGCGGCGACGAACGGAGGACTCTGCGGATTATCGTAAGAGCGCAGCACCTGCACCGTGCCTTCGAGGCTCAGCTGCTCCATGCCCTTGTCGAACGCTTTGTGACGCATCACGTCGGCGGGGCGGATCTGCGCGACGACTTCGGGAGCAAAGCGCGGCATGGGCTTGAAATTGAATCCGCCGCGGATTGAAATCGTGTCGCCAATGGAGAACGTTCCCGGATTGATGACGCCGACGACATCGCCGGGATACGCGTGGTCGATCGTGCTGCGGTCGCGGGCGACCATGCTGTAGGAACGCGAGAGGCGGATGTCTTTCGCCAGGCGGTGATGCTTGACCATCATGTCGCGCTCGAAAACGCCCGAGCAGATGCGCACGAACGCCATGCTGTCACGGTGGCGCGCGTCCATATTCGATTGGATCTTGAAAACGAACCCGCTGAACGGCTCCTTGACCGGGTCGATGAGCAACTCCCCCCCGTCGGCGGCGGTCGCCGGAGTCGCGCGCGGCGGCGGGGCGAGCTCGACGAAGCGATCGAAAAACGGTTCGACGCCGAAGTTCGTGAGCGCGGAGCCGAAGAACACCGGTGTCACCTTCCCGGCCAGGAACGCCTCGCGCTCGAATTGATTTCCCGCGACTTCGAGTAGCGACAACTCATCCTTCAGCTTTGCGACGATCTCGGGGTCGATGCCGGGCTCGCTGCCGAGCTCGTCGAACGGGACGCTGCGGCTCGCCGCCTTTTCGGCGCCGCCCGCGGCGCTTTTTGCAAAGAGAAGGATCGAGCGCGAGGTGAGATCAGCGACCCCTACGAACGCGCGCGCGTAGCCGACGGGCCAATTCATGGGGGCGGCTTGGATGCCGAGCACCTGCTCGACCTCGTGCATGAGATCGATCGGGTCGCGGCTCGGCAGATCCATTTTATTGATGAAGGTGAGGATCGGAATGCCGCGCATTTTGCAGACCGCGAACAGTTTGCGCGTCTGCGCCTCGACGCCTTTTGCGGCGTCGATGACCATGATGGCGCTGTCCGCTGCGGTGAGTGTGCGGTAGGTGTCTTCGCTGAAATCTTGGTGGCCCGGCGTGTCGAGCACGTTGATGACCGCCGCCTTGTAGCGGAACTGCATCGCGGAGGCAGTGATCGAGATGCCGCGTTCTTGCTCCATCGCCATCCAATCGGAGCTCGTGGCCTTGCTGCCCTTTCGCCCGCGCACCATGCCGGCGGTGCGTACCATGCCTGAATAAAGGAGCAGCTTTTCGGTAAGCGTCGTCTTACCGGCGTCCGGGTGACTGATGATCGCGAACGTACGGCGATCGGCCGTTTCCGCTGCGAGTATGCCGGGAGTAATTTCGCTCATAGGCCGGGCGGGAGTATGACATTTCGAGCACTCTCACGGCAAAGGAGTCATCCCCCCTACCCTGCAACTTGACCAGGCGCGGCGGTGTCTGGTACTCTCCTATCAATGCGTACCAACCGCACATCCGCCGTTTCTCCCTTCTGGTGGGCGTAGCCCACACATCTACTTCTCTGCACTGTATTTCACCCACTGTATTTCACCCCCGGATTTGCTTCGCAAATCCACCCCCTGAGGGGGTAGCACGGGGATAGGTGACATGAAGTCACGCTTGGCCCACAATCTTGCTTCCTCGGAGGGGAGTAATGGTTCTCGAAAATTCCCGCATTTTCAAAGGCAGCATCACGGCGCGCCGGACGCTCGGTGACACCGTAACTCCTGTCGGGATGTATTTGCGCCTGCGGCAGCATTTCCCGGGCACGTTCCTGCTCGAAAGCGCCGACTACCGCGCCGCCGACAATTGTTTCTCGTTCATTTGCTGCAAGCCGGTGGCTGAATTTCGCGCCACGCTGAACTCGGTGTACTGCTCGTATCCCGACGGCTCCAAAGAGGAGCGCGCGTTGGAATCGCCAGCCGAGGCGCTCACCGCGCTCGCCGAGTTTTGCGCCGCCTTTCAGGTGGAGCAGCTCCCAAAAGACGCGCCGCGCGACACCAACGGATTCTTCGGGTATTGCACCTACGACGCCGTGCAATGCTTCGAGGACATCCGCTTTACGCAGCCGGCCGGAAGCGGCGAAGACATCCCGCTCATCCGCTACTTCGTTTTCCAGTACGTGTTCGCGCTCAATCACTTCAAGAACAAGCTCACGCTGCTCGAAAACTCGTTCACGCCGGGTCCGGCGCCGCTGCCGGGAATCGGCAAGATGCTGCGGCTCGCGAGCGAGGGCACGCTTCCGAAGCTCCCCCCTTTCCGGGCGCTCGGCGACGAGACTTCCAACATGACCGACGCGGAGCACGCGGAGATGATCGAGCGTTGCAAAACGCATATCTTCCGCGGCGATGTGTTTCAAATCGTGCCGTCGCGAAAGTTCAAGCGGCGCTACGAAGGCGATGATTTCCACCTCTATCGGACGCTGCGCTCGATCAACCCCTCCCCTTACCTTTTCTATTTCGATACCGGCGACGCGCGCCTCCTCGGTTCGTCGCCCGAGGCGCAGATTCTCGTCGAGGACGGGCGCGCCGATATCCGTCCCATTGCCGGAACCTACCGGCGGAGCGGCGACGAACAGCGAGACCTCGCGCTAGCCGAGAAACTAAAGCTCGACCCGAAAGAAAATGCCGAGCACGTGATGCTCGTGGATCTCGCGCGCAACGATCTCAGCAAGCACTGCAATGACGTGCGGGTCGACGTGTACCGGGAGGTCCAGACCTATTCGCACGTGATACACCTCGTTTCGAAGGTGAGCGGAATGCTCTCGCCGGACGCCGAAGCGCTCGCGATTCTGGCCGACACTTTTCCCGCGGGGACGCTCACCGGCGCCCCGAAGTACAAAGCCATGGAGCTCATCGACCGCTACGAGCGCGGCGCGCGCGGTTTTTACGGCGGAGCCGTGGGTTTCCTCGGCTTCGAAGGCGAATGCGTGCACGCGATCATGATTCGATCGATGCTGAGCAGGAGCGGAACTTTGTACTACCAGGCCGGCGGCGGCGTCGTTGCCGACTCGGACGTTGCAAGTGAGGTCGCCGAGGTGAAAGGCAAGCTTGCCGCGCTCACCGCCGCCATAGATCTGGCTTCCGCTCCGGTGCAGGAGGGCGAGTAAGATGGAAAAACTTCTCGTCCTCGACAACTACGACTCCTTCACCTACAACCTCGTGCACTTGGTGAAGAAGCTCGGCGCAGTTTCGGTCGAAGTCGCCCGCAACGACAAGATCTCCGTCGCCGACGCCGGCAAGTTCGACCGCATCATCCTCTCGCCGGGTCCCGGAATTCCGCTCGAAGCCGGCAACATGCCGGCCATCGTGCGAGAATATGCGCCGACGAAGAAAATTCTCGGCGTGTGCCTGGGTCATCAGTGCATCGGCGAGATTTTTGGCGGCACGCTCGTCAACATGGGCCAGCCCGTGCATGGCAAAGGCACGCCGACGCGGGTGACGGACCAGGGCGAGTACCTTTTTCGCGGCCTGCCCAAGACTTTTGTCACCGGGCGTTACCACTCGTGGCTCGTCGACACGGACAAATTTCCCGAGACGCTCACCATCACCGCCGAAGACGAAACAGGTTGCATCATGGCGCTCAGTCACAAGAAGTACGACGTTCGCGGGGTGCAGTTTCATCCGGAGTCGGTGCTCACGGAACACGGCGCCGAAATACTCAAAAATTGGCTGGAACACAAATGATGCGCGAAGTGCTCGAAGAACTGTTCCTCGGAAAGCCGCTTTCGATCGAAACGTCGAAAGCGGTGCTCGCGCATATCGCCGCGGGAAAGGCCAACACCAGCGAGCTCGCGGCTTTTCTCGCGTGCTACCGCATGCGTGCGCCTTCCCCCATCGAGATGCGCGGCTTCCGCGCGGCGATGCTCGAGATCTGCGTCCCGGTCGACTTGAAGAGCCATGACCCGATGGACGTCTGCGGAACGGGCGGCGACGGCAAGAACACCTTCAACATATCTACCCTCGCGGCTTTCGTCGTGGCCGGCGCTGGCGTGAAGGTCGCCAAACATGGAAATTATTCGGCGTCCTCGTTGTGCGGCTCCTCGAATCTTCTCGAAAATCTAGGGGTCAAGTTCTCGACCGATCGGGACGTTCTGAGCCGCGCACTGGATCGCGCGGGCATCTGCTTTCTCCACGCGCCGCTTTTTCATCCGGCGATGAAAAACGTCGGGCCGGTGCGCCGGGAGCTGGGATTTCGTACCTTTTTTAATATGCTCGGCCCGCTTCTCAACCCATGCCGTCCGCAGCGCCAGCTGACCGGCGCGCATTCGCTCCCGGCCGCCCGCCTGCTTTCTGCGGTGCTTCAGCAGGAAAGCGCCTCTTACGTCGTAGTGCACGCGCACGACGGCTACGACGAAGTGTCGCTCACCGGGCCTTTTTCCGTGATGCGAGGCGGCTCCGAGCAAACGCACGAGCCGAGAAATCTCGGATTCGAACGGGTTGCCGCGAAGGATCTGGCGGCAGGCACGACGCTCGAGGAAGCAGTCAACGTCTTTATCTCGATCCTCGAGGGCAAAGGGACGCCGGCGCAGGAGGCCGTCGTCGTCGCGAACGCCGGGCTCGCGCTCTCTGCCGTGCTGGCCAGGCTCCCGATCCAGGAATGTTTCGCCCGGGCGCGTGAGTCGCTCGTCTCCAAACGCGCGCTCGAAGCGCTCAAACGGTCGGTGGAATGATGGCAACGGGAATACTCGCGGAAATACTGGCGCACAAAAATACGGAGATCGCCGCGGCGCGCGAGCGTTATCCCGCAAAGCTTCTCGAAGAGAGCGCGTACTTCACCTCGCCAACCGTTTCGCTCGTGAAATATCTCCGGCGCCGGGACAAAGTCGGGATCATCGCCGAGATAAAACGGCGCTCGCCGTCCAAGGGAGTTTTGAACGAGCGCATCTCCGTCGAGGCGCTTTCAATCGGTTACATGCAGGCGGGCGCGAGCGCGCTTTCGGTGCTGACGGACAAGAAATTCTTCGGCGGCACCCCGGAAGACCTGCGCACGGCCCGGAAATTCAACTTTTGCCCGATTCTGCGCAAAGACTTCATCATCGACGAGTATCAGATTGTCGAGGCCAGGTCAGTCGGAGCCGACGCGATACTGCTCATTGCCGCAGCGCTTGCTCCCGAGCGCCTTCGAGAGCTGGCAACCGCCGCCCGGGGGCTGGGGCTCGAAACCCTCCTCGAAGTGCACTCCGAAGCGGAGCTGGAGTCACATCTCTGCCCGGAGATAAGCGTCGTCGGCGTCAACAACCGCTCGCTCGCCGATTTTTCGGTGTCACTCGAAACTTCGTTCCGCATTCTTCCCAAGATTCCCGCCGAGCTCCCCCGCATCGCGGAATCGGGGGTGCACACCGCCGAAGATTTCCTGAAGCTGAAGAGCGCCGGATTCGACGGAGCGCTCATCGGCGAAGCATTCATGAAGACAAGCGCGCCCGCCGACGCGTGCGCGCGCTTCATCGCATCTGTTCGCAAGGCGAGCGAGGGCACATGAAAATCAAAGTCTGCGGCATGCGAGACCCCGAGAATATCGCGGCAGTCGGCGCGCTTGCACCCGACTACATCGGGTTCATCTTTGCCGAGCGTTCGCCGCGGAAGCTCGATCCGGCCGCTGCACCCGGGATATGCGCCGCATGCCCCGCGGGAATCTCGCGCGTCGGGGTATTTTGCGACCAATCTTTCGACCTGATCTCCGGGCTGATCACGTCATGCCGATTTGCTGCGGTGCAGCTTCACGGAAACGAGACTCCCGAAGAATGCGAAAAGATTCGCGCGCTCGGAGTTCAAGTGATCAAAGCGTTCCCCGTCGATGGGAGCTTTCGCGCCGGCAAAGTACGTGATTACGAGAATTCATGCGACATTTTCCTTTTCGATTCGGAGCACGGGGGCAGCGGACAACAGTTCGACCGCTCTCTCATCTCCGAATACCGCGGACCGCTCCCCTTTCTCATCGCGGGCGGGCTCGAGAGCTCCGAAATTCGCGAGTTGCGGCGTTCCCCTCCCTCGCCCTACTTCGCGGGTGTCGATGTGAACAGCAAAGTCGAAGTTTCCCCCGGAACCAAATCGATCGAGAAAGTACGTGAAGCAATAGTCGAGGCGCGCGCATGAGCTACGAAGTGAACGAGGACGGATATTTCGGTGCCTTCGGCGGCGCCTTCATCCCCGAGATGCTCCATCCGAATATCGAAGAGCTGCAACAGAACTGGAAGCGCATCCTCGCGGATCCGTCGTACCAGCGCGAGCTGACGACCCTCCTCGAGGATTATGCCGGGCGCCCCTCGGCGCTCTATTTCGCGACGCGGCTCTCGGAACATTTCAAATCCGAGATTTTCTTGAAGCGCGAGGACCTGAACCACACCGGCTCGCACAAGATCAACAACGCACTCGGGCAGATTTTGCTGGCGAAGCGCCTGGGCAAGAAACGCATCATCGCCGAAACCGGCGCGGGCCAGCACGGCGTCGCTACCGCTACCGTATGCGCGCTGCTCGGCATCGAGTGCGTCGTCTACATGGGCGAAGTCGACATGCAGCGCCAGCAGCCGAACGTCGAGCGCATGCGCATGCTCGGAGCTTCGGTGTCGCCGGTGACGAGCGGCAGCAAGACTTTGAAAGACGCCGCCAACGAAGCCATGCGTGATTGGATTGCGCATCCCGGAGACACGCATTATCTCATCGGTTCCGCGGTCGGACCGCACCCGTTTCCCGCCCTCGTTGCCGAGTTCCAGTCGATTATCAGCCGCGAAATGCGCCGCCAGTTGAAAACGCGCACCGGCTCCGAGAATCCTGACGCGGTCATCGCTTGCGTGGGCGGCGGCAGCAACGCAATCGGCGGCTTCTATCACTTTCTCGATGAGCCGGAGGTCGAGCTCTACGGAATCGAAGCCGCCGGCAAAGGGCTCGCCAGCGGTTTTTCAGCCGCGACGACTGCCCTCGGCAAGCCTGGGGTCCTTCACGGCAGCCGCACGCTCGTGATGCAGACGGATGACGGCCAAATCGTCGAGGCGCACTCCATCTCGGCGGGGCTGGATTATCCGGGCATCGGCCCGCAGCACGCCCACCTTCACGACACGAAGCGCGTGCGCTATTGCAGCGTCACGGACGACGAGGCGCTGGAGGCCGCGGCGCTCTGCACCCGGCTCGAAGGCATCATCCCCGCGCTCGAATCGGCTCACGCGCTGGCATTTCTGCCGAAATTGGAACGTCAAGGCGCGCGCGTCGTCGTCATCCTTTCCGGTCGCGGAGACAAGGATTTAGCCGCTTATCTCGAAGCGAAACGGAGGAACGCATGAGCGCTCCGAACCGCATCAAGCAGGCGCTCGCGGACCCTAAGCGCAAAGTGCTGTCCTGTTATCTCACCGCCGGGTATCCGGGCATCGACGACACCGTTCCGCTCTGCCAGGCTCTCGAACGAGCCGGCGCAGGCATGATCGAAATAGGGTTCCCCTTCTCCGATCCGCTTGCCGACGGCCCGACCATTCAACGCAGCAGCGAACAGTCGCTGCGAAACGGCATGAGCGTGCAGCGGCTTTTCTCGCAGCTTTCCCGGGTACGCGACTCGGTCAAGATTCCGCTCATCCTCATGGGCTACATCAACCCCGTGCTGCAGTTCGGCGTCGAGCGCTTTTGCGACGAGGCCGTGCGCTGCGGCATCGACGGGCTCATCCTTCCGGACTTGCCGTTCCGTGACTACGAGCGGAGTTATCGCAAGATTTTCGAAGAGCGGGGCCTGCACCTAATCTTCCTCGTCACGCCGGCCACTTCCGATGCGCGCCTTGCGGAGATTGACCGCGCGAGCCCGGCATTCATTTATGCGGTCTCGTCGCCGTCGGTCACCGGCGCGGCGTTGGCTATGAACGATGCGACGGCGCGGTATTTCGAGCGGCTCGAGCGCGCAAAGCTCGCTCACCCTTATCTCGTCGGCTTCGGCATTCACGATCGCGAGAGCTATGCCCGAGCGTGCGAGCACGCCGCGGGCGCGATCATCGGAAGCGCGCTGATCCGCGAGCTCGGCAAGCCCGGCACCCCCGCCGAAAACGCAGCGCGGTTCGTGCGCGGAATTTTGGAGAACGCATGATACTTCAACTCGACCCCGGCGCCGGCGCGCAAGAGCTCGCCGCCATCGAACAAGTCCTCGGCCAGCACGGTTTCCGGCCCACCGAGGTGCGCACTCAGGCGGGGCGCTATCTCGTCGCCATCGGCGACCGGGAGATTGATTTGCGGCGGGTCGGCCATCTCGCCGGAGTGCGGGATGTGCACCGTGTTTCCGATGCGTACAAGCTGGTTTCCAGGAAGTGGAAGGTCGGCGCCACGCGGGTCGATTTGGGCGACGGCGTCGAAGTAGCCGAAGGTTCACTCGCGCTCATGGCCGGACCATGCTCGATCGAGGATGAAACGCTCGCACGCGGCACGGCGGAATTCTTGCAGCGCCAAAACGTCCGCATAATGCGCGGCGGGGCGTTCAAGCCCCGCACGTCCCCGTATTCGTTTCGCGGCACGGGGCTCGAGGGATTGAAGATGTTCCATCGTGTGGCCCGCGAGCACGGGCTCAAGGTGATCTCCGAGGTGCTCGAAATTTCGCAGATTGCCGAGATGTACGACTACGTCGACATTTATCAGCTCGGCACGCGCAACAGCCAGAACTTCAGCTTGCTCAACGAGCTCGGAAAGGTCGATAAGCCGGTGCTCATCAAGCGCGGCATGTCGGGCACGATCGAAGAGTTGCTCCAATCCGCCGAGTACGTTTTTTCGAGCGGCAACGAAAAGCTGATGCTCTGCGAACGCGGCATACGCACGTTCGAGCGCGCCAGCCGGAATACCCTCGACCTGAACGCCGTGCCGATATTGAAAGAGAAGAGCCACCTCCCCGTCGTGGTGGACCCTTCGCACGGCATTGGACTCCGGCGCTTCGTACCGGCGATGGCCTTGGCTTCGATTATGGCAGGCGCGGACGGGCTTTTGCTCGAAATCCACTCCGATCCCGAGCGGGCCGCGTCGGACGGCTCGCAAACGCTGGACTTTAGCGAAGCCGAGCGCCTTTTCCGGGAAGCCCGGGCCACGCTAAATCTGCGAGAAAACAAGTAATCCCGGCGGCCTAGCTCACACCTCACCGGCCCTCGGTTTTCGGGGCGCTCCGCCTTTCAGGTGCGATTGCGTGTTTAGGGCGCTACGCGAATTGCCGATAGAATCTCTGCAGGTGGGATTATCACGTCCCTGAAGGGTTGGTGTGGCACTAAGACTTACTCCCGAAGAGCGATGGCGCAACGCGAAGGTATTCGCGAACGTGCTCAAAGAGCCGAACGCGATGTTTTCGACCGCGATTCGGACGATCAAATCCACGGAAAATTCTTACGGGGCCGATTCCGAGGCTTTGAAGAAAGCTGCGGTCTCGGCATCGTTGTTCCTCGTCGATGTGAGCCCGAGCTTGAAGGCGATGTTTTACTTCGCCGCCGAGACGCTTTATCCGGACGAAGTCGCGAAGCACACCGAGCTCGACTCCAAGACCCTTCTCGGCTTGTTTCGCCCGACCGAGGTCACCGCGATTCTGGCGATCTCGTACATCTACCGGCGCGTCCGAAAACGCTGCCCCGAAGCCGAATGGAAAAAGTTCGCGACCAAGCTGCTCATCCACGCGCGCATCACGTGCGTCGTGGGCGATACCATCAATTTCGTTGGCACCGGGAACGGCATGCTGATCGGCGCGTTTCGTTTTCTTTCCATCGGTCTCTTCGCCATCAAGGACCTCAAGGGATTTCAGGAATACGCGCGTAAATTGAAGAACGACGCCACGCTTTTCGACATCGAGTTCGAGGAGAAGCGCTGGGGCTGCAACCATCTCGAGATTGCCTCGATCCTAGCGCAGTCGCTCGGATTCGGCGTGAATGTCGGTTACGGGTTTTCGATGGCGTACGGGCAAGGCTCGAAGCTTCCGGAGCATCTCGAAGAGAAAGTTTTCTGCTGGCGCACCTGCATGGAGTGGAGTCAGACGTTCCAAGAGACGGGCGAGCCTCCGCGGTTGAGCGAAGAAGATGCGATGTTTCTCCCCGATTCCGAAATGCAGGACTTGAAGCGCCAAGCCAACGAAGCGCTCGATTGCCCTTTTCACTGGATCAGCCGCTCTAAACGTGATCTCACGCGCGAGCAATGCCTGAAGCTGAAGCTCGACCCGGCCATCAGCACGCAGCCGGATGCCGAAGGCGAGGCTGAGGACGCGATCGACGAGCAATCGGACGCTCCGGCGCAGTAGGCGCGACTCCTGAAAAGTGCGGGTAGGGCCCAGCCGCTGGCTGGGCCGTCACCAAATTTCCACAGCGCTCTAAATAGGTGCCGGGCCGGCGAGGCCGCCGGCCCCTACCCGGATTTTTTGCAGACGGGTACACTTGCTCGAATGACCCCCACAATCCACGCCTACCGCCACCCCGAGTGGCTCACCAACACCTACTTACTCTTCGCCGGCAACGACGCGCTAATCATCGACGCCGGCGGCCCGCTGAGCGAGTTCCCGGATCTGCCGCCGCATAAACTTCGCGCAGTCTTGCTCACGCACACGCACCACGATCACATCAGCTCGCTCGGCGAGGTGCTCGGCGCCTCGGGCGGCGCGCCGATCTACTGCAGCACGGACGAATCCCCGTCCGTGACCGCAGCCTTGCCGCTGCAAGACGGCCAGAAGCTGAGCCTCGGAGCATTCGAGGTGACTGCACTCCACACCCCCGGCCACACACGCGGCCACTTTGCGTTTCTCGTCGACGGCGCCGGCGTATTCACGGGAGATCTTTTGTTCAGAGAATCGGTCGGCGGAACAACCGCCTCGAATCACGCCGATGTCGCTGCTCTGCGAAAATCAATCCTCGAAAAAATTCTGACGCTGCCGCCGGACACCCGAGTTTATCCCGGCCATCAGGAACCGACGACGGTTGCGCACGAGCTGGCGCGCAACAAAATCGTACGCGCGTTCCGGGGAGACGACGCTCCCGGGAACCGGCCGTGCGCGTACAAGGGACGCCCTGGCCATGTGCTCGCCGAATGCCGCGACTATGACGGTGATACCAAAGTGTGGATTCGTTTCGAAGATGGGGGTGAGGTGGTTACGGCGGGGTCGAATTTGAGCTGAAGTCCGAGGCGCTCCCCCGTTCCGTGCACTGGCTTCGGCCGTGAGCTCAGCCGAATCGAACGGGAACCGCTGCCTGGCGCAGCGCTTGGCGGGCCGACGTCTTACGTCCGACGTCCTTCGTCTAACGTCGACGTCGGACGTTAGACGTCGAACGTCCGACGTCGACGTTAGACGTCTGACGTGCGACGAGCAAAAGCCGGCCAGGCAACGGGAGCTGGTCCAGGAGCCATTTCACTTCCCGTGCACGGAACAGTTTTAGCTGTTCCTTCCCCCACCCAACCCATGCCGCACGATCTCGCCTTCCACCATGTATATTACGTCCTCCGCGATATTCGTCGCGTGGTCTGCGATGCGCTCTAGATTCCGCGAAACCGAAAGCAGATGAATGAACGCTTCGAGATGCTCCGGCTCGCGCCGGATGCTCTCTTGAATCGTCGGGAAAACATCCCGGTTCGCGCGGTCGACCTCGTCGTCGGCCGCCAGCACTTCGCGCGCCATCTTGGCGTCGAGCCCGACCAGCGATTGCAACGCGCGGCGAAGCATCGATTTCACGTTTTCGGCCATTACCTGGTAATCGAACGGCGATTGCACACGCGCGAGCTTTGCCAATCCGCGTCCGCGTTTCGCGATATTCTGCGCGAGATCCCCGATGCGCTCCAAGTCGTTGTTGATCTTCAGCACCGCCACTATGAAACGCAGATCGATGGCCACCGGCTGATGAAGCGCTAGAATCTTCAAACACTCTTCCTCGACCTCCACCTCGAAGCGATCGATATCGGTGTCCGCTTCGACCACCTTGTCGGCGAGCGCCGTATCGCGCTCGACCACTACTTTTATCGCGCGGTACAAGCTCTCCTCGACCATCGAGCCGAGCGCGAGGATGCTGCGCTTTAATTTTTCGACCTCTTTTTGAAGATGAATCGTCATAAATAAAATCTCCTGTTACTCAGCGCCCGACCGGGCAGCCTTGCCCGCCGGCGGAGCCTCGTCCTCCGGCTCTTCAGCCCGCAGATATATTGTGAAGGTGCTCCCCTTGCCTACGACACTCTCCACCTCCGGATAGCCGCCGTGGAGCTGGGCAACATGCTTGACGATGGCGAGCCCGAGTCCGGTTCCCCCCTCCTTACGGCTGCGCGCCTGGTCCACCCGATAAAATCGTTCGAACAGCCTGTCATGATGCAACTTCTCGATTCCGCATCCGGTGTCCATGACCGCGATTGTGACGAACTCCCCGCTCCGGCCGGCCAGCACTTCGACGGTCGAATTGGTCCCGCTGTATTTCACCGCGTTGTCGACCAAGTTCACGATAGCCTGCTCGACCAAAAAATGATTCATCGGCGCGCGCAGCTCCGTGCTGCATTCGGCGTGCAGCTCGATCTTGCGTTCGGCCGCTTTCGCTTCGCAGAGCTGCAGCGCCGCGCGGATGATTTTGTGAACCTCGGTGACCTCCATTGGGGCAGAACGCGCGTCCTGCTCCTCCTCGATGCGCGCGAGGCTCAAGAGATCTTCGATGATGGCGTGCAGCCGGTCGGCGTGGCGCGCGATGATATCCGTGAATTTGCGCGCGTCGTCCATGCGTTCGAGCGCCCCGCTTTGCAGCGTTTCCGCGGCCGCCTTGATCGAAGTGACGGGAGTCTTGAGCTCATGAGACACGTTCGCGACGAAGTCGCGCCGCATCCTTTCCAGCTTGCGGAGCGGAGTCACGTCGTTCATGACGACGAGCGTGCCGAGCAGGCCGCCGTCCTCGTCGAGCAGCGGGGTGGATTTACAGAGCAGCTGGCGTTCTTCGCTCTCGTACACTACCACCTCCTGTCCGCAAGGGTCGTGCGCTTCAATCGCCTTTCGAATGAAGTCCTGCAAGTCGCGGTTCCGGATGACTTCCTCGATCGACTTGAGCTCGGCCGAAGTCCGCTCGGTACCCAGCAGAGCTTCCGCGGAAACGTTCATGCGCAGAATCCGGCCGTCGCGCCGCACGGCGATTACGCCTTCGGTCATGCTGGAAAAAACCGCATGCTGTTCGGCGCGCTGCGACTCGACGAGACCGACGCGGTCGGCGAGCTGCTCGGCCATTTCGTTCATGGCGGCGCCTATGCGCTCGAACTCGCCGAGGGCGCCGGTGGGGATGCGGTGCCCGAGATTTCCGCGCGAAAACTGGTCGATACCCCGCCGGATGTATCTGAGCGGGCGGCCGACACTGCGGTTGAAGAGCAGGAGCGCCGGGGTGACGAGCGCGATGCCGAGAAGGCCGAGAAAAAGCACGCTGCGGATCGACTGAGTCTCGAACCACACGAACGCGGGTACGACGAGAACTGCAGTGACGACGAAGGGAAGGTAAAGGCCGACGTTCGGATTCGCACGCAGCAGGTTCAAGAACTTCTTCATCATCGGTTCCCGCCTGCGGCCAAATCAATCTTTGAAGCGGTAACCTACGCCGCGCACGGTTTCGATATATGCGCCGTACTCGCCGAGCTTCTTGCGGAGGCCGACGACCTGAACATCCACCGAACGATCGGTGACCGGATAATCTTCGCCGTGAACGGCATCGACGATCTGGGAGCGCGTAAAGACCCAGCCGCGCCGCCCGGCAAGGAAATGCAGAAGCTTGAACTCGGTGGACGTCAATTCAATCGGCGCCTTGCCGATGGTCACTTCGTGGCGGCCGGGGTTCACGACGAGGTCATCGACCTTGAGCAGCGAAGCTTCGCTCTTCTGCTCGGCGCCGCGGCCGCGCCGCAGCACGCTCTTCAGCCGGGCGGTGAGGACCCGCGGACTGAAGGGCTTCGCGATGTAGTCATCCGCGCCGAGCTCGAGCCCGGTAACCACATCGGCCTCCTCGCCCTTCGCCGAAAGTATGACGACCGGAATATGCCGCAGGCCTGGGTGCGCCTTGATGGTTTTGCAGACCTCTAGACCATCCATCCCCGGAAGCATCAGATCTAGAATCACGAGATCGTATCCTTCGCGCTGCACCGCCTTTACGCCCTCCTCTCCCGAGGTCACGCCGTGCACTTCGTAGCCTTCGCGCACGAGATTATAGCGGATAAGCTCGAGGATATCTTCCTCGTCATCGACTACCAAAATTCGCTCTTTACCCACGCGACTCGACGCTCCCCTTGCAAAACGATTTCGGGCGACGCATAACGGCTTTACTCGTGCTCGTTCTCCCTTCGCCCGGGTCCTGACAGAACGCTAATATTCGGGCGCGCTCGAGGAGACAAAATGCAGCAAACGAGCGCTGATCTGTAGTCAGTATACGGATTAACGGGAGTCTCGTCAGGCTCCCAAGCGTTAGAGAACGATTAGGAAATCACGCGGAGAACGTTATGAGCCCAAAATTACGACAGATCGCTTCAGTACCCAATGCCCCGAAGGCCGTGGGACCCTATTCGCCGGCGGTCGAGGCCGGAAACCTCGTATTTCTTTCGGGTCAGGTGCCTATTGATCCTGCAACCGGAAAGCTCGTAGATGGCGGCATCGAGGCGCAGATCGAGCAGGTAATGAAGAACCTGCACGCGGTGCTCGCACACTCCGGGCTCACTTTCGAGAGCGTGGCAAAGGCCGTCATCTTCCTCACCGATCTCAAGAACTTTCAAATCGTGAATGAACGCTACGCGCAGGCGCTCGGCGGCCACAAACCCGCGCGCTCCACGATTCAAGTGGCCGCCCTGCCGCTCGGCGCTCAGGTCGAGATTGAGATGATTGCGGTGAAAGAATAGGCGTAGCGGGAACGAAGAAAGGAAAAATAACGCGAAGGAACGAAGGTACGCGAAGGAAAATAATTTTCCTTCGCGTACCTTCGTTCCTTCGCGTTAAATTTCTTTATTACCGAGAACACCGAGTTCACAGAGGCGGTGCGGTCTTTCGGCCCTGATTCCCGAGCAGCGCGCAGCCGAGAAACAGTATCGCCGCCCCGCGCACGGGCAGCCACGTGCACATGAAGGCCGCGAAGAGCATGACGCCGGTAAGCGAGCACACGAGCAGATGCAGCACGTGGAGAAGGAGCGCCATGCCGAGCGTTTTCCCGTGCGGCGTCCAAAGCAGCGCACGGCGTTTCGCCGCCAGGACCGAGACAGCCACGAGGAGCAGAAAATCAATCCAATCGAAGTGCTTTGCCTGGCGCGCGAATTGCCGCAGGACGTGCCCGAAGTACCCGGCGGGATCCCCCGCAAGCACCGGGACGGCAAGGCGCCCGGTCAGCCGATTCCACTCCGATAGCCGGACGGTCGAGCGATCCCAGAACGGCATGCTCACGTCCCAGATTACATGGTGGTAACGGCGCTCCTCGGATCCCGTGACCGGGTTTACCAAATCTTTTTCGAGGAGTGCTAGGTATTCGCGCATCTCGCCGTTCGAGACTTTCGCATCGCCCGGATGTCCGACGAGCGCCGCCACGCCGAGTAGGCTAATCCCGCTGAACGGAGCGATGGTAATGACGCCGAGACGAACTCCGTTCACGGCGAGCCACAGCACGAGCGGGGCGAAGCCCGCGGCGAGAAACACATAGCGCGCGGCTTTCATCGCCGGATGCAGGCTCTTTACGACGAAAACGGTGGACGGTGTTTCAGCAAACTCACGTGAAGCCTCGGCGTGCAGCTCTTCCGCGGTAGGTTTCCGCGAATACCGCAGCGCGCAAAGGATCGGAACGAGGAGCACCGGCCCGAGGGCGGGGCGCGTGAGCACGGCGAGCGACGCGAAGAGCGACATGCCGAAAAGCGTGAACACCGAGCGTCCCGCGCACCAGCGCAGAACCAGCGCGAGCTCGATGAGCAGAAGGACGATCGCGGTCCACTCGCTGAGCGCCGCGCTGCTCAGCATCATGGAGTCGGCGGCCACTGCGGCAAACGCCGCCATTGCGGCGGCGAGCGGCGCGTAGGGTCGAATAATTGCGAGAAACAGCACCAAACCTCCGAGCATGAGGAAAAGGTGCACGAAGCAGACCGTGGCGTCGGCCGGATTCCCGAACGAGGCGCCGGCAAGAAGCGCAGGATAAAGCGGCGCCCGCGTCAGGACCGACGGCGGCAGCTTCCCGCGAAGAAACGCCCCGAAATTATCAGCGGCGCTCAAATACAGCGCGCTATCTTCGCTCCGGAAAATCGAGCCCCGAGCGGTTTCACGAAACGTAACGAAGAACAGTATTGCCCCGGCGCCCATGAGCAGCCACGAGGCTATGCGGACGGGGCGGGTCACTTGCCTTTCTCGTAAAGCGCGAGAATCTCCGGGCGATATTTCGCATACACGTCGCGGCGGCGTACTTTGAAGGTGGGGGTGAGAAGCTTGTTTTCGATGGTGAAATCGTCGCTGATGAGCAGAAGTCTCTTTATCGACTGATAGCTCGCGAGCTGCTGGTTCATCTTCTCGATGTGCTTCCAGACCTCGGCGTGCACGCGCTGATCGCGCGCCGGATCACCCGGCACGCTGAACCCGCCGCGCGCGGCCCATTCGGCTACCGCTTCCGGGATCAAAGTGGCAATCGCCACGCAATACTTCTGCTCGTCGCCGAAGAGAAGCGCCTGTGAAACGAGCGGACAACGTTTGATCTCTTGCTCGATCGGATCGGGGGCGATTTTTTTACCGCCGGAAGTGACGATTAGCTCCTTTTTTCTGCCGGTGATCGACAAGAAGCCGTCGGAATCTATCGAGCCGAGATCCCCCGTCATGAACCATCCCTCGGAGTCCCAAGCGGCCTTGGTCGCGGCGGCGCGCTTATAGTACCCGCTCGTCACGTTCGGCCCGCGGAAGCAAATCTCACCGTCTTCTTTGATGCGCACCTCGATATCTTTGTCGAGCACGGGTCCGACGGTGCCGATTTTCTTGTGGCCGGCGCGGTTCACGTTGGTCGCGACGCAGGTCTCCGTGAGTCCGTAACCCTCGCAAACCTCGATGCCGAGCGCGTCGAAAAACTCGGCGACCCCCCGCGGCAGCTTGGCGCCTCCCGAAACGCAGTACTGTAAGTTCGGCCCAAAAATCTTTTTCCGGATCTTGAGCCGGATTCCGCCGGTGAGCGGATAGAAAATGCTCGTCGAGAGCTTCGGTGCGGAGCCCTTCGCAGCGGAATAATAGCGGTCGAGCGCCGAGTTCACGGCAACGCTGAGGAGCTTCGCCTCGATGCCGGAACCGGCCATGCGGCGCTCGATGCCTTCTTTCATCTTTTCGAGAAGCCGCGGCACGATAGGCACGATGCGCCCGCTTCCTTCGCGAATGTCGCGCGAGACAGAGAAAGGATCGGGCTTGGAGCTCGTGCGGCTCGTAACTGCCGCGAATTTTAGCTCGGCAGGCGTCAAAAATCCCAGATAGCCCATGAGCTTCGCGAACGAATGGGCAAGCGGAAGCACGAGCATGATTGTCGAATCGGCGCGCACAATCTCGGCGTTCATCGCCTGCCGCACGTTGGCGAGATGGTTGCCGTGCGTCTGCATCACGCCCTTGGGCGGCCCCGTCGTCCCCGAGGTGTACACGAGCGCCGCGAGATCCGAGCGTGAAAGCTTCTCGATACCGGTGAAGGGCGCGCCGTCTCCGCCTTGTAGAATCGAAGCGAGCGAGGTGACGTTTGCCTGCGGCGCGGTCTCCTCGAAAGTCACGATGCATTTGAAGGAAAGCCGCGCAGTGGTTGCCGGGCGCTCTTCGGTCGCCGCGATTGGTATGTCACGGCCGGCGAGGTCGTTCAGCTTGGCGAGCTGCTCCTCATTCTCCGCGAAAACGACCGACGTTTCGGAATCGAACAAAATATAACCGACTTCGTCCGCCGTGAGCGATTGGTACACCGATACGGAAACCCCACCGCAGGCGAGCACGGCGAGGTCCGCTCCCATCCACTCGGGGCGGGTATTGGACAGGATGGCCACATGATCGCCGCGCTTCAATCCGCGCGCGCGCAGCCAGGCCGCGACTTTCGTTATACGCGCGGCTGCTTCTTTGAAGGTGACGGTCCGCCATTCTCGCGGGCCGGTATCCGCATCCCCTTCCCGCGCAACAGCCTGATGGTAGACCGGAGAGTCGGGGAAATCGGCGGCCGCCGCGAAGAAGGCCTCCGGGATGCTGGCGTATGAGGAGAGGGAATAATCCATTTCAGGCGATGAACGCTACTCTAAATGCTGGTTTTTGGCCTCACAAGGGTAAACCGCCGGGCTGGAGTTGAGATCTTCCGCGGGCTGGCCTACAATCCGAAGCTCCGCGTAGGCGCGTAGCTCAGCGGTAGAGCATTTGCTTCACACGCAAAGGGTCGTTGGTTCAATCCCAATCGCGCCTACCATTTTCCCTCCCCCTTGAGCACACGAATCGGCTATGGAAGAATTGTCCGACTCGAATGAAAACCTTCTTCCCGCTCGTGCTCGCCCTCATCCTCTGCGCTGCGCCCCCGGGTTTGCGCGCCCAAGTTCGAACCGATTTCGACAACGACGGCGTCTCTGATTTTCTCACGGTCTTTTCCGGGTCGGACCTCACCTGGAAAGCCAAAGGCTCGAGCAGCGGCGTCGAGGAGCTCGATCTCCATTTCGGCATTCCGGGAGATACCCCCGTTCCGGCGCATTGGATCAGCGGCGAACCGACGTCGCTCGCCTACGTGCGTTCGAGCGCGACCGCCGACAACCTGGTATGGAAAATCCTGCTCGGACCGGTCTCGATCGGCGAAGTGCGCTTCGGGCGTCCGGGAGACATCGTGATGTCCGGAGCCGATTTCGACGGCGATGGGATCGGAGACGCTGCAGCCGTGCGCGTGAAGCGCAAGCAAGTGCGCTGGGAAGCGCGGCTCAATTTATTCGGCGATTCGCCGGTAACGAAGAAATTCAAGCTCGGGAAGGACGGCGACCGGGTGTTTTTCATGAGCCCGGATGGGGTCGCAGACTGGGTCGGCTCGTTCGGGCGGGCAGGAAAACGGAAAAGCCGGCTCCTGCTCCGCAATGTCGTGACCGGAGCGGTGCAGCGCCATAACGGGTTCCCGAGAACCCTTTCGCGCGGGACTCGCCCGCGCCCCTTCCCTATCGCCGGATCGGACGGCATCGATCTGCTGGGCTTCGTAACCTCGGACGAATCGGACACGACGCTCAGCGTGTACAATCTCGCCGGCGAGGAAGTCGCCCGGCATATATTCCCCGGACTGGGAACGATGATCGTCGGAGATTTCTCAGCGGCAACTGCAGGCGAGGAAATTATCTTCCAGACTGCGTCGACGATGAGCCGCTTCAATCCGCTCGATGCGGATGCCACGACCATCACGTATGTATCCGGCCAGCCGATTGGTGGGGTGACGGTGGCGGTCGTCGGGTGAATTCGAAAGGACGCGCGGGACGCGCGTCCCTACCCTACGCGTTCGAACTATGCCACAGATTGCGGGTAGGGACCGGCCGCCGGCCGGTCCGTGACGAAACCTCGGGACTCATGATTGGAGAAGGACGCGCGAGCCGCGCGTCCCTACCCGACAATTTGCGAGCTTGAAGCCGCTACCACTGCCAGTCTTTTCCGGAACGCGAACTTTTTTGTTCGGAGCGCTTTTTCTTTGCGCCGATTCGCCGCTCGCGCGAGGATCGCGTCGGCTTCGTGGCCCGGCGCTTCTTTCGCGGGGTGAGCGCAGCGGTCACCATGGCCGAGAGTTTTTCGAGCGCATCGGCGCGGTTCATCTCCTGCGATCTCGTAGTCTGTGAGACGACGAGAATCTCGCCTTCGGCGGTCAGCGATCCTTGGAGCCGCTGATAAATGACCGATTTCTCCTGCGGCGTAAGCACGCCGGACGAGGCGGGATGCCAGCGGAGCAGGACCTTCGTCGAAACTTTGTTGACGTTCTGTCCGCCCTTTCCGCCGCTTCGCGCGAACGAAAATTGACATTCGGATTCAGGGATGACGCGTTTCGTGCTCATTGAGCCTCAGGATACCTCTTATTTTCGCGGGAACGCCAACTTGAGCAGCCGCTCGACGCTCTCCAGATAGCGCTTTACTTCCTTTCGTCCGTCTTCGGAGCAGCGATAGGTGCTGAGGGGTTTGCGATCCACGAAGTCTTTTTGCACTTCGACGAGTCCCGCTTCCTCCAACTTCCGCAGATGACTCGAGAGATTTCCTTTGGTGAGCTCGAGCGAAGAAGCGATCGAAGTGAAAGACACCGCCTCCTTGGCCGCCGCGAGGAGTGCCCTGCTCCGCACGACTGCACTATGGTAATTTAATCAGTGCAATTAAAGAGTTATCCATCATCGCTGTTTATGAAGACACCGGCGGCAGGGCTGAGATAGGCTCCTCGGCATGTCAGAATTAGAGCAAGATCGACAAACATCCGGTGATTCCGATTCGGATCTGCTCCGGCGCAGCTACCTTCCGGGCATGGTTGTCACTTCGCTTTCGAGAATGCGGGAACAAGAAACTGCCGAACCCAGCGCCGTGCAAATTGCGATCGCTGAGAGCGTGGAACGACTCGAAGAACAGAGCGACGTAACGAAGCTGCGCCGCGAGGTCGAGAGTGTCGCCTCTGAAGGGCTTTGGATCGGGCAGTATCCTCCGTCCGCGATACTGCTCGCGTACGCTACGAGAATATTCGAACTCGATCGCGCCGCCGCGCGTGAAGTCATCGGTGGATTTTTCCGCGCACCGCCCGCTTGTGCGGACGGCAGCTTTATTCCGATGCTCGAGGGCCGGCTGATGCGGTGCTATACCGATTGCCGCGACGTCGGGGCTGAAGATGCGGCGTGGCTGCGCGAACTGTACCGTGATTCACTGCCGAAATTGCAGTCCGCTCCGGATGTTGCAGAGGCCTGCGAAGCGGCGCACCGGCTGGCGTGTTGTTACCTTGCGGCCGGGGATGACGAATCGAGCATCGCTGAACTGCAGCGATTGACTGCGGAAGGATTGTCGCTGCTCGGCGGCGATCCACGCAAATATTTCGTTCGAGCTCTCCTCAATTCAATCGATTCGACCGCTGAAGAGCAGGGCCCGCTTCACGGCAGGGCGAGACTGCGTCTACTCGAACCTCTGCGAACGGCCGAGTAAGTCCGCAGCGGTGTGCTCTGTAGCAAAGATGCAAATTGAGCCGCCGCGACCTACGCCAGCCCGTTGTACGCCTCGACGAAGGCCTCGATCGACGCCTGAATGATATCCGGCGAAGTTCCCTGCCCCGCCGACGGGCGCGCGTTGCGGCTCAGAATAGTTTCGACGTTCACCACGGCGTCGGTGCCCGCGTTACGGATGTCGACCTTGTAGCTCGTCAGCTGGAAGCTCATCTTTCCGCCGCAAGCCTTGCGAAGCGCGTTGATGACGGCATCAACCGGACCCACGCCGAAAGCCCGCTCGCTCACCTCTTCGCTTCCCACACGCACTACCACCTTTGCTTCGGACTGCTTGTCGCGGCCCGCGCGGATCTCGAAATCCAGGACAGTGAGAGGCTCGACCGCGCCGGAGCTCTTCACGGCTTCGAGCGCATTTTGAATGATATCTTGGAAATCCGAGAACGTGATCGGCTTTCCTTTCTTCAAGAATTTGCACACCACATCCCGGATCGCCTCGGCGTGCGCATCGGAATAGCGGGTGTTGAAGAAAGCTTGGAGCCTCGCCTGGACATCAGCGACGCTCGGATCCTTCGAGAACACCACCTCGGACTTGTCGAAGAACGCGACGTTTTTTCCTTTGAAAAAGCTATTTTCGTAGAGCGAAAGGAATTCCCGCACCTCCGGATAAATCGTCGGCGGCTTGAGCGCCACCTTGAGAATCGAAGCAGGATCCTTCAGCCCGTCGCCCGTCAGCACGCACACGACGCGCTTTCCGGCGTAGCGGCCGTCCTTGGCCAGCTTCATCAGCGCGGCTATTCCCGAGGCCGAGGAGCATTCGACGAAGAGCCCTTCCTCACGGGAAAGCTCGTATTGCGCTTCGAGCATCTCGCGGTCGCTGACCGCGAGCGCGGCGCCGCCCGTCGAGTAGACTGCATCGAGCGCCTTGAGCCCGTCGAGTGGATTGCCCACCGCGATCGCCGTGGCGATGGTATCGATACTCGTGAGCGCCTCGATACGATCCGAGCGCTTGACCACACTCTGAACCACGCTAGACGCGCCTTCGGCCTGCACGGCGACCAGCTGGGGCAGGCGCTCGATGAATCCAAGCGCCTGATAGTCGCGAAACCCTCGCGCATAGGCGGCGAGGTTCGTTCCGCAGCCGACCGGAACGACGACCGCGTCCGGCGCCTGGAAGAAAGATTGATCGATGATTTCGTAAGCAGCGGTCTTCTGTCCTTCGACTCTAAATGCATAATCACCTGCCAAATAAAAGCCAAGCTCCTCGGCCACCCGCTGCGCAAGACGTGCCGCGTCATTGTACGCGCCTTTCACTTGCACGATCTTGCCGCCGAAACCGATGACCTGCGAGAGCTTGGAAGGTGGAGTGCCTTCGGGAACGAACACGAAACACGGAATTTGCGCCGCTGCGGCATAGCACGAGCAAGATGCCGCCATGTTGCCGGTGGAGGCGACGGCGATGGCTTTCGCGCCCATTTCTTTGGCGATTGAGAGGTCGACCGCCGAGCCGCGATCTTTGAAGGATCCGGTCGGGTTTTGCGGCTCGACCTTGAACCAGAGATCGATGCCGAGACGCTTCCCGAGAACCTTCGATCGGATGAGCGGCGTCCCGCCTTCCGAGAGCGACACGAAGTTCGCATAGTCGCGAATCGGCATGAACGGCAGATATTTCGAGGCGAGCGGCGGCGCTTTTTGAAAGTAATCGATGTTGATTTTCTTGCGCACCTCGTCGAGGTCCATTACCACTTCCCACGGTCCTTTTTCTCCCGTGAAGACGAGGTTCGTCGGTTCTACGCGCTGCTTGGTTACGAAGTCTGCTAGGTAGTACATAGGAATCAAATTCAAATCGATCTATCGGCGGGTAGGGCCGGGCGTCCCCGCCCGGCCGCGGTCGCGCCGGAGGCGCGACCCTACCCACGCATACGCTGTTAGGGTCTGAGCTTCCTCACCGCCGCCCCCGCCTGCCAGAGCTCCGACTCGCGAATCTCCTTCAGCTCAACCTCGAGCCGCTCCTTGTAGTCCGGGCGGCTGTTGGCCTTGATGACGATGTCCGCTTCGTTTCCGCTTTCCACGCTATCGTAAAGCGCGGCGAACACCGGCGCCGTTGCTTCACGGAACTTCGGCTTCCAATCGAGCGCCCCGCGCTGCGCGGTCGTCGAGCAGTTGCCGTACATCCAATCCATGCCGTTCTCGCCGACCAGCACGATGAGGCTCTGCGTCAGCTCTTCTACGGTTTCGTTGAACGCCTCGCTCGGAGAGTGCCCGCGCTTTCGCAGCTCCGCGTATTGCGCCTCGATGACGCCCGCCAGCGCGCCCATCAGTACGCCGCGCTCGCCGAATAGATCGCTCCGCGCCTCTTTCTCGAAGGTCGTTTCGAAGAGATACCCGGAACCCATGGCGATGCCGAACGCGCAAGCCTTCTCCTTGGCCTTGCCCGAAGCATCTTGAAATACCGCGTAGCTCGAATTGATGCCGCGCCCGTCCTGGAACAGCTTTCGCACGCTGCGTCCCGAACCCTTCGGCGCAACCAGCACGACGTCGATTCCGGGAGGCGGCATGACCTTGGTCTTGGAATTGAACGCGATTGAAAATCCGTGGGAGAAGTAGAGCGTCTTGCCCGGCGTCAGGTACTCGCGCACGAGAGGCCAGAGCTGCATTTGTCCGGCGTCGGAGAGAAGATTGCAGATGAACGTGCCGCGCTTGCATGCCTCTTCCACCTCGACGAGGGTCTCCCCCGGCTTCCACCCGTCCTTTACCGCGCGATCCCACGAAGAGGTCCCCTTTCGCTGGCCGACGATGACCTTGACGCCGTTGTCGCGAAGGTTCAGCGCCTGCGCGGGGCCCTGCACGCCGTAGCCGATGATGGCGATGGTTTCGTTCTTCAATACTTCTTTGGCTTTTTCGAGCGGGAATTCCGCGCGGGTCACCACGTTCTCTTCCGTCGAGCCGAAGGTAATCTTGGACATTTTCATTCTCCGTTGGATAAAAACTTCAAAAAAATCAGGCTGCAGCAACAGGCTTATTCGCACATTCCGAAGCGCCGGACCCGCCGTTTCTGAGCAGCGCGATACGCCCGGAACGGACGAATTGCGTGATGCCGAACGGCGCGAGCGCCGTCTGCAGGGCATTAACCTCGTTTTCGGTCCCGGTCTTCTCGACGACGAATCCTTTCTCCCCTACTCCGACGAACTGCCCGCCGCGTTCGCGCACGATGCGCGTCACGCGCTGCCGGCTGTCGATGTCGGCGGCGGTCACTTCGATGAGGGCGATCTCCTTGGCGATGAGCTGCGAGTCCTCGCTGACGCTCACGCCGAGGACTTCGATGATGCGCGCGAGCTGGCGCGAAACTTTCTCGACGAGCGCACGCTCGGCGTTCACCGTAATGGTGAATCGCGAGACGCCTTGGCGCTCGGTCTCGGAGACCGTGAGGCTCTCGATGTTGAGCTTCCGCCGTGTGAAGAGCACCGTGATGCGGTGCAGGACGCCCGGGCTGTTTTCCGTGTGGATGCAAAGGGTGAAATTGCTCATAAATTGCTCCGTCTCGTTACTCCAGCCTGATATCGGACACTCCGGCGCCGGCCGGGACCATCGGAAACACGTTGTCTTCTTGCGCCACGACCGCTTCGAGGAGCCGCGCACCGGGGGACGCCACGAGCCTTTCAATCGCCGCTTCCAGTCCGTCGCGTGCATCGATGCGTTCGCCGGGGATGCCGAAGGCATCGGCGAGCTTAACGAAGTCCGGATTCTGAAGCGACACGAACGAGTAGCGTTTGTCGAAGAACAGCTCCTGCCACTGGCGCACCATGCCGAGGTAGTTGTTGTTCAACACGAGAATTTTTACCGGAAGATTCTCCTGAGCGATGGCGCCCAGCTCTTGGAAGGTCATTTGGAAGCCGCCGTCCCCCGCGATCGCCACCACCTCCCGCCCGCAGCCCGCCATCGCCGCGCCCAGCGCAGCCGGAACCGCAAAGCCCATCGTGCCGAGGCCGCCCGAGCAGATGAAACTGTTGGGATACTTGAAGCGGTAGTAGCGCGCGGCGATCATCTGGTGCTGACCGACATCGGCGACGATTACCGCCTCGCCTTTTGTTTTCTCCGACAGCACGCGCACTACCTCGCTCATCTTGAGCTGGCCCGTACGCGGATAGAGATCGCGCTGAATCACCTTCTCGTGCTCGAGCTCGTCGCACTTGCGGAACTCGCCGAGCCAGGCCTCGTGTTTCTGTTCCTTGACGAGAGGGAGGAGCGCCTTCAGCGCTTCGCGCGCATCCGATACGATGCCGATAGCGGCCGGGAGCACCTTGTCTATCTCCGCCGGGTCGACATCGATGTGAATGATGCGCGCTTTCTTCGCGTAGCCCGACACCTTGCCCGTCACGCGATCGTCGAAGCGCATGCCCAGCGCGATGATGAGATCGGCCTCGTTAGTCAGCACGTTCGGCCCGTAGTTGCCGTGCATGCCGAGCATGCCGGCGTATTGAGGATGGTCTGTCGGAAAACACGACAAGCCGAGCAGCGTCGAAGCGACCGGCATGCCGGTCTTCTCCACGAACTCGCGCAGTTCGCGTTCGGCTTGCGCGATCAGCACGCCGTGGCCGACGAGCAGATACGGCTTGCGGGCCGAATTGATCGCCTCCGCTGCCTGCGCGATGCGGGACGCATCCGGCATCTTCTTGGCAAAACGCCCGTGCTTGTCTTCGTAAGGCCGGTATTCGAAATCGCAGCTCTCGATCTGCGCGTTCTTCGTGATGTCGATGAGCACGGGGCCCGGACGGCCGTGCGTCGCGATGTAGAACGCCTTGGCGATTACCGCGGGTATTTCGCTCGCATCCGTCACCTGATAATTCCACTTGGTGATCGGCATAGTGACGCCGATGACGTCCGTTTCTTGAAACGCGTCGCTGCCCAAAAATGCCTTGTGCACTTGGCCGGTGATGCAGACAATCGGCACCGAATCGAGCATCGCATCGGCAATTCCCGTCACGAGGTTTGTCGCGCCTGGACCGGACGTCGCGATGCACACGCCCGGCTTGCCCGTGAGGCGCGCGTATCCTTCCGCCGCGTGTGAGGCGCCTTGCTCATGGCGCACCAGCACGTGGCGGATTCTGTCCTTGAAATGATAGAGCGCGTCGTACACGGGCATGATCGCGCCGCCCGGATATCCGAAAACGGTGTCGACCCCTTCGGCAACTAGCGAGCGCATGAGCGCTTCGCCGCCGGATACGCGCGCGGGCGCTTTGCTTAACGCCGTGGATGCCGCTCGCTCCGTTGCCTCTGGTTCGCTCAACATTTTCATTCTCCGTTCATCTCCACCCAACAACCCTCGACCTCTCCACCCGGCACTTAACCGATCAATCCTTGCCGGTGAGGGCTGCGTCAGCAGCCCGAGCCAAAAATTCAGTAACAAAAAAGCCCCCGCACCTCACTTTGCTTTGAGGTGCGGGGGCTTTTTTCTTCGTCGCTTTAGTTTGTCAGTCTATCGCGTCAGCCCGCACCTCGGCGTAATTACGACGAGCGTAATAAGCGCGAGGCTAAGGACGAGAGCGGTAGACTTCATAACGTTCCAGAATGGTGCCGTGAATCGGGGGCTAAGTCAACCAGCTCCGTGCACGTGAACGTGAACTTATCCGTATCCGTACCCATTTCCTCTTCCGTTTCCGTGTCCGCCCCATAGGGATCGATAAGGGATAGGGATACGGAAACGTTCACGTTCACGTGCACGGGATGCACGAACGCGCAGGCCGATTGACTTAAATGCCTTCCGCCCATATCATCTTTTTAGGCTCAAACATGATTTTCGGCTTTTCCACTGCCCTGAATTCGCGCGTTTCTACACGCAACGCGAGCCTTTCCCTCCTTGGTCTCCTTCTTCTTACCGTCACAAACTAAGGCAGGGCTTCCCTAAATTCCGTTGAATGGGCTCTGTCGAAAGACAGGGCCTTTTTTATTTGGTGCGCTTATGACGACGACGAACAAAAAGAAAGAACAGGTGAAGATCTTCGACACCACCTTGCGCGACGGCCAGCAGTGTCCCGGCGCGGGAATGAGTTTCAAGAACAACATCCGCTATTTCGAGCTCGCCGCCAAAGCGGTGATCGACGTCGTCGAAGCGGGCTTCCCGTCGGCGAGCGCCATCGATTTCGAGATCGTGCACACGATTGCGAAGGATCACGGCCGCTCGCCCGATTGCCCAATCATCGCCGGATTGTGTCAGCTGCGCGAAGAGCAGGTCGACAAGACTATCGAAGCATTGCTGCCTGCCGCGCCGAACAAGCGCGCGCGGCTTCATGTGTATCTGCCCGTCGATCCGAATTTGATGGCGGCATCTTTGGGCAGCCGCGCCACGGACAAGAGCGGGTTGGTGCGCGACGTGTACGCGTTCGTAAAAAAAGCGTGCGCTGCCGGCATGGAAGTCGAGTTCTCGCCGGAAGGCTACTCGCGCATGGGTGAGAACATGCCGTTCGTCACCGACGCGATAATCGCGGCTATCGAAGGCGGCGCTACGATCATCAATTGCCCGGACACCATCGGCGGCGCGTACCGCTTTGAAGGCGAAACGTATTTCGTCTCGCGCATGAACAAGCACGCGGCAATCGCCGCCGAGCGTTTCCCTTCGAAGCGCATCACGTGGTCCGCGCACTGCCACAACGACTTCGGCATGGCGCTCGACAATTCCTTGAATGCGGTCGTCGAGGGCCCCGCGCGGCAGATTGAAGGCTGCATCAACGGCGTCGGCGAGCGCGCCGGAAACGTATCGCTCGAGCAGTGCATCATGGCCATCAAGCACTTCGGTCCGGTCATGCACCCCGAGGTCGAGTTTTTCACGACCGTGCGGACCGAACACTTGAAGCCTCTGTCGGATTTCGTGCACGAACACATGCTGCCGCGCCAACCGCACTCGCCTATCGTCGGCGACAACGCCGCGAAGCATTCCTCGGGCGGGCACACCAATGCCATCCTGAAGAATCCGATGGCGTACCAGCCGTTCGATCCGAAAGAAGTGGGCACCGAGGTATCGTTCATTTTCGGGCCCTTGAGCGGCGGCAACCATGCGAAATCGATCATCGAAGCCCGCGGCTTCGTGTGCCGCGACGAGGAGAAAGCGGCGGTGGCACAGTTCATCAAAGACCTCTACTCCGATCGCCGCAAAGGCATCACCGACAAGGAGCTGATGGACGGATACTTCGAGTTCCGCAAGCCGATAGTCCCGTCGGCGATCGATTATGCGAAGAGCACGAACCGTTCGACCGTGCTTCTTGCGGGCCGATTCTTTGGCGAGACCGCGAACATCAACGAGAACCACGAAGGCAAGGACTCCGCGCTCGCGGCGCTGAAGACCGCGATTGACAAACGCTTCCCGGGTCTCCATGTTGAGAGCCACCGCAGCTCGTCGAAGGGCACGGGCATCGAAGCCGTCAGCTTGTCGACGATCGTGCTCGCGGACGACGCCGGCAACACTTACGCCGGCGACGGCGAGGATCGCGACATCGAGATCTCCGCGATGAAGGCGCTGATCGACGCGGTGAACAACGCGTACATCGTGCGGCACTTCAAGATCGAGGGCGCGCAGCCGCAAAAGAGCGTATGACGAGGCGTAACATCATCGAGAAAATCTGGGACGCGCACGTCGTCTCGCAGCCGGCCGGTCATCCGGCCGTCTTTGCGGTCGATTTGATGCTGATTCACGAGGTCACCTCGGCCCAGGCGTTTCAAATGCTCGACGAACGAAAGCTCGCGCCGTTCGACAAGGCAGGGCTCGTGGCGACGCTCGATCACAGCATCCCGACGCGCAAGAACCGTCTCGAAATTTACGACGAAGCCGCGCGCACGCAGGTCGAAACGCTGCGGAAGAACGCCGCACGCCACGGCATACGCATTTATGACTTCGGCAGCGGCCATCAAGGCATCGTGCACGTCATCGGCCCCGAACTCGGGATGACGCAGCCCGGAATGACGATTTGCTGCGGCGACTCGCATACTTCGACGCACGGCGCCTTCGGCGCGCTCGCGTTCGGCATCGGCACTTCCGAAGTCGGGCATGTGCTCGCGAGCGGATGCATCCTGCAGCAAAAGCCGAAGACCATGAAGGTCGAATTCCGCGGCTCGTTTCGCCGCGGAGTCTATGCAAAAGATGTCATTTTGAAGCTCATTTCGAAGATCGGGATAGGCGGCGCCAACGGCCACATCATCGAATACTGCGGCGACGCCGTATCGCGGATGACGATGGAAGAACGCATGACCATCTGCAACATGAGCATCGAGTGCGGCGCGCGCGCGGGGCTCGTGGCGCCCGACGACAAAACGTACGCGTGGCTGAAAGGCAAGCCGTATGCGCCGCGCGACGCTGACTGGGACCGCGCGGTCGCCGCATGGGATGAATTCCGCACCGACGAGGGGGCGGCCTTCGACAAAGAAGTGACAATCGATGTCTCCGCGCTCCGTCCGATGGTTACCTGGGGCACGAATCCAGGGCAGGCCATCGAAATAAGCGAGCGCATACCCCGCGTCTCGAGCCTTCCGGCGGGTGAACAAGGCACTGCCGCGAAGGCGCTCGAGTACATCAAGCTCGAAGAAAACTCCGCCATCGAAGGCACTCCCATCGAGTGGGGCTTCATCGGGTCATGTACGAACGGACGCATCGGCGACCTGCGCATCGCGGCGTCAATCTTGAAGGGCAAGAAAGTGCATCCATCGGTGACGCTGCTCGTCGTGCCGGGATCCGAAGAGGTATTGGCGCAGGCGAAGAGCGAAGGTCTTGATCGTGTATTCATCGATGCGGGTGCGGACTTTCGCATGCCCGGCTGCTCGATGTGCCTCGGCATGAATGACGACAAGGTGCCGTCAGGCAAGCGCTGCGTCAGCTCTTCGAACCGCAATTTCGTGGGACGGCAAGGCACGGGAAGCTACACGCACCTCGCCTCGCCTGCCACCGTCGCCGCGAGCGCGATTGCCGGGAAAATTGCTTCCGCGGAGGAGCTCATCGCATGAAGAAATTCACCTCGATAAACGCAAAAGCGGTCCCGCTCGATCTAAACGACGTTGATACGGATCTCATCATACCGGCGCAATTCCTGACGAGCGTGAGCCGCGAAGGCTTCGGCGCGAATCTTTTCAAGCGGCTCCGGGACGGCGATCCCTCGTTTGCGTTCAACCGCCCCGAGTACAAGGACGCGAAGATCCTCATCGCCAACGATAATTTCGGCTGCGGCTCTTCCCGTGAGCATGCGGTCTGGGCGCTGCAGGGCTGGGGCATCGAAACCGTCATCGCCAAATCGTTCGCGGATATTTTCACCAGCAACTCGGCGAAGAACGGGCTGCTGCTCGTCAAGCTCGCTCCCGACGTGGTCGACAGTCTTCGGGGCGAAGCGTCGCGCGGCGCGCTGACCGTCGAGGTCAACCTGGACAAATGCACCGTCTCCGCGGGCGACGGGCGCGCCTATCCTTTCGAATACGATCCTTTTCGCAGACATTGCCTGATGAACGGCCTCGAAGATCTCGATTACCTGCTCTCCCACCGCGCCGAGATCGAAGCGCACCGCGCGAAGAACGCGCCGCGCCGCTTTTTCACCGCGCTCGAACCCAACCGGTAGCCTATGGTCACGAAAAGCATCGCGGTGCTTGCCGGAGATGGAATCGGCGAAGAAGTAATGGCCGAAGCGCTGAAGGTGCTCGGCGAGGTGTCGAAGCGATTCGGACACACGTTCAAGTATACTCGCGCGCCGGTAGGCGGCGCAGGCTGGGACGCGTACGGCAGCCACTTTCCGGACCAAACGCGCGCAGTGTGCGCAAACAGCGACGCGATCCTCTTTGGTTCCGTGGGAGGTCCCATCGGCGAAGCCGCGCTCCCCAAATGGAAAGGCTGCGAGGCCAACTCGATTTTGGCGCTGCGGAAGGCGTTCAATTTCAACGCCAATTACCGTCCCGCCAAAGTGTATCCCGAGCTCGCAGGACTCTGTCCGCTCCGCCCTGACATCGTGGCGAAGGGCATCGACGTGCTCGTCATCCGCGAGCTGCTCGGGGACGTGTATTTCGGCGAGCACCGCACGACCGGCGAAGCCGGTCAGCGCCGTGCAACGGATCTCGCCGAATACCGCGAAGATCAGATCGTTTCGATTGCGCATCACGCGTTTCGTGCGGCCCGGTCACGCAGGAAGAAGGTGACTTCAGTCGACAAGGCCAACGTACTCGACACGTCCAAGCTCTGGCGGGCGGTCGTTCAGGAAGTGCACCGCGATTATAAGGACGTCGAGCTCGAAATCATGCTCGTCGACAACTGCGCGATGCAGCTCATCCTGAAGCCTTCGCAGTTCGACGTCATCCTGGCCTCGAATCTATTCGGAGACATTCTTTCGGACGAGGCGGCCGTATTTCCGGGATCCCTCGGGCTCACGCCTTCGGCGAGCCTCAACGCGGATGGATTCGGCATGTTCGAACCGTCAGGCGGCTCCGCTCCCGATATCGCGGGGAAAGGAATCGCAAATCCAATCGCTCAGATCCTGAGCGCCGCCATGATGCTGCGCTTCTCTTTCGGCCTGAACAGCGAAGCCGCAGCGATTGAGCGCGCAGTCGAGCAGGCCCTCGCCTCCGGCGCGGGCACCCGCGATATTCACACGGGTGCGGGCCGGCTGGTGGGCACAGCCGAGCTCGGAGACTTGGTCGCAAGACAGATCGCAAACGCGTGACGACGCGCGGCGCGCTCAGCTCGCGGTATCTTCGATGCGAAAAGGCGCAAGGTCCGGAGGGAACGACTCATTAAGCCCCGCGGATGAAATCTCTTCTTTCGAGAGCGAGCCCCCTGCGACGACCGAAGTCGAGCTCGTGCTGATCCCGGCGCCTTCAGCGAGCCCGGTATCCACGGCTTCGTCGATAATGTACGCGGCAGCAAGCTTCAGCGAAGCGGATTCGTCCTCCGCGGCTCGGGGAGATGCATCTGCGTTTCGAATGCGCTCGGCATTCTCGTTGATTGCGGCAATTGCACGCGGAACGACCAAGCTAAAAATCTTTTCGGCCGGCGGCAGCCCTTTCGCCGTCGCGAGCTCACCGATACGCTGCAGCGCCGTTTGCGCGAACACAGCCGTAAATTCGCTCAATTCTTGATCCGTGGGAACAACGTCCGGGCACGTTTCGCCGAGATAGCTGCGAAGCGCTTCCTTGAATTCGTGCTCCCGCGCCGCGTCCAGTTTCACTTCCGAAGTCTTCAACATCCCGTTACTCCCTCAATGCGCCGCCGCGCTTCTGTGCGGTTTGCCCGCTTTATTTCGGGACTATATCCATTCACAAAGCGCTAAGCTACACGCGCTTTCGGCGCGAAAACGAAGTGACGGCAACGGGTAACTCGTGGAAACGCATCGGGCTTTCGAGACTGCGACGAAACACCTCACCATGGCACGAACGAAAATTTTCTCTCTTCTAACTCTCCCAGCACCTTCACCGCTCCGACGACGTCCCCGCACTGTTCGTATAGCTCCCCCACTACATCTGCAATCGCCGCCGGCTGTTCGCATTCGACCCCCAGCTCGAAATCCCAGTTGCCGAGCGTCGACATGCAATAGACCACCCGAGGGTGCGCGGAGGCGAAAGCAACGAGCCTTTCGATGGTGTTGGTCTGCGCCTGCGTGAGATACAGAGCACCTTGTAACTCTGCACGTCGAGCAGCGCGGCGGGGATGAAATGCCACCAGCCCGCGATTATCTTGCGATCCTCGAGCGATTTCACCCGATATTGAAGCGTCGAGAGCGCCACGCCGAGTTCTTTCGAAATGTCTCGCAGTGAAGCATTCGGATGATCGACGAGCGCGCGCAGTGTTTCGCGATCGATCTCGGAGAGCGCCAAACGCTCTTTTCCCGCTTCCATGCGCAGCGCCGGCGCAAAGCGCGCGGCGGGAGAGAGAAACTTCCGCGGGAACTGGCGGTACGCCATGCGAAAGGCAAATGCCTTCTCCGTGACGCCGCCGTCCGCGCGCGCTTCGATCTCGCCGAGGAGCTCGTGGAAGTCCGTGAGCTGCGGCGCTTGAAGAACCACCCCATACTGGAACTCACCGCTCAAGCTGCAGAGCCAGGCGATGCCTTTTCTCTTTTCTAGGTACTGGAGAAGCGACTCCCGTGCGCGCGGAGCTTTGCTCGCGAGCGAGAAGAAGATTGCGCCGTCCAAGAGCCCGCAGCGGAACACGTCGACGAACGGGCGAAGCTCGACACCCTTTCCACGGAGAGATCGCATCGCGTACTGCGCGCGGTGCGTGTGGACCTTGAGCTGCGAGGCGACCTCCGCCGCCGAAGGAGGCGCTTGCAGCTCGATGCGCGCCAAGAGCTCGCGCTCGACCGTGGAAAGCTTCATATATGAACCATTCTGCATCAGTTCTATCGGTCAAAACTACACTGATTTTCTATATTTTGTATTTTCGTTCAGAAATGCTCGAACAAGGACTAATTTATGGAGTACGTCATATGCAAGAGATTTCCTCAATTAATTCAATGAGTTCACACATCGAATCTGCGGAATTTCCCGCTCGGGGCCGGGTTGCCTCGGTAGCCGACTTTCCCGACGTGCCGAACGTCTGCCGCCAAACTCTGAAGGAGCTGTGGCGCGGCGCGCCGCACGGGAGCCTCGCGCATGTCGTCATGGCGCCGGATGACACTTCGCTGCTTCACCGCCACGATAGGCTTTCCGAGGTGTACGTCGTCCTCTCCGGCAGCGGGTACCTGACTATCGGCGAAGAGCGGGTCGCCATAACGAAGGACTCCGTCGCCGTCATCCCGCCCGGGGTTCCGCACAAAGTCGAGAACGGCCCCGCCGAAGCGCTCGTGCATCTCGTCATCTGCGCTCCGGCGTTCGACCCGGCGGACGTAGTGCTTCTCGAGGCCGCCCGTGATGCATGAACAATTTTTGAAACGCGAGCGCGCCGCCATCCCCGCCCCCGCCGCGGATGGCGGCGTAGTGCAAGAGTTTTTCGGCGCGCGGGACGATTTCGCGCTCACGGGAATCGCGACCGGATATCTGCCCGCGGGGCGAAAGGCCGTCCCGCACTTTCACCGCGAGTGCGACGAGATCTACATCGTGACAGGCGGGGCCGGATGGGTGCATCTCGGCAGCGAGGTGCACGCGATTGCAAAGGGGGATCAGATTTATATTCCGCGCCTCGTGGTGCATGCGCTGGAGAGCGCGGACAGCGGCCCGTTGGAGATCATCTGCGTTTCGACGCCGCCGTTTCGTGAGGGGGATTTTTTGGTGTGGTGAAGACGGAGGGAGGGAAGGAAGGAAGGAAGAAGGAAGTGCGTAGCGGCGGGGCATACTCGGGCGGTTTCGGATTTTCGGAGGGGGCGAAGTGTGGGAGAGCAAGCTGTCCCCGGGCATTCTCGGATGCTCGAGAGTTTTTGGTCTCGGACGGGGGCTTTCGGCCGGATACGCACGCGGGGGACACGGGCGCACTCGGAGCGGGATTGGTTCGCGATGAGCCGCCCACGGCTTGTCCCGTGATCAGATCGGTTCGCGCGGGAGTGGGGTGGGAGGATGAATTCGTGATGTCGTAGGCCGAAGGGTGGGAAAG
>JADMIO010799962.1_pt1 | contig 48072 bp, 39 predicted proteins | sample 8958161 | NCBI WGS metagenome assembly JADMIO01 (sample SAMN16585339, study PRJNA669376) | soil metagenome | isolation source: Crop rotation soil | place: USA: Cullars Rotation, Alabama | collected 2011
CTTTCCCGGATTCGACGCGGTTCGACGTCCATTCGTGGGGTGTTCGAGCCCGTTCGTGGCCGGGAGTCGCCGGCTGGATGCTAAGAGTTCCTAACAAAAACGGATTCTCACAGAGGACACCGAGAACACAGGGAATTTGGGTCAGGAAATGATGTCGATTTCATGGAGGTTTTCACTCCGGCAAGAACCTTACCTCGCCCGTCGGGACCGGAGGGTGCCGTAGACCTTGACCATGCCGCGCAGCCCGTGGGTGATGCATGCGATCATGGCGCCCGCCGCCGCGATGCTGTGGGAAAGCGGCCACTCCTGCCGCGCCGACAACTCAAACCCCACGACCAGCGATGCCATCCCGCACAGCACCGACAGTACCATCAGCCCTGGCAGGCGGCGCGCCCACGGCAGTGCGGCCAGCGCGGGCAGAAACAGCATCGCGACCACGAGCACCGTCCCCTGCATGTCGGTTGCCACCAGCACGATCGCACTCAGCAGCGACAGAAACAGCAGATGCCAGCGCGCCGGCCGCATCCCTGCGACTTGTGCGGTTGCGGGAGCTTGCGCCAGCAACAGCCAGCGCCGCCAGAGCAGCACCACCGGAAGTGCCAGCAGCAACAGCACGGGTACAGCCACCGCAGCTTCCGCGGGCGACACGGCAACGTCCATCCCCGTGAACAGATTTTGCAGTTCCGCCAGGTGCTGTGCACTGTGCACAATCAGGAGGATGGATCCCGCCAGACACGCGATATAAAGCGCCGGCAGCAGCGGGTCAGCACGATGCCGCTGCCGCGCCCATGCCACCAGCGCCAGCGCACTGGCCACCGCCGCGATGGCAGGCATCCACGGTGCCAAGCCAAAACGCAGTCCGCATGCCAGCCCCACTGCGACGACCTGGGGCAACGCCAGCGCCAAGAGCGAGTCCCGCCGCAGGACCACCACCGCGCCAGCGGGCGCGGCCGCGATGGTCACCGCTCCGGCGGTCACCAGCGATGGCCACAAAAATCGCGCCATTTCAAGATCGTTGGTGAAATTCACGGGGACACCTCTGGTATGGCATGCGGCGACCGGCCGATGGCCCGGTCCAGAAACGCTTCGCGCGACAGCAGCACGAGTTCATTGGGCAGACTCGGGTTGCGTGCCACCTCCACCCACGCGAAGCGGTCCGCCACGCGTGCCAGTTCGCCCGCCTCGTGACTGATCATGACCAGCGCCATCCCATCGTTGACCAGCCCGCGAAGGATCGCGAGCAGTTCTTCTGTCGAACCCGAATCCAGCCCCTCGGCAGGCTCATCAAGCAGCAGGACTTTCGGTTCGCACGCCAGGGCCCCGGCAAGCAGCACGCGCTGCTGCTGGCCGCCCGATAGCTCCGCGAATGGCCGCTCCGCCAGCGCCGCAATGCGCAGCCGCTCCATCGCCGATCGTACGCGGGAGGCGCTTCCCAGCAACCAGCCAAACCGGCGTGTGGCGCTAAGCGCCATCGCGGCAGCGTCGAATGCCGTCATCGGCCAGAGTGCATCGATGGCCTGCCGCTGAGGCACCAAACGGATCGCCAGGTTCGCCGCCCGCTCGACGCGGCCAGATAACGCAGGCAACACCCCCGCAATGCCGCGCACCAGCGTCGATTTCCCCGATCCATTGGCGCCGTAAATCCCCACGCAGACGCCGCCGACAATGTCGAGGCGCTTGCAGCGAATCACGGCATGGCCGCGGTAACCGAAACTGACATCATGCAGGTGGATCATCAACCCTATACTCTATCACGGACTGGATGCCGGCCGCGTCGCCGGTTGAAAACCCGCCTGCTTCGCCGCCTCGATGATTTTGCCGATGTCGTAGCGTATGAGCTTCTGGAATGTGTCCACGCCCTCGACGGCATTGACCTCGTCCGGCAATACGACCACCGAAGCTCCGACGGCATCCGCCACCTTTTTTGCCTCGCTCAGGCTGTTGTAGGTCTCAACAATCACCACCTTGACGCCCGCGTTCTTCGCTTTGTCGATGGCGGCTTTCAATTCCGCGCCCGATGGCGAGATGCCGATCTTGGCTTCGATGTTGCCTGTTTCCTCGATGCCAAAATCCTCTTCAAAATAGATCCATGCCTTGTGGTAGGTCATGACTTTCAGCCCCTTGTAGGGCTTCATGTCGGCCAAGAGTGCTTCATAGGTGGCCGCTATGTCTTTGACCAGCGCCTTCGCATTGGTCTTGTACGTCTCCACGTTCGCGGGATCGCTATCCATCATGGCCTTGGCCAATGTGGCCACCATGCGCTGTGCCGCCAGGGGAGAAACGCCAAAGTGCGGGTTGCCAAACGCGTGGATGTCCCCCTGAGAGCGGTCCACTTTCACGGGCACGTCCTTGAGCGTCAGCCCGGTCGACATATCCACATTGCCGGGCTTGCCCGAGGCGACCTTGGGATTGCGCGCCCCTTTGAGCAGGTTGTCGCGCCACGGCTCCGTGTCCAGGCCGGAATGCACGAACATGTCGGCCTTGTTCAACTGCAGCATCTCCGCCGGCGTCGGGAGCACATTGTGGATGTTCTCCGGCCCCTTCATCACGGAGTAGACGGTGACGTGCTCCTTGCCGATCTGCCGGGCGAAGTCCGCAAAGGTCGGCGTCGTGGTGACAATCTTCAGCTCCGCCCGCGCCTGTGCCGGCCACGCGGCCAGCACGATCAAAGTCAATATATGGAACAATCTCATGGGAATCTCCAGTTGCTGGTTTCAGAAAAATTCTCTGCAACGATGTGTTATTTCATTGCCCAATACGGATGCGGCGGGTGCGCGCCGAAGATCCAGGTGGCCTGGAACATGAACAGATCCTCCTCCGGCAGCGCGACGTCGAGGTAGCCGCGATGCTCATACGAAACGCGGAACCGCAGAAACTCGGACCAGTACCAGGTCAGGTAGGCGGTCGTGCCCCAGATCGTCTGGTCGTTGTCGTTGGCGTTCTGGGTGTAGTCCAGCCGCACGCCGGTGAACCAGTCCTTCGCGAGCTGCTGCTGCGCCAGCAGGTAGGCGCCCCACGCGTTGGCCATCGAATAATCGTTCTGGCGGGTGTGGCCGTAGATCGCCTCCGCCTGCAGCAACTGGTTGTTGAACCCGCCGGACGGGTCGCGGAACACCAGCGTCGCATCCGCGCCGTAGAGCCATACGTCGCGGCTGCCGCCGCTGGGATGAGGCTCATGGTTTTCCGAAGGGCCCCACAGCGTGCTGCCGCCCAGTTCGAGATTGATGAACGGCGTGAGGTTCTTGTTCCACAGCGCGTGCATCACCACGCTGGGACTTTGCGCGCGATCGTCGCCGGTGAGGGTCGGGCTTTCGGCGCCGGCGCCCTCGCCGGCATTGATTTCCGTGATGATCTCGATGTACTCATTCCACGGATTGGGAACCACATACGACAACTCCAGGCCCGAATCGACCAGCGCCTCGGGCGCGAGAAAACTCTGCAGCACGAAGGGCGTATCCGTCGTCGGCAGGTCGTGGGCGTGCAGCACGTTCTGCCGGCCGAAACGCACGTGATAGCGCCCCAGCCGCGCCTGCAGATTGGGGACGCCGAAGTCGTGCAGCGTCAGGTACCCTTCTTCCACCTCGGCATTGGTTTCCGGGCCGCCCTCGTCGGATGCTTCCCACAGCGCGGGAAACGCGTCCCGTGCAAATGCCAGCACCAGCACGGCATCCGCACGTGGATCGACGCTCGCGCGGAGGTCCAGCTCCGCCTCGCGCACGTCAAACCGGTTGCGCGTGCCATCAATGTTCTTTGATGAGGCCAGCCCGACAAAATCCACCACCGCGGCGATGTCGGGGTTGGCGATTGCCGCGACGCGCTGCAGCGGCTCCTCTTTCTTCCGGGTCTCGATGTCCCGAAGGATGTCCTCGGTGATGTCGCGCTGCGCCCGGAGGCGGGCGATGTCCAGCGGGGTGGGGCCCTCCCTGGCGATGCGAAGTTCCTCGCGCAATTGCGAGATTTGCTCGTCGCGCTTTTTGAGTTCCTGCTGGTAATGCAGATCAAGCAGGTCGATTTTGTTTTCAAGCTGCTGCAGGCGGTCGGCGGGCGCGGTTTCCTGCGCCAATGCCGATACGGGCGCCAAAGCGCCCAGCGCCGCCGCCGCGGCGCATAGGGTCAAGCGATTCATGGAATGTCTCCTGCGTAAATGGGCGCGTCAAAGCGCGCGCATGTGCGAACGTGATGTCAAAAAGGGAACGCGTCAGCAGGCGACCGCAGGTGGGCCGCGGCAGGAGAGGCTGGAGGGAACATCCTGGGATTGCTGGCTGAATGCCAACATCGACACATAGCGCACCCAGACGCCCGTGTCGATCAGCCAGGCGGCGTGCGCAGTGGCGATGATCGGCGTGTGAAACTGGGCGCAGATTGGGCAGTCCTGTTCAGAGTGCTTGTGAGGCGAGGGGACGGGAGCATGTGATTTTTCCAAAGCTGCGGCGGCCGCTACGGCATCCTCATACTCATGATGCTGCGTATGCAGCCGTTCCGTCAGCCCCGTGGCGAAGCTGGCCATGGCTATGAGAAGAAGAAAAGTCACGATCCGTCGCATAGCCCAATTATGCCTTTGATGGGATGCATATGCAAATATGTTGCATAATTCGTTTGGGGAGTGCCCTGCAATCCGTCGCTGCCTCACATGGCGCGACTGTGGCAGTGTTGCGTAATCTCCTGGGATTTGAAGAATGATGCCATGTCCGCTCCTCCACTGGGCCTCATCGCGGGCCAAGGCAATCTTCCGCTTGAAACTGCGCGGGGCATGCGTGCCGCCGGGCACCGGGTTGTCTGTGCCGCACTAGGGGGGCATGCGCGGGTTGAGGAGTTGCGGCCTGTATGCGATGTCCTCAAAGTTGTCGGCATGCTGCGGATGGGGCAGTGGATTCGGTTTTTGCGGCGGAACGGGTGTGCCGAGGCGGTGATGGTCGGGCGTGTGGGGGCTTCGGAAATGCATGCGCGGTTTCACCTTTTCCGGTACGTTCCGGATTGGCGTGCCGGGCGCATCTGGTTCATCCGCACGCGGCATGATAAACGCAACGATCGCCTTCTCGCCGCCCTTGCCGATGAATTACAATCCGGCGGCATACGCCTGATTGACGGGAGACCTTACTTGCCTGAGAGCCTTGCCACTGCCGGTTTGATGACGCGCACGCAGCCGCCTGCCGCGGTGCAGGCGGATATTGATTTTGCGTGGCCGTTGCTCAAGCGGGCGAACGAGTTGCTGGTGGGACAGGCGTTGACGGTGAAGGATCGTGCGGTGATTGCTGTGGAGGCAGTGGAGGGTACGGATCGGTTGATTGAGCGCACGGGGCAGTTCTGCAAACGCAAAGGGTGGGTGCTGTGCAAAGGGGCGAATCCGCAGCAGGACATGCGGTTTGATGTGCCGACGGTGGGTGTGGCGACGGTGGAGCTGCTGCACAAGCATGGGGCGGGGGCGTTGGTGGTGGAGACAGGTCGGACGATCATGCTGGAGAAAGAAAAGCTTCTGGCGCGTGCGGATGCGTTGGGCATTGCGGTCATTGGCCGCTCGTAGCTAGAATGCGGCAGTCTTTAAGGAATGCGTGTTGAAGAATTGTTTTGGTCAGCGATTGGGGTTGGCAGTTCTGACGGCGGCGCTGGCTGCCGGGGGATGCCAGAAGACGTTGTTCAGCCAGGCTGATCCGTATAACCAGGCGCGGATTCGGCGGTACTGGGACGATGATTCGGCGAAGGCGTCGCGTGAAGCGCGGCAGCGGGCGTCGGACATGGGGTTCGGGTTTTCGACGGGTGGCGGCGAACAATAGGTGTGGTGTCGAAGGGGCGGCGGCAGATTGTCGTGCCAACAAACATTGGATAATGGAACGAAAAATGGGACGCTCCCTTTTGGGGTTTCGTGGATTTCCTTCTTGCCCGGTGATGATGGCGGGCCTAGGATATTCAAGCAAAGAACAAGAAAGATCCTTTGGTGATCTTCCCGAGAGTACGCGTAAAGTGCCGCGGCCTTTTGAGCATTTCTTGTCCGTTCGGACGCACGACTGATGCCTAGAATTGGTCGTTTAGCATGTGACGTTTAAACAGGTGACCCGCATGCGTCTGGAAACCCCGACTGCAACCGCCATCAACCCCCAGGAGTTCATTTCGACTCTGGGGCCTTCGCTGTGCGAGGGGAACCTTGATGAAGCGCTGCATCATGTTCGAAGCCGCTGGACTGCACCTCAAATCGCTCATTTGCTTCAATATAAGTGTCCTGATGTGCGCAAAGTGGCGGCATTGGCGCTGTCGCTCGTCGGAGATGCCCGGGCAGTCCAGCCGTTGGCTGTTGCCTTGCACGATGCGGATCCGTGCGTGGTGGAGATGGCGGAGAATGCGTTGTGGGGGATTTGGTTCCGCATCGGGAGCCCGCAGGCGACGTGCCTGGTGAAGCGGGGGAATCAGCATATGCATCATGGAAATTTTGATTGCGCGATTGAGAAATTTTCGCAGGCGATACGCGAAGATGGACAATTCGCGGAAGCCTACAATCAGCGGGCGATTGCGTATTTTTTAAGCGATCGGCATGAAGAGGCGATTGCGGATTGCAAGGCGACGTTGGCGCGGATGCCGCAGCATTTTGGGGCGATGTCGGGGATGGGGCATTCGCATGCCCATCGTGGAGAGTGGGCGCAGGCGAAGCATTGCTATCGGCTGGCGTTGGCGATCCATCCGCGGCTGGAGGGGATTCAGGATTCGCTGGATCAGATTGACCAGCTGTTGCGTGAGAATTCCGCACAATAAAATGGCGTGGCGAGGGGGAATGCGGGGGCGGTTTATTTCTGGCCGCTTGGCGCGCGGTCTGGACGATATAATGGGGTGTCGTCGACGCGGAGAGATTATGCCCATCGTCAATCCACTTCATTCCATGCATGAGCAGGCTGAGGCGGCATTTTTGCCTTACGGGCCAGAGGTGCAGATTGTTGAAAGTTATGGGGAGATGGAGGCGGAGTATGCGGCGATCCGCAAGGGGGTTGGGCTGATGGATGCCCCCCACCGGACGGTGGTGATTTTGACGGGGAAGGATCGGTTGGGGTTTTTGCATAATAAGGTGACGAACGACACGAATAAGCTGTCGCCGGGGCAGGGGTGCTATGCGTATCTCTTGAATCTCAAGGGGCGCATTGTGATGGACATGAACATTTTGCATGCGGAGGAGGCGACGCTGGTGGAACTGGACGTGCGGCATGGGGCGGAGTTTGTGCAGGCGATGGAAAAGTATATTTTTACTGAGGATGTGCGCGTCCTGGATGGCGGGCCGCAGTTGGGGCGGCTGACGCTGGTGGGGCCCAAGGCGGGAGCGCTGCTGAAGAAGGTTGCTGATGCGGGGGTGGAGACGGTGAACGAGGCGTTTCGGCATGTGAAGCGGTCGATCGGGCGTGTGACGGTGACGATTTTCCGAAATGATCTGGCGGGCGAGCCGCAGTATGAGTTGATCGTACCGCGGGATCAGTTGGTGTCGCTGTGGCAGGTGCTGCATGAGGCGGATGGGCATGAGGGGGACGAGCACGCGTTACGGGCGATTGGGTGGTCGGCGTTTAACGTGGCGCGGGTGGAGGCGGGGACTCCGATTTATGGGATTGACATCACGGACAATCACTTGCCGATGGAGACGGCACATTGGTACCCGCGTGCGGTGGCGGTGACAAAGGGGTGCTACCTGGGGCAGGAGATTGTGGCGCGCATGCATGCGCACAATACGGTGGCGCGGATGCTGGTAGGGCTGCGGGTGGAGGGTGAGAAGTTGCCGGTGGCGGGTACGGAGATTCGTGATGGGTCCCCCACTGCTTTGCAGGTTGGGATGATCACGAGCAGTTGCCTCTCGCCGATGCTGGGGAATGTGCCGATAGCGATGGGGTATGTGAAGAAGGCGTTCGCGGCACCGGGGAAGGAAGTGGAAGTGTTGGCGGAGGGGGCGCGGGCGAAGGCGACGGTGGCGGGGCTGCCGTTCTGGGAACGCAAATAATTACTGACAATCAATGTGCCATGCGGCAGGCCAGGGCGTGGCCGGTGGACTCGTGGAAGTAGTCGGCTTTCCACCAGTGCGGGTCGTTGACGTCGTTGTAGATGATGCCTTTGGGGAGTTTCAGGGGGATGGCTTTGAAGGGCTGTGCGAGCATGACCAGGATGGTTGAAGGTTTGGGCCAGCCGGTGGAGGTTTCGACGATTTTGTTGCCGGCGGCCAGTTCGGCGTCGAGGAGTCGTTTCAATTCCGGGCAGAAGCGGGTCAGGTGAGATTCGTTGATTGTTTCCATGGTTGGCCCCTGTGTTTTCTTTTTTCTTCGACACACGCAACGGGGGGCAATAGTTAAAACCAATACAAAGCCCCCGGCACTTATCGGTGCCGGGGGCTGGATTTAGTTCCTGCGTGAAACGTCCGCTAACGCGGGCGGTTCGGCATTATTTATTGTGGCCTTTGCCCTTTTTGGCCGGCACGGACACGACGGTGATGACCGGCGTGGGTGCGGGCTCCGAGTCATCAGGGGCTGTGATGCCGCTGCCCAAGTTGTTGAGGCCTTTCGCGTGTTCAAAGCCCGGCGGGACCTTGGGGCCGTGGGGCGTGCGGATCCAGTTGAAGCTGGTGCTGACGCTGCACTTGAAGATTGGATCGCCGGAGTAGACCGCCTTGATGCGGTGCAGGCCGTTGCGCCAGCCGCTGATGTCGACGGTGGCCGGATCGCTGGCGGGGATTGTCGCGACCAGTTTTTTGCCGTCGTAGAGGCTGATCGTGCCGCCGAGCAGTGGCAGCAGTTCAGGGGGCACATCGCCGGGCATGCCCAGGCCGATGGTGAGGGCGTCGCCGTCGTTGGTGAGCGTCAGCTTCGCAGCGGTCGGAATCTTGACGGTCGTGACTTTCACATCGGTCGCGCTGTCGGCGAAGAAGTCGCTGGTGCCGAAGGTAGCATGCAGGTTATGGACGCCGACGGGAATCGTCGCGAGCACAAAGCGTGCGCTCGTGTTGCCGGCGGAGAGGATCACAGTACCCAGCAGTGTTGAGCCTTCATACAGCGACACGGTGCCGCCGAAGGTGGATTTGAGGCTGTCGGGGAAACCGGCGGGCAGGCCGACATCGACGGTCACGACGCGGCCATAGGGGCCAGGCGTGGCCGACAGCGTCGTGGGCGCCTTGGCGGCGGTCACGAGGAGCGTGCCGGACTGACCCGCGGCATGCGTTGCATCGCCTGCGTAGATGGCCGCGAAATTCGTCATCAATGCGCTCAACGGCACGTTGAACGTTGCGCTGCCGTCGGGGTTCGTCGCCGTGGCCGTGTAAACGTCGCCAGTATCCAGATTCTTCAGGGTGATGGAACCCGTGGCCGGCGGCGTCAGGTCGGCCAGGCTCACCGATGCCGTGAAGGGCACCGTTTCGCCATACGTGGGATCGGCATCATTGAGGACGAGCGTCACGGTGGAGGCAATCTTTGGATTGACCGTCAGCGTTGTGGTAGCGGAATCGACAGCGGCGAATGTGGCATCACCGGTAAATTGCGCGAAGAAATAATGCGGCCCGACCGTGAAGGGTCCCGGCGCGTTGAAGGTTGCGACGCCGGCAGCATTGATCGTGCCCGTGCCCACGGTGCCGAGGATTGGTGTGGTTGAGCCGGCCGCGGCGACTTCGAAGAATGTCACAGAGCCGACGGGCACTTGCCCGACAGGAAGATTTGAAAATGTTCCGGTGAAGAGGGTGCCCGAATCGCCGACGATGGTGTCAGGCGTGACGGTCACGGTCAGCGTCGATGTCTGCGTGCCGACGACGAGGGCTTCCACAGCGCTGGCGCCAAGCACCTTGTGCGGGTTGCCCGACATTAACAGCCGGCCTTCCATTGCTTCGAAGAGGGCAGATGAAATTGAGGCCCGGCGGCCGCGCACACTTCTTACATTACCGTTCTGTTGAGTCATGTTCTCTCCTTAGAGCAATTCATCGAATCGACGCTTCCTCCGTGGTGGATTAGACACGATATTGAAGTTCGATGTATGAACCAAACCTGAAAGGAGCGAAAAAATTCGGCAGCGCGTAGCGAAAATGACGCTGTCCGATAGAAGGGCGAGCTACGCTTTTTTACCCATGCAGCAAGGGCAAGAAGTCTCATGCACTGAGAAAACAAATTTCTCAGCACTGACGCCTATTTGAAGTGAATGGCTGACTGCAGCGCTCAGCGAGCAACGAGTGCGTCCACGGCGACGGGACCGGTTCCGCGGTGAATGATGCTTATTGTGTGTTTGCCTGAAGGAAGGCCGGTGAGCTCACTCACTGCTTGTTGCGCCTGGCGCGGGCCGGTGGTGGACAGGTCCGCCAGTGCACGATTTTTGCCGTCGATTTGGATTTCGATGGTGCCGGCGCCGGGTTCTTTGGGGGCGATGACGGAGACGGCGGTGCCGGTGAAGGAGGTGGTCCAGATGTCGCCGGGGGTGTCGCTGAATGTCAGGTCGTTGTTGAAGTCGCCGGTGTTGAGGTTGCAGCGGCGTGTCCAGTTGGGGGCTGATGCACCCGGGTCGTCGTCGTTGATCCAGGGTTTGTCGTGGGTGATGCGCAGGACGCGCGTGGTAGTGGCAAGCGACTGATTGGTGATCCCTGGCAAGGGCTGTGCCGGTGCTTGGGGCGTGATGGTGAGGCCCTGGTCGTCCTCGGTGAAGGTGAGGGGTACGTTGGAGCCGAGCAGCTCAACTTTGGCGACCTTGCCCAGCGTTGCGCCCCCGGCGTGCAGGGCTTTGAGCGTCATGGGGCCGCCGTCCCAGTTGAGGAGCGTGGCGTAGACATTGCCGTTGTTGCGCGTGTAGCAGACGGTGGCATCGCCGAAGGTTTCAAACGGGCGCGACGCGTATACCGCCTCGCCGTTGGCTTTCAGCCACGCGCCGATGTCCTTGGCGATGGTGATGACTTCGGGGTCGAGGTCGCCGCGGCCGTGTTGAGTGAGGTTCAGGAGCATGGTTCCGTTGCGTGAGACGTTCTGCATAAGTGATCGCACGAGTGCGCGGGCGTCGGTGTAGCGCTGGCCGGTTTTGTAATGCCAATCGGCGATGCTGGTTTCGGTCTGGAAGGAGTAGGCCTGAATCTGCGATTCGATGATGGCCTCGGTGCTCTTTACGAGCGATTTGTCCACCAGCGGCAGCAATTGCGGGCTGTTTTGGAAGCTGTTGTAGCGTCCGCCGACGCCCTTGAGGTTGACGACCACGTCCATCTTGCCGTGGTTCCACTGCAGGGATTTGTTGTAATAGTTGGCCACCAGGGGCGGCGCCAGTGGGCCAAGCCCCATGTGCACGCCAAGGTCGACCTGTGAATCGCCTGCGTGCTCGTCAAAGTAGATCACGTCGGGGTGGTATTTGGTGATCGCATCATCGACGCGCCACATGAACTGGTTGGCGAAGGGCGAGTGCTGGGGGTCCTTGTTGTCATGGATGGGGCCATAGAGATCGACGGGGTCCATGCCTTCCCACCATTTGCCTTTGCCGTCGAGAATGGTCTGGAGTGCGTCATAGGGTACGCCGGCCCTGGGGCCGTTGCGGTCGCTGGTGTAGCGCACGGGCATGAACTGGCCCCAGGTGCGGGCGGGCGTGTCGTGGAAACCGATGCCGAAGCGCAGGCCATGCTGGCGGGCGATTTTTTCCCACGTGCCCACGATGTCGACCTTGGGGCCGACGCGTACAGAATTCCATGGCTGATAGGTGGAGTCCCAGCAATCGAAGTTGTCGTGGTGGACGCCCATGGCCATGAAATAGCGGGCGCCCATTTCGACGTACAGATTCATCAGGTCGCTGGGGTTCCAGCGGTCGATGACCCAGTTGTGGGCAATGTCTTTGTAGCCATATTCGGATGGCGGGCCATAGGTTCGCACGTGGAAGGCGTAGACGGCATCGCGTTCCTGGTACATGTGGCGCGAGTACCAATCGCCCTGTTCGGGCATCGATTGCGGGTCCCAATGGGCCCAGGCGCCGAACTTGGCGTCACGCCACCACTCGGGCACGGTGTAGAGGCGGCTCATCTGCTGCCAGTCGGCGGCATAGGGCCCCTTTGCCACGGGCAAGGGAGAGAGATTCCAAATATCCGGCGGCAGGCCCAGCTCGCCATCGCCCACGACAATGCCATCGATAGCGACGGGGACATCCTTGTCGGCCGGACGGATCGTCAGCGTCGCGCCGGCAGGAATCGCGAGGTCAATTTTGGCGATGAGGAGCGACTTTGTGAGATCGCCCGAGGAATGCACATTGATTTGGCGAGCGGGCTGATCGTTGATGGCGACGCTGATGGTGCCGACGGAAACTGAGCCGTAGCGGATGGCGAGTTTGCTGGCGGCGGGCAGGCCCGCGAACTTGACGCTCTCGCCGGCTTTGCTGAGGCGGACCAAGCTGCTGCCGGCAGCGTCGCCGATGCTTACCGTGGAAGCACCGCCCTCGGTCAGTGCATTTTGCGCGGGAATCGCGCGCGTATGGACGGCGATTTCTGACGTGCATGCGGACAATAAGACAACCAGACTAAGCAACAGATTTCGGCGGGCAATCGATGACATGCGGGCATTCCTTGTGGGACGAGAAGACGGGATGCGGCCCACACTGTAAGGACGCGCGTCGTTCACCACAAAGGATTTCGCCGTGGCCATTCGCACATATTAAGATACGACAGGTCTGTGCAATTTTTGCCAGCACGGGACAACGGTTCAACTTGTTCCGGTGCGTGCGCGATCTGGAAGTGTACTTTTTGCAAGGCTTAGAAGCTCGCAAGGAACTGATCGTTCGTCGGGAACTTTTGCATCGCCTTGAGCAATGCTTCCATGGCCTGGACCGGGTCGCGGCTGGCGAGGTCGCGGCGCAGGAGGCCGACTTTACGGGCCACTTCGGGGCCGAGGAGCAGTTCTTCCTTGCGGGTGCCGGATGCAGGCAGGTCGATGGCGGGCCACATGCGGCGTTCTGCGAGTTTGCGTGAGAGCACCAGCTCCATGTTGCCGGTGCCTTTGAATTCCTGAAAGATCAGCTCGTCCATGCGGCTGCCGGTGTCGATGAGTGCCGACGCGATGATGGTCAGCGAGCCACCGTGTTCGATGTTGCGGGCGGCGCCGAACATGGAGCGCGGCTCCTGCATGGCCTGGGCATCGATGCCGCCGGACATGGTGCGGCCGCTGCTGCCGACCCAGTGGTTGAAGGCGCGGCCGACGCGTGTGATGGAGTCGAGGATGACCATGACGTGCTTGCCAAACTCGACGAGGCGTTTGGCGCGTTCGATGACCATGCGGGCGGTGCGCACGTGGGAGTCAATGTCTTCGTCGGTGTTGCTGGCCCAGACTTCGCAGTTGGGCAAGCTGCGGCGGAAGTCGGTGACTTCCTCGGGACGCTCATCAATGAGCAGGACGAAGACTTTCATCTCGGGGTGATTTTTCGATGTTGCCTCGGCAATCTGCTTGAGCAGTGTGGTCTTGCCGGTCTTGGGGGGCGCGACGATCAAGCCACGCTGGCCGCGGCCGATGGGCGTGAGCAGTTCCATGATGCGCATGGAAGCGGGGCCGCCGGGGGTTTCCAGGCGAATGCGCTCGCGCGGGTCGATGACGATGAGGTCCTGGAAATAGGGCGTGTGATGAAATTCGCGCAACGGTCGGCCTTCGACCTGGTTGACGTAGGTCACCAGGGGTCCGGGTCCGCGCTTGTTGGGGCCGGTGTTGACGGACAGGACAAGGCTGGGCCGCAGTTGCGTCCGTTTAATAATGTCGGCGGGCACATAAGGGTCGACCGTCTGGGGGCGGAAGCGTTTTTGTTCGCTCCGCAGGTAACCGTGGCCCTTCTCCGTGACCTCTAACATCCCAATGACCTGGGGCCGCTCGTGTCTGTTATCCAAGACCCTCGCTCCGAAAAAAATGTGCCGATCGCGCAAAGTGCCGGCATGCACCCGTGCCGCGCGACGCCGCGCGGCGCTGAACCAGATTGTGCGGGTGGCACGGTCCCCTTCTTGGAGCCGAGGCGGCTCTGAGGGAACGCTGTGCCTTACAAATTCGCTACGTGCCTGCGACTGAGTGGCCCTTGGAGCCCATCGGGCTTACCGCGTACGAATCAAATCGGGCCGATCCGTGATAATTCCTGTGACCCCCATTGCCGCACACGCGGCCACCATTCCAGCATCATTGGCAGTATAGCACCAAACTTCAAGTCCCTGGGCTTCGGCCAATCCGACTTCCGTCGTGCCCAGGATGTCCGTGCTCAGGCACAGGACATCGGCCGCAAGGTTCTTCGCTCGTTGGGGCAGATCGCCGCGCCACGTTTCCGCAAGCAGGCCGATCGCAATGTCTCGTGAAGCTCGCCGCACGGGGTGCAGCCAAGTCTCATCGAAACTCAGAACCACCACATCTGACTCAAGATCATACTTGCGAATGGCATGCAGAAGCAAATCGGGGGGGATGGGGGCTTTCAATTCAATGACGGGGCGGGCGCTGGGGCCGATGGCCAGGAGGGCTTCTTCGAAGGTGGGGATGCGGGTGCCGGCGAAGCGGTGGTGCATCCATGAGCCGGCATCGAGGCCGAGAAGATCAAAGCGGTCCATCTCCGCGACCAGTCCGTGGCCATCTGTGGTGCGATCGACAGTGGCGTCGTGGAGGACGACGAGAGCGCCGTCGGCGGTCATCCGAAGGTCAAATTCGACCGCCTTGGCGCCGAGGCGGATGGCTTCGTCAAAGGCGGCGACGGTATTTTCGGGCGCGTAGGCGGAAGCGCCTCGGTGGCCGATGGGAAAGACAGGTTGGTCGGACATGAAAGTGAGTATAGATCAGGCAATGGGCGGTTGCCAGATTGTGGCGGCTCAGTCCAGCTTGATCTTCCAGTGTTCGACGGCGGCTTTGAGTTCATCTGCGGTGAGATAAGTGACGGCGCCGTGCTTGGGGGCGCTGAAGTTGGTGCCCTTCATATCGCCCTGGTTGAAGCGGCCGAGGTTCTTGTAAGTTTCGAAGTCGGTGGTTTCGCTGAAGCCCATGTTGCCGGCACCGTAGGCGTCGTACATGAGGATGTAGGTGTTGGTGCCGAGGCGTTTGTAGAGGGTGGGGCCTTCGCAGGAAGTCGTTTCGGGGTCGATGCGCTTTTGCACCATGGTGTATCCGGAGCTGGCTTTGTCGGAGACGGCATGTTCGATGCCGGGGGTGCCGGTCTCTTTTGAGGAGTAGAACATGTGGTACTTGTCACCGACTTTGGTGATGTCGCTGTCGATGACGTGGAGTTTGTCGCGCACGGGGTCGGCGAGGGGGCCTTCGGGGGCGGGGAACTTGAAGAGGGGCTCGGGCTTGGTTTCCATTTTGGTGAAGGCTTCGTCGGTGTAAGCGTAGGCGATGTAGTCGACGCCGCGGCCCATTTTCATGGTGAAGCTGATCATCATTTTGCCCTTGGCATCGTCGAAGATCATGGCGGGCGCCCAGGAGCAGCCGATCTCGGCCAGCTCGGGGAAGGCTTTGTCGATGCGAAAATCGTTGTGCGTCCAGTGCACGAGGTCCCAGGATTTCATCATGACCAGTGCGCGGTTGTTGCCCCATCCGTATTGCGGCTCGGGGCGTTGGGAAAGCGTGGTGCGCGAGCCGGCACTTTGGCCATTGGTGTGCAGGTCGGTCATCGCCAGGTAAAAGGCACCATCGGGCCCGCGGCAGATGTAGGGGTCGCGGACGCCTTTTTGTTCGGCGAGCAGTTTGCCGTCGAAGATGGGCTGGCCTTCGTTGAGATCGGTGAAGGTATTGCCGTCCTTGCTTACGGCGAGGTAGGCGCTGTGGGACTGGTCCTTGAAGTAGACCATCAGGTAGGCGCTGAAGTCTTTTTCCTCGAGCTTGCGGGCGGTTTTTGGTTTCTCGATGGTGTCGACGAGTTCGATGCCCGTTGGGCGGGTGGCTGCGGGTGGTCCGCCGTTGCCGCGGCCACGGCCGCCGCCGCGTCCGGGTGCCGCGGCCACTGCCACGCTTACGCCAAGACCGGTGACCGCTAAAACCAGAAAGGTGTGGTAGAGGGCTCGTTTCATGGGAATCCTTTCAATGGGCATGCGGAGTTTATCGCTTTGCCATCAGGGCCTCAATCTCGTCGGCCTCCACGGGGATGCCGGCCATGAGATCCACCGCACCGCCGGCTCGCACCACGATGTTGGTCTCGATCCGCACGCCGATCTCCTCCTTGGGCACGTAAATGCCGGGCTCAACCGTCAATACCCAGCCCGCCGCCATGGGCTCGCTGGTGTAGCCGACGTCGTGTACATCCAGGCCCAGTAGATGCCCCAGGCCGTGCATGAAATACTTTCGACTTGCCGGCTCGTCCTCAGTTTGTTTTTTGATGTCTGATTTCTTCAGCAGTCCAAGCGACAACAGTTCCTCATTCATCATCATCTGCGAGTCCTTCTGCCACTGCTTATGCAGTTTCCCCGGCATCGCGCCCTTGATTGCCGCGCGATACACCCGCAGCACGGCATTGTAAATCTGCTTCTGCCGGCGCGAAAATTTGCCGCTGACGGGAATTGTCCGCGTCAAATCCGCATTGTAGTTGGCATAACTCGCAGCAACGTCGAGCAGCAGCACGTCGCCCGCTTTGCATTCCTGGTCATTGCTGATGTAGTGCAGCACGCAGGAGTTCTTCCCCGAGGCAACGATCGGTGTGTAGGCAAATTTCCCCCGCCGCCGCGCGAACTCGTGGGCAAATTCCGCTTCGATCTCGAATTCCATCACGCCCGGTTTTACGAACTTCGCCGCACGGCGGAAGCCTGCATCCGTGATCTTCACTGCCTGCTCCAGCAGGCCAATCTCCACCTCACTTTTTACGGCACGCAACGACGTCATCAATCGCGCCAGCCGCCGGTACTCATGCAGCGGATACCGCCGCAGGCACTCCGCGACAAACCGCGCCTCGCGCGTCTGCGTCACCACATGCGCCCGCGAATGCTCATTGGAATTCAGATACACATGCTGGGTCTCGCACATCGCCCGGTGAAATGCAGCCGGGAATTCCGCCAGCCACTTCACATTCTTGATCCCCGTAACTACCGTCGCCTCCTCCTTCGTCAGCTTGTGCCCCTCCCACACTGCCAGATGTTCGTTCGTCTCCCGCAGAAAAAGCACCTCGCGCAGCTTCTCATCCGCCGAATCAGGCGCCAACAGCAAAATGCTTTCTTCCTGCTCCACCCCCGTCAGGTAAAACAAATCACTCTGCGGCACGATCGGCAACGACCCATCCGCATTCGTCGGCAGCACATCGTTCGCATTCACCACCGCCACCGAATTGGGCGCCAGCCCGCGCACCAGCTTCCGGCGATTCTCAACAAACAACGAAGCATCGATAGCCATGTGTCGCATCGTCAAATCCCGTCAAGAAGTGCCAGCTCAAATTCGAGCGCCTCTGCCACAGAGTCACCGAGGCGCGGAGGACGCACCAAGTCGCCGGTAAAATACCAGCAAACCCTCCATCACGCCTCTGTGGCGTTCGCCGTGTCTATGTGGAGTCTGAAAGCCTGCCGAGCACGCTCAGCGAGAGGCCGATTCATCGCCCTCCCCCGCCCGCCGCACAACACAACTCCACAAACAATCTGCGGAAATCTTCGCCATCCGCCGACACCCCCCTGCATGCTTTGTCCCACATCGTGCGTTATTCTCTGCTGTCACATCCGCCCGCCACCCCTCGCTGGAGGCCCCGCATGAACCGCCGCGAATTTGCCAAAAACGCCCTCCTCTTCGGCGTCGCCACCCAACTCCCCCTCCCCACAAACAGCCAGGCCGCCGCGACACTCGCCGTCGAGGCCGGCGCCGAACTCTCCTCCCCCCAAACCGACTTTGCCGCTGCCGAAATCCAAAAAGCCACCACCGCCGCCAAAAACCCCAACGCCCCCACCGTTGAATTCTCCCACGACCCCACCCTCAAACCCCAGTCCTACCGCATCGAACGCTTCGCCAACAAAATCCACGTCACCGGCGGCGACGCCAACGGCGCCATGTACGGCGGCCTCGACGTCGCCGAAGCCATCCGCCTCGGCACACTCACCGAACTCCGCACCGGCGAACACCGCCCCCACATCGAAAGCCGCGGCATCAAATTCAACATCACCCCCGACCGCCGCACACCCTCCTACTCCGACAACAGCGACTCCGCCCAGCACAACATCCCCGAGATGTGGAGCCTCGACTTCTGGCACGAATACCTCGACGAAATGGCCCGCCAGCGCTTCAACGTCCTGACCCTCTGGAACCTCCACCCCTTCCCCTCCCTGGTCAAAGTGCCGGAGTTTCCCGACGTCGCGCTCAACGACGTCTGGGGCCAGAAGCCCGGCACCATCGACTACCAGTTCAACATGAACGGCAACGCCCAGGGCCAGCCCTTCAACCTCGGCAACGTCGAGGTCATCAAGAAAATGACCATCGATGACAAAATCGCCTTCTGGCGCGACGTCATGCAGTACGCCAAAAACCGCGGCATCGATATCTACTGGTTCACCTGGAACATCTACGTCTGGGGCACCGAAGGCAAATACGGCCTCACCGAGGACGGCAACAACGCCAAAACCATCGCCTACTTCCGCGCCAGCGTCCGCGAAATGGTCAAAACCTATCCTCTCCTCGCAGGCATCGGCATCACTGCCGGCGAAAACATGAACAGCCGCCAGGGCAACTTCGACCACGAAACCTGGCTCTGGCAAACCTACGGCGAAGGCATCCGCGACGCCCTTAAGACCGACCCCGCACGCAAGTTCCGCCTCATCCACCGCTTCCATCAGACCGGCCAGCGCAACATCCTCAACGCCTTCAAGGACTTCCCCGCCCAATTCGATTTCAGCTTCAAATACTCCGTCGCCCACATGTACTCCACCGCCAAGCCCATGTTCATCCAGGACCTCTTGCGCCTCATGGAGCCCCGCATGCGCACCTGGCTCACGGTGCGCAACGATGACATCTTCACCTTCCGCTGGGGCGACCCCGAATATGCCCGCCAATACATCTCCAACATCCCCGGCAACGACCGAATTGCCGGCTTTTACATGGGCCCCGACGGCTACAACTGGGGCCGCGAGTTCATCGACCGCGAACCCGAAACCCCGCGCCAGCTCGTGATGAAAAAGCAATGGTACAGCTTCATGCTCTGGGGCCGCCTGAGCTTCGATCCCACGCTGCCCGATTCCCTCTTTGAACGCCACCTCGCGCTGCGTTTCCCCCAGGTCCCCGCGGCAAAGCTCTATGCCGCCATTTCCCACGCGTCGAAAATCATCCCCCAGACCACCCGCTTCTTCTGGGGCGACATCGACATCCGCTGGTTCCCCGAAGCCTGTACCCAGAGCACCGGCTTCTACACCGTGCGCCACTTCGCCGAAGGCGCGTCCATGCCCGACGCCGGCGTGCTGAACATACGCCAATGGCGGGCCCGCCTCGCCAAACCCGCGCCCATGGAAGGCATGACGCCGCTGCAAGTCGCCGAAGCCCTCCACGCCGATGCCGACAAAGCCATCGAATTCGTCACCGAGCTCCGCCCGCTCCAGGCCAACAACAAGGAACTCCGCCAAACCCTCACCGACTGCGAAGCCATGGCACATCTCGGCCACTACTATGCCGAAAAAATCCTCGCCGCCACCGACCTCGCCCTCTTCGACCAAAACAACAACGCCGACCAGCAAATCCAGGCCATCCACCACCTCGAGTCGGCACTCGAACACTGGAAAAAATACGCCGCCACCACCACCGCCCAATACCTCCCCCAAAAACTAGGCCGCGTCGGCGCCGTCGACCTTAACAAACTCACCCCCAAAGTCGAAGACGACATCAACATCGCCAAAACCTGGACCCCCGGCACCATCCGCACCGACGGCGAACCCGTGCGCCGCGCCGACGAAAACTTCCAACCCTGACGCCCGCGCACCCGCATCCTCGATCCCTGACCCCCGGCCCGAACGGGCCAACACTTTTGGCAGCCGTGGCCGCAAGGCCATGCACATCTGCTCATTCGCGGCACCTGTGCTCGCAACGCAGCACGCATCTGCTCAGCCGCGGCACCAATACCCCCAAAGTAGCGCACATTAGCTAAGCCGCGGCAGCGGCGCCGGGAAGGTAGCCCACGGCGCAGCCCGCAGGCAAGCCGTGGGGTACGATGCGGCGACACCCGGAAGCCGCGGCAGCGGCGCTGGAACTTCGACACAACGATGAGCGATTTAAACGCACACCGCTACCCCTGCTATCCCACCAGTTCCTGCTCCAACACAAATCGCGGATCGTATTCTATTCCGTGGCGATCCAGAAACTCCAAATACTCTGTTTGAAACGTCTTTCGGGCATGATGTTCCTGCTGTTTTGCTATGTAGGCCCGCACAACTTCGAGGTTGCTCTTGCTGACGCTGAAGGCGGCGTAGCCGCCCTGCCATCCAAATTCCCGGCACTGGGGGAACGTATCGCGCACCCAGCCCGAGGAGACGCTCTTGATTTCTCGCATAAAATCGGACAGCGCAACTGTGGCCGGAAGCGAGGCAAGAATATGCACATGGTCCTCCATTCCGTTGATGATCCAGGCCACACCCTTAAGGTCGCGAATGATTCCGCCCATGTACGGAAAGAGGCGTTCGCGTAAATCCGGATTGAGAAGGGCGGCTCGTCCTTTTGTCGAGAAAATAATGTGGAGCACAACGGAGGTGTAGGTATGTGCCACGACTGATCCTCCTCAGGATGACCTGCGCCGGATCATAATCCGGGAGGGACAGATCGCAACTCATTACGATGCGGCGTACAAAACAATGTATGCCGCACTCAATTTCTGAGAGGTTCCAGCGCCGCCACCGCGGCTTGCGGCTGTTGTTGCATTGTGACCCACGGCTTGCCTGCGGGCTGCGCCGTGGGCTACCTTCCCGGTGCCGCTGCCGCGGCTGGCATTTGGCACGGCAAACCTATGCCCCACCCGTCGCGTCGTCGCGCCGTTGCGCGAGCCCCACTCGCCACAACACATTTCCACGGAACCCCCAGCCCACTGAAGCGTCAAATCCCAAGGCCCCCTTTCCCCACCCGGAGCCCCCATGCCCTCACCACACATACGCCTCTCCCTGACACTCCTCCTCGCGGCAACTTTCGCAGGTGCCGCTACCGCACCCGCCCCCGATTCCGCCGACGCCCTCGTTGATCAATTGCTCAGAACGCCCCCCGTGGCGCAAGGCCCCGGCGTAAGGACGAGAGTGGAACTACTCCACACCCTCAAAACCAAAGGTGACGCCGCCGTGCCCCCGCTGCAAAAGGCCCTCGACAACGCCAAGACAGACGAAGAGCGATCGCAGGTCATGATCGCCCTAGACGCCCTGCAGTCACCCGCCGTCGCACGCATGGTCCTGAAACTCGCCACAGACCCCAATGACACCATCCGCTATCGGGCCATTTCAAAATCCACCGATTTCCTCGGCATCCCGCCGGAACAGGGCGGCCTGCCCGAAGTCCTCCCGACCCTCGCGAAACTGCTGCCAGAAGAGAAGAATGCAACCTCCCGCCAAAGCGTTTGCGCGCTCGCAGTGCGCGTGAATAGACCCATTCCCCCCGCCAAAGAACCCGATGCCCGCCTCGTGAAAATGGCCATCGACATGCTCCAGGAACGCCTGAAAAACGACGACAACGCGCAGGTACGCCTCTGGGCCGCCATTTCTCTCGCCGACCTGGGCGACAACTCAGGACTGGCCGAATTGAAAAAGGCGACACTGGCCATGCAGTCGGGAAACGCCCCGGAATACGACCGCACCGGCATGGGGTACCCGTTGGAACGCTTGGTCCCAGCACTCGAACGAACCACGGGCCAGACCTTCGGCCCCGTGCCCATGAACCCCATGCTTTCATCAACTACAGCAGCCATGCCCAACCTGGAAGAATCCAGAAAAGCACTCCTGGAAAAAGTCGCTGACTGGATCCGCTCTAATCCGTCCACCTCCCGACCGTGAGCCAGTCTTAAACACAAATTCACACAAATCTATTTGCCCCTATTTGTGTTCATTCGTGTTCATTTGTGTTAAACATTCTTCCCGGATCACGCTACGCCGCGGCAATCGGCTGCCCCTTGCTGAACGAAAACCGCAAATGCTGATCCGCATCAATGCTCACTGTATCCCCCTCCTTAAACTCCCCATCCAGAATCTTCGTCGCCAGCGGGTTCTCAATCTCCTGCTGGATCACGCGCTTCAGCGGCCGCGCCCCAAACACCGGGTCATACCCCCGATCCGCAAGCTGCGCCCGCGCGGAATCCGAAATCGCCAGGTGCAACCCGCGCCCTTTGAGCCGCCGCTCCAGGTTCTGCAACTGCACGCCCACGATCTTCTGCAAGTGTGCCTTGTCCAGCGAATGGAAAATCACAATCTCATCCACCCGGTTCAAGAACTCCGGCCTGAAATGCTCGCGCAACTGCGTGCGTATCTGACCCTCAATTTCCCACTCCGCACCCTCCTTGCCCGCCAGGTCCTGAATCATCTGCGACCCGATGTTGCTCGTCATGATGATCACCGTGTTCTTGAAATCGACCGTCCGACCCTGCCCATCGGTCAGCCGGCCATCATCCAGCACCTGCAACAGCACGTTGAACACATCACGATGCGCCTTTTCGATCTCATCAAATAAAATCACCGAATAAGGCCGCCGCCGCACCGATTCCGTCAGCACGCCCCCCTCCTCATACCCCACATAGCCCGGCGGCGCGCCGATCAGCCGCGCCACCGAATGCTTCTCCATGAACTCCGACATATCAATGCGCACCAGCGCCTCTTCCGTATCGAAAAGAAACTCTGCCAGCGCCTTGCACAACTCAGTCTTCCCAACGCCCGTGGGCCCGAGGAACATAAATGACCCAATCGGCCGCCGTGGATCCCCCAGCCCCGCCCGGCTGCGCCGCACCGCATCGCTCACCGCCTTCACCGCCTCCTCCTGCCCCACCACGCGCCGCGCCAAAAACGATTCCATGTTCTTCAGCCGCTCGCGGTCTCCTTCCAGCATCTTCGCCACTGGAATGCCGGTCCATTTCGCGACCACCTCCGCAATTTCCTCAGGCGTCACTTCCTCACGCACCAATGCCGTGCCGCTCTTAAGCTGTGCATCGAGTGCCTGCTGTTTGGCCGTCAGTTGCTGCTCCAGGTCGCGAATCGTGCCATAGCGAAGCCGCGCGGCCTCCTCAAGCTGTCCACGGCGCGTCGCCTCCTCCAGCGCGTTTTGTGCCTTTTCAATCTGCTCGCGAATCTGCTTGATCTGCCGCAATGCGCCGCCCTCCTGCTCCCACTGCGTGGTCAGGCGCGTATTCTGTTCCTGCAGGTCGGCGAGCGCTTTCAGCGATTTCTCCAACTGCTGCCGCGACGCCTCATCCTTCTCCTTCTTCAAGGCCTCGCGCTCAATCTCCAGCTGCATGATCCGCCGCCGTATCTCATCGAGCTCCTGTGGCATCGAATCGTTCTCAATCCGCAACCGGCTCGCCGCCTCATCCACAAGATCAATCGCCTTGTCCGGCAAAAACCGGTCGGCAATATACCGATGCGACAGCGTCGCCGCCGCCACCAGTGCCGCATCCATGATCCGCACGCCATGGTGCGTCTCGTACCGATCCTTCAACCCGCGCAAAATCGCAATCGTGTCCTCGACCGACGGCTCCCCCACATAAATCTGCTGGAACCGCCGCTCGAGCGCCGGGTCCTTTTCAATGTACTTGCGATACTCATCCAGCGTCGTCGCCCCGATGCACCGCAGCTCGCCGCGCGCCAACATCGGCTTGAGCAAATTCCCCGCATCCATCGACCCTTCCGCACGCCCCGCGCCCACCACATTATGAATCTCATCAATAAACAAAATCACCCCACCCGCCGCGGACTCAACCTCCTTCAATACCGCCTTCAACCGATCCTCAAACTCGCCCCGATACTTCGCCCCCGCAATCAACGCGCCCATGTCCAGCGCAATCAGCCGTTTATTCTTCAATCCCTCAGGCACATCCTCCTTCAAAATGCGCTGCGCCAGCCCCTCCACAATCGCCGTCTTACCCACGCCCGGCTCGCCGATCAGCACTGGATTGTTCTTCGTCCGCCGCGACAGCACCTGCATGCACCGCCGAATCTCATCATCGCGCCCAATCACGGGATCAAGCTTTCCCTTGCGTGCCGCATCCACCAGGTCGCGCCCGTACTTCTGCAACGCCTGGAACTTGTCTTCCGGATTCTGGTCCGTCACCCGCGCATTCCCGCGCACATCCTTCAATGCCGCGAGAATCGCATCCCGCGTCACGCTCATCACCGACAGCACTTCCTTCGCCTGCGAATTCACCGACGCCAGCGCCAGCAAAAGATGCTCCGTCGAGACATACTCATCCTTCAAACGGTCCGCCTCCTTCTGTGCCGCCGTCAGAACCTCCTGCGTCTCCCGCCCCACGCTCAACTGCGACCCGCCGCTGATCGACGGCATCCGCTTGATCTCCGACTGCACCACGCCGCTGATCCGCTCCGCATCCGCCCCCAGCTTCCCCAACAGCGGCCGCACAATCCCCTCCTTGTCCGTAAGCAATGCCGCCAGAAGGTGCAACGGCTGCATCTCGGCATGCTGCTGCTCCACGGCAAGGTTCTGTGCAGTCTGAAGCGCTTCCTGCGCCTTGATCGTCAACTTATCCAATCTCATGACTACTCCTCTCGCAAGTTTTCATTTCTCTAAAAACAAAGCCCGTACCAACCCAAAGACCCCCATATTTTCAAAAAATCGAGGGTGGCGCTGACCCCGCACCTGCCGCTTTGGCATGCGATCGCGGAATTCAACTGGTGTTTGCATGGCTGATAACCGATTGTAGAATCACTCGTTACTGTTACATAGAGCACATTCTTACACCCGGTGTACCAAGCATGAACGTAACGTTCACAAAAACGGATTTATTTGGCGCAGGCGTTGAGGCACATCGTGCCGGCAGGCTGGCCGAAGCGGAACAGATGTACCGCCGCATCCTCGCGGAGAACCCCAACCACTTTGATGCCCTGCACATGCTGGGCTTGATCGCCTACCAGTCCGGAAAGCCCCAACCCGCCATGCAGTTGATCCAGCAATCGCTGCAACTCAACCCCAATAACGCATCTGCGCACAGCAACCTCGCGGAAGTGTACCGCAACAACGCGCGCATACCCGAAGCCGAGGAGTTATGTCGCAAAGCCATCCAATTAGACCCAAACCTGGCTCCGGCGTATGTGAATTTGTCCATGGCGCTGCTGCAGCTGGGGCGTGCCGGGGAGGCGTTGCCCATTGCGCAGCGCGCGTTTGAGCTGGCGCCCAATGATGCCACTGCATGCAGCACGCTGGGTCTGTGCATGATCGAGCATGGTCAGTTGATGGAAGCCGCGCCTTTGCTTGAGCGTGCCGTACAGTTGAACCCCCGGGACCCCATGATGGCGTGCTCGTTGGCGCTATGTCTTGCCCGGATTGAGCGCGGTGAGGATGCGGTGCGGGTGGTGATGCATGCAGCGGGCCTGGCGCCGCATGATCCTAACGTTTTGCTTAATGTCGGCGCGGTTTACGCCCATTTAGAGAAGTTCCAGCAAGCTTCCGAGTGGATGGAGAAATGTCTTGCGATATCGCCGCAGTACCGTGTCGCACTTGAACACATGGCGAGCATCAAGACGAGCTTGAAGCAGTTTGATGAGTCGATTGAGATGTGCCAGCGTGTGTTGGCGATGGATGCCGATGCGATGGACATGTATGCCACGATGGGCGAAGCGATGATGAACCTGGGTCGCTTCGATGAAACCATTGTCGCGATGAAGGCGGCATTAGAGCGTCGGCCATGGCCGACGGTGCACCAATCTTTGTCGAATGCGTATGTGCGCAGCGGCCGGCCGGAGGAGGGGTTGGAGGAGCTCAACAAGGCGCTGGCGCTTGAGCCCAACAATGCGGTACTGCATTTCAACAAGGCGATTATTCTGCTGCTGATGGGACGCTTCCTGGAAGCGTGGCCGGAACTGGAGTGGCGGTGGAAGCATCCGCGGATGGTTGGGCGGACGCGGCGGTTTAACGTGCCGGAGTGGAAGGGAGAGCCGCTGAATGGGAAGCGGATTTTCCTGCATGCGGAGCAGGGATTGGGGGACACGATGTTGTTCGGCCGGTACGCGACGAAAGTTGCGGAAGAGAAGGGCGGGAAGCCGGTCATGTGGGTGCAGACGCAGATGGTGGAACTGGCGAAGACGATTCCGGGGGTGGCGGAGGTGGTGGGCGAGGGGCAGCCGCTGCCGCAGTTTGACTGTCATCTGGCGATTATGAGTTTGCCGGGGATTTTCAAGACGACGATTGAGACGATACCGAACAAGGTGCCGTTCCTTCGGACGGATCCCGCGCGGAGTGCGTACTGGCGGGATGAATTTGCGCGGCGGACGAAGAAGTTCAAAGTGGGGCTCGTGTGGGAAGGCGGGCCCTTTCAGCCGGAGAATTTTTTACGGAGCAATTCGCTGGCGGCGTATGCGCCGCTGGCGGACGTGCCGGGGGTGGCGTTTTTTGGATTGCAAAAGGGGCCTGCGGAAGCGCAGTGTAATAACCCCCCTGCCGGCATGGACTTCACGAATCTGGGGCCGTACATCAAAGACTTCAACGACACGGCAGCGATGCTGGAGAATCTCGATCTGCTGATTTCGATTGATACGTCGGTCGTGCACGTGGCGGGCGGGTTGGGGAAACCGATCTGGATGCTGCTGGCGTGGTCCCCGGGGCAGATGTGGATGTACAAGCGTGAGGACAGCCCGTGGTATCCGACGATGAAGATTTATCGGCAGCCGGCATTTAAGGATTGGGCGACACCGGTGGCGCGGGTGAAGGCGGATTTGTTGAAGCTGCTGGCGGAACGGAAGTGATCGCAGGCGGACCGCTTGAAGGCGCGCATCCGAACTTACACTTCCATGATTTCCTTGGTCTTTGATTCGACCATGGACTCGACGGTTCCTTCGTATTTTTTGAGCAGGTCCTGGACGTCCTCGCGGCCTTTGCGGGACTGGTCTTCGGTGAGAAGGGAATCTTTTTCTTCGGTGTCCACGTGTTTGTTGGCGTCGCGGCGGATGTTGCGCAGGGCGGTGCGGGTGTGTTCGGCGGCCTCTTTGAGTTTTGAAGCGAGTTGCTGGCGGCGTTCCTGCGAAAGGGGCGGGAGGACCATGCGAATTTGTTTGCCGTCGCTTTGGGGGTTGATGCCCAGTTTGGCTTCTTCCAGGCCGCGGATGATGTCCTTGAGGGTGCTGGGGTCGAAGGGCTTGATGAGGATGCTGGAGGCGTCCGGGGTGGTGAGTGAGGCGAGTTGGCGCAGGTCGGTGGGCGTGCCGTAGTATTCGACCTTGACGTACTCGACCAAGGCCGTGCTGGCGCGGCCGGTGCGTAGCCCGCGCATCTCGTGCTTGAGGTGCTCGAGGGCTTTTTCCATATGTTCTTCGGCTTCGAAGAGGATTTCGTCGATGGGCATGTGAACACTCCAACTCACAACGACGGCAGCATGCCGTCTAATTTAGTCTACGGTGATCAGCGTACCGGTTCTTTCGCCCGAGGCGACGCGGGCGATGTTGCCGGACTTTTTCATGTTGAAGACGAGGATGGGGATTTTTCGTTCCATGGCGAGGCTGATGGCGGTCATGTCCATGACGCGGAGGTTGTCGGCGAGGACCTGTTTATAGGTCAGGCGGTCGTACATTTTTGCCTGGGGGTTGCGCTTGGGGTCGGAGTCGTAGACGCCGTCCACTTTTGTGGCTTTCATCAGGACTTCGGCGCTCAGCTCGGTGGCACGGAGGGCGGCGCAGGTGTCGGTGGTGAAAAACGGGTTGCCGGTGCCTGCGGCGAGGACGACGACGCGGCCTTTTTCAAGATGCCGAATGACGCGGCGGCGAATGAAGGGTTCGCAGACCTGGGACACGGTCAGGGCGGAGGCGACGCGGGTGGGTTGGCCGAGGGTTTCGAGCATGTCCTGCAATGCCATGGCATTCATGACGGTGGCGAGCATGCCCATGTAGTCTGCGGTGGCGCGCTGGATGTGGCCGGCGGCGGAGAGGGTCTCGCCACGGACAAAATTGCCGCCGCCGACGACGACGGCAAGCTGCACGCCCATTTGCGCGACCTGCATGATTTCCTTGGCGACGGTGGTAAGTTCGCTGGCTTCCAAACCAAAGCCGCCCTCGCGGCAGAGGCCTTCACCAGAGATTTTGAGCAGGATTCGTTTGTACTTCGGTTCGGCCATGCAGTTCCTCGCCACGAAAGAGTTAACGTCCATCTTACGGGGCAGGCGAGGAAATTACGACTCAAGACCTTGACGATGCCGTACGATATGTGTACTATTACACATAGTACACATGGGAAGGCGAAAGCATGTTATCCATTCGTATCACGCCTGGGTCACCCGCGCCGATCTATCAGCAGATCACGACGCAGGTGCGTCATGCGGTGGCGACGGGGGCAGTGGCGGAGGGGGAATTGCTGCCATCGGTGCGGGCGCTGGCGGAACAGTTGTTGATCAATCCCAACACGGTCGCGAAGGCGTATGCGGATTTGTCGAAAGACGGGCTGCTGGAGACGGTGCCGGGAAAGGGGCTGGCGATTGCGCCGCGGCGAGCGGGGATGGGCCTGACGCGCGCCGAGCGGGTGCGGCGGCTGGATCCTGTGGTGACACAACTGCTGCATGATGCGATCGCGCTGGATTTGTCGCCTGACGATGTGCAGTCGTTGCTGGAGAAGAAGTGGAAGGCCCTGGAGGCGAATGCCGGGAGGCCGGCGTGAGTGGTTCGATCAAAGGAGCGTGTCATGAGTGAAGCGGTCATCAGGGTGGATCGGCTGACGAAGTATTTTGGCAAGAAGAAGGTGCTGGACGACGTAAGCTTCACGGTGCCGCGGGGTTCGGTGACGGCATTTCTGGGGCGCAACGGGTCGGGCAAGACGACGACGCTGCGGATTGTGCTGGGGTTGCTGGAGCCGACGCGCGGGCAGACGACGATTCTGGGGCACGATTCGCAGCATATTCCGCCGGCGGTGCGAGGGGCGATTGGCTACCTGGCGGAGAACCATCCGCTGATCGGGTGGATGACGGTGCGGCAATCGGCGGAGTTTCAGAGATCGTTTTATCCCGCGTGGCGGCAGGACATTTTTGACACAGTTGTGGAACATTTCGCCCTTGAAGCGAAGGCGAAGGCGAGTTCTCTGTCGCGTGGGCAACGGGCGGGGCTGGCGCTAGCTTTGGTGCTGGCGACGGAGCCGGAGTTGCTGATCCTGGATGACCCGGCACTGGGCCTTGATCCCGTGGCTCGGCGGGCGCTGCTGGAGTCGATTCTTTTTATTACACGCGATCCGAATCGCACCGTGCTCCTTTCGTCGCATCTGCTTGATGACATTGAACGGGTGGCGGATTACCTGTTGATTCTTGATCGCTCCGTCCTGCGGGCGGCATGTTCTGTTGATGTCTTCCGCAGCCGCATTGCGCATTACCAGATGACGTTTGAGGCTACTCCCCCGCCGATGCCCAAGATTCCCGGCCTGTTGGATGCCCTGCGCGTCAACAACGCCCTGCGTGTGACGGTGGCCAATCCCAGTCCGGATCTGGATGCCGAGCTTGCTGCATTGCACCCGTTGGAGATTGCCCGGCAGCCGGTGGATTTTACGGAGGCGGTGACGGCCTACATGTCTGAGCAGCGCAACAGGGGATTCCTGTCGGAGAAACTCGGAGGCGCGAAATGAAGACAACCGCCCCACCGGATGTTCCTCCGGTTGTGCCGCCCGCCGGGTCTTTGGCTGATGTGCCGCGGCCAGCTGCGATGCCTCGTCAATCTATTTCGGCCGGGGGGATTCTTCGCGCCATTTTCCTGAAGGAAGCCCGGGAGCTTGCCCCTGCATTGGGGGTATTCGCTGCTGTCGTTTCGGTTCTGCTGGTGCTTATCTTCTATGTCACTTCTGATCGCGTCATCCACCAGAGAGGCGGCCAGCCAACGGCGCTTCCTTACGAGTATGTTGTCCTGAGCGTTTTCGCCCCGTCCATCGCGGGATTTCTAGCGGCGCTGATTCAGTTTTTCCCTGAACTGCGTCCCGCGCGCCTGGGGCTTCTGTTCCATCGCCCTGCGCCCCACACACTTCTCTTTGTCGGCAAGGTTTTCACGGGCATCTCGCTGACACTTTTCGCCATCGGTGTGCCGTTGTTTGCGGGCCTGCTTTGGCTCAGTTCCCCGCACAACATGCCTCTGCCGTTCACATGGTCGATGGCGTTGATCCCGCTTTCCGATCTTCTCGCGGCGATTCCCTGCTATGCAGCAGGCGCGCTGATCGCCCTGCGCACGGATGCCCGATGGTATGGTTCGCGCGTGCTGCCGGCGGCGACGGCGATCGTTGCGGTGACGATCAGTGTCGCGGTTCCGACATTCGGCTGGGCATTGCTGGACATCAGCATCGCGACGGCGGTGCTGGGTGCGGCCACTCTTGCCGCGTTTCATCCCGGTCAGTCTTATCGGCGCAGGCCGCTCAAGGGGCGTTTTGCGGTGGGCCTCATGCTGGCCCCATCGATTGCCATCGTGTGTATCGCGTGCGTTGGGGGGCTCGCAATCTTGTATGAAACAGCGAACCGCGATCCCAGAAGGGTGAATCAAAAATACTATGATCGCCGAATGCTTGCGGATGGAACGCCTGTCATCAGGATGTATGACAATTCCACCGCGAAAACCGTGCTGCTCGATCCTGCGGGAAAGCCACTCCCCGAAACGGAGCAGCCGGCGCCTTCAAACGACGGATCGGCCTCTCTTCACCCACTTATAAACTACGACCGCTCGCGCACTTTCCATGACCCGAATTCCTATTTCTGGGCTGTGACCAGCGTGGGCGACACGACGTGGTATGAACCGAGTTCTCGCGATTATCTGGTGAAATTCAATCAGCAACGTCGGCAGCTTGCCGGTTCCATGGGTGCGCGGGGCTTTTCTCCCGAGACGGCTGTGCCGCCGGAGCGATTTCCGCACGCCCTAGCGGAACTTCATTTCCCTGGGGGCTGTATTTCCATGGGAGACAGGGTTTTCGAGTTTGCCGACAACAACGAACTGAAGCCGGTTTATACCACGCCCAACCACGAAGACATTCTTTTGGGAACCCCGCTGTCCAGCGACTATGGTGTGGGCGACGCGGAGCGTTTCGCGGTCCTTTTCACCAAGTCTGCCATCTGGTTTGTTCGACGGAACGCAGATCCTAGAGAGGATTTTCGCACCGTTGCACATTACGACGCGCCGGACCTCAAGACGTGGCAGACTTCGGTTGATTTTCTGCAGCGGACGCAGGAATTTGTGGTCCATCATGACGCATACCCCTCTGATGTGAGTTCGCCCGTCACGGTTGCTTACATCAAGGCGGATGGTTCAGCGACGCGCGTGGTTCATCTGCCTGGCTTCACGCCGCCAGAGCAGCCTCATTATTCCCGCTTCAGCCCATTCGAGTCGTACGTCGGTCCGGCAATGTTGCCGCCCGGCCTGGGATTGCTCGGACTTGCCTTTGCGGCCGTTCGCGACCCCGGCTCTGTGCCGCTCTATGTTGCTTTGAAGTTCTCCCAGGGCCTCCGCATGGAAGAAACCATCTGCCTGGTGTCCGCCGCGCTGGCGTCCATCGTTACGTTCTTCCTTGCGCGTCGCCATGCATACAGTCTTCGCGCAGCCGTTGGGTGGAGTGTTGCCCTATTTCTAATGGGCGCCTGCGGGATTTTGCTGCTCCTTGTCACGCGCGGGCTTCCGCGCATGGTCAAGTGCCCCGGTTGTGGCAAGCGTCGGCCGTTGGGAGAAGCGCACTGCCCGCATTGTGGCGCGGATTTCCCTCGACCGGCGCATGCGGCAACTGAAATATTCGTTTCACCCCAATGAATCCAAGGTGAACCATGAACGTCATCGCCCCTACCGCGTCGACCAGTGTGCCGCAGCCGCCCGCGGGTGCCACGCCCGCGAGGCGATCGGCAGAATTGCTCACTGCCCTGCTTGCGGTGGTGCGGAAGGATGTGCGCGCCAACGTGATTTATGCGGTGGCGATCCTGGGCCTGCTGGGGCTTTTGACCATGCTGCCGCGGGCGATTGACGCGATCTACTATCCTAACGCGCGCCGCGAGATCGAGAACATCAACATCCTCGTTACGGAATGGTATCGCTCCACCACGCCGATGGTGACGGCACTGATTGGCCTGCTGCTTGGCGTCCTGGCGCGCCTGCCGCGCGAGAGTGCGCAGTGGGCCTATCTGATGCACCGGCCCATCAGCCGCGGGTGGATGTTTGTGGGCCGCGTGCTCGCGGGTCTCATTCTTTATGGCATTGCCGCGGGGGTGCCGGCGGCTTTTGTGCTGATCTATGCCCGATTTTCCTGGGGCATTCCGTACCATTGGCACATGATGTTGCCGACGATGGTCGATGTGTGCTGCGGGTTCGTCTACTACATTGCCGGGATGCTGGCGGCGGATCGTCGTGCGTTCATTGTTTGGCGCGTGCTCCCCGTCATCCCCGCCATCATCTGTTCCGTGCTGGTGGTGATCGTGCCGTGGTTCTCGGCGGCCATGGGCATCGTCCTTGTGTTGGGGTGCGTGCTCGGGCTGGCGGCGCTTGGGGCACAACTTTCCGATGGTTACTCGCTGCGTGTTCCCGCGTATGCCCGTGTGCCCATGCTGGTGGTTCTGTTTGCCGGCTTGAGCGCGCTGGTGGGGCTGGCCGGTCAATCCGTTGTGGGTATCGCCGGGGCGATTGCCGACGATCAGTGGTCGGCACATGACTTGCCGCGAATCGTCCGCCTGAAGAGCCGCACGGAGTTTCAGTTTCTGCCCGACGGCACTGTCGGGCGCAGGCGTCTTTTGTTTACTGCAACGGCACCGGCAAACGACAACGGCACGGAGTCTAGAAACCGCATCTACTTGCCGGCTGATTCGGAAACGCCTGTGAATCCGCAGCCCACGCTGGACCGGCTCAAGGACTTCTCGCGGCAAATGGGAATATTGTGGCATGAACGACAGCGGCCGGACTATCGCTTTTTCGATATCAGTTACAACGTGGATAATGATTCGGCCAAGACACGTTCGCTGGATGAGAGCGGCAAGCCGATTTTGACGGCGAAGGGAACACCCGACAGCGACGTCTGGTTTGGAATTCCGGCTGCGGGTATTTTCCTTGGCTATCGGGAATCGACACACCAATATGTGGGCAGTATTGGCGTGAATGGCTTTGCTCCGCCGGGTCAGTCGCCGGAACCTTTCTCCCAGGCGTATTGGCCGGGCGAGGCGTTTGGACCCAAGGGGATTTATGGCGTCAACATCAAGGATCGCTCCGTGAAGTTGGTCACGCCGTTGCCAAGCGGCGCGAAGGTGACTGCCGGCACGTGGCTGACGCCAAATCCGTCCAGTGCCAAAAGACTTTATTACCATGTTGTGGCGATTGAGGATCGGCTTCTGCTGTTCAAGAGCGATCGATCGGGTATGGAGGAGCTGGTCACCACGATCATGCTGGACGAGGGTGACTGGCGTTACATGCAGTTGGTCTGCTACACGACGCCTCAGGGAGATGTCGAAAAATGGGGCCTCAGCTATGGTGAAGCGTCCTCTTCCGACTGGATCACTTCGAATGACACCGTGCCCTACCTGATCAAGCCGACGGCTTTTGATTTCTTCGATCCGCAGGGCAAGAGGATATCGCACATGCCTGTACCGCCGGGGCCGGTGATCGATCCCGTCCCGGCAACGCTGTCCGAACCTGCGACCGCGGCACTGATCCGACACGAATATCATGTCGCGTGCGGCATCACCGACGCACTGGCCGACCTGCCACTGGTATGGCTTATGAAAGCCGTGAGCGGACGTTGGAACGGATACTACGACTATACGGCAGCTCTCCGCATGGACTTCACCAACGATCCGCATGATGCGTACTATGCGGCCGCGGCAGTGTTCACGCTTGCAGTGTGTGCCGTTGTCGCCTTTTTTGTGACACGCCGCTACCACGTCCGCTTTGGCATTGTGTGGGTCGTGGCGACCGTTGTGTTTGGGCCGACGGTCTTGCTGCTGCTTGTGCTGACCCACACGCTTCCGCGGCGGGAGCCCTGTCCCAAGTGCGGGCGGCTGCGGTTTGCCGCTGAGGCGACCTGTGGGCATTGTGGGGCGGAATTCATGCCTCCACCTGCGGATCCCGCGGCAATCTTCGCTGCGACTCCAGGAGGCGCCACATGAATGCTATCCGTCCCACAACCGCGAGGGTGCCGCCCGCGCCCGTGGCACCGATACCGGCAGACTACCGCGCGGCAAATCTGCTTTCGGCGCTGCGTGCCGCGGCATGGAAAGAGCTGCGCTCCAACGTGCCCTATGCCCTGGCCATTGTCGGATTGCTGAGTCTGGTGGCCCTTCTGCCGTGGGCTGTGGATGCAATCTATTATCCGAACCACGTTCACGAACATTACCACACCAACCTTCTGGCAACTGAAGGCTATCGACTCTTCGCGCCGCCGGTGTCGGCTGTGATCGGACTGCTGCTGGGAATCATGGCGCGCATGCCGCGAGAAAGCTCGCAGTGGGCGCTGCTCGTGCATCGTCCAATTGGGCGCGGCTGGATGTTTGCCGGCCGCATGATCGGTGGCCTTGCGAACTATGGCATTGCCGTGGGCCTGCCTGCTGCAGTCGCGATTCTTTATGCCGCGGCCTCATGGGGCATCCCCTTTCACTGGCGCATGACGCTGCCGACGGTCGCCGACGTGGCCTGCGGCTTTGTGTATTACCTCGCCGGCATGCTGGCGGCGGACCGGCGCGTGTTTTTCATCTGGCGGGTACTGCCGGTGATGGTTGCGGGAGTCTGTTCGGCCCTTGTGACTTACGCACCCTGGTTCTGGCTGGCCATGCTGGTCAATCTTTTGTTTGCAGTCACCTTGGGGACGGCGGCACTGGGTGCTTTCTGGTCCGACGGCTATGCACTGAGAGCCCCCCTGCCCAGCCGGGTGGCGCTCAAGCTGGTGCTGGCGGTCGCACTCATCGTGATGAGCATCCCCGTGGGCATTGCCCTGAAGCATGAGCCAGCCGACTTCGCCCGCGATCAAATAGGAAAAGCCACATACCTCCAACTCCAGCGGACTGTATACAAGAGCTACACCACCTACCAATTCCTGCCCGACGGCACCGTGGGAAGGCAGCGGCACTTCTATCCCACGGCCAACGGCGAGCAACGGGCAAGTCAGTATCTGCCGTTCGCATCAGAAACCCCCTTGACCCCCCAGCCGACGATTGCCCAGATGGAAGAAATAGGCCGGCATTCGGCATTCGTGGGATTTCGGCAGGAGCAAGTGAGCTATCGCGTCCTGGGTATGCCAACGTCGGGATATCCCAACCTGACTATTTCTCCGCAGGATTTTCCCAGAAGCGAGACAGGCCCTGCTCCCAGCGGAAATTTGGAAAATGAAATCTGGTACAACATCCCCGAGGCGGGTGTCTTTCGGGGCTACGGCGAACAGTCGCATCGCTATGTCGGAAGCATCGGAGCCAGTGGCTTCGCACCCCCCGGCGAATCTCCCGAACCCTTCGCGAGCAGGATGCCAGATCAGATCGGGCCCAAGGGCTTGTACGCGGTCAACCCGGCGCGGCGCGCCGCGGTGTTGACCACCCCGCTTCCCCCTGGAACCAAAGTCAACGCGGTGGTGCAACTCAACAGCTCCACCCTGCAGGATGGCAGGTGGCTGGCGGTATGGTGGCGCGCCGTGGCCACACCCGACCGCATCCTGCTCTACGCGACCCAACGCGGGGACACTGTCGACCAGCTGGCTGCGACACTGATGCTTTCGGGACCGAAGTCCCGTCTTATGCAGGTTGTCGTCTTTCCTACGCCTGAAGGTGGCGTCTCCAGGTGGGGTATCTGTTACGGCAGCGCCATAGAGACCGAGCCGATTGACCCACAAAAAAATGCCTACATCTTCGGTATCCGGAATCCGACGGCCTTCGATCTGTTTGATGCCAATGGCAGGCTGATTTCGCACGAGACAATCGCAACACCCGTTGTTCTGGACCCACCGCAGGAGCCAGACTTGCCCGCGGTTGTCTCCATTTGGCGCACCTACCAGGGCATTTGCGGTGTTGCCGACGCGGCGACCTGTCTCCCGGCGGCGATGGTGTACGATGCGTTCGCGATGCCACCGGCTAATTACCCCAATAGGAGCGAACGCTACCTGAATTTCGATGGCAGCAGCTACCAGACAGATCGCAGCGAACGTACGAATCCGGGATACATTTTCGGGGCGGGGATGACGTTGCTTGTCTGTGCAGGCGCGGCGTGGTGGATGGGGTGTCGGTATCGGGCGCGTTTTGTGCCGCTGTGGGTGTTGGTGACTGTGTTGCTTGGGCCGTTGGGAATGGTGTTGCTGGCGATGACGCACACGCTGCCGCGCCGCGAGCCGTGTGGCAAATGCGGGCGTTGGCGTTTTGCCGCCGAGGAATCCTGCCGGCATTGTGGGGCGGAATTTTCTGTGCCGCCCCATGATCCGGCGGCAATTTTTGCTTAATCTCATCGATCCCCCCTACCCTGATCACACGGCGGCTTCTTCTTCCTTGCGCTCCAGCAGGCGATAACCCACGCCGCGAACAGTGTGGATCATCCAGGCGGCTTCGCCGAGTTTTTTGCGGACGGCAGTGATGTGCACGTCAATGGCGCGGTCGGTGACAAAGACATCGGTACCCATTGCACGGTCCATGAGCTGATCGCGTGACATGACGCGGCCGCGAGATGAAAAGATGGCTGTCAAAAGTTTGAATTCGGTCGGCGTAAGATTCACGGGCTTACCCGCGACCGTGACTTCGTGTTTGGATTGATCGATGACCACGGGGCCCGTGGTGATCATGGCCTGCTGAGGTTCCGTGGAAGCTTTACGACGCAGCACCGCGGCCACGCGTGCCATGAGGACTTTCATGGAGAAGGGTTTGGTGACGTAATCGTCGGCACCCATGGAGAGGCCGACGATGATATCGGTCTCTTCGGTTTTGGCGGTGAGCATGAGGATCGGAATGCCCGCGGTATCGGGGTCGGAGCGCAGTGCCATGGTGACATCGCGGCCGGAGAGGCCGGGCATCATGACGTCGAGGATCATCATGTCGGGTTTTTGTTTCCGCGCCATGTCGAGACCGGTGGGGCCATCGTGCGCGGCAAGGACTTCGTAGCCGTTGCGCTGCAAGTTCATGCCGATGAGATCGCAGAGGTCGCGTTCGTCATCGACGACCAGGATGCGTTTACGTCGGGCCATTTGGGTTACTCCCTGCGGTTTGTCACCTTAACATTGCGTCCGGGAGTTGTTCGTGTCAAGAAAACCCGAAGCGGCTTTGCGCAAACTTAATACTGCAGACGATTAACCCCGCAGTGGCGCATCGTGGCGAGGCTTTTTGCCAATCGCGATGGTTGGCGAGTATCCTCACAAATGCTCAAACCCAGTTGACAGGGCCGGCCAATAACTCAGGGAGCAGTTGCAGGTGCAGTCGCTGGACGGGTGGCAGGTCGCACATCGACCATGATGATATAGGTGCGGCCTGTTCCGAACTGCGACCCGTCCTTGAAGTCGCCGGTCTGGGCCATCTGGTAAATCGTGCTGCTGATTTCCTTCTCCCACACAACCTTTCCTTCCACCGAGACATCCACTTTGCGCTGCGCGTAATTGATCACGCCATCGATGTTCCGCCACGGCACCGGAATCGCCACCGGCGCGGGTCCCTTGAACTGCCCATCGACGGCAACGTCGGCAGGCTCGTTGGTCACAATCCGTGCCGTGCTTACGCCCGTGCATGCCGTCATCAACAGGCACCCGAGCATGCATACGTGATATCGGGATGGCATTGCTGCTCCAATCTCGCTTACGGCCGGGGCTTGTTTCGCATGGCTTCGCGCTGTTCCCACGCTTTCTTCTGATACTCATCCATGATGGCTGCAATTTCCTTGCGCGCCGCATCACCTTCATACGTGCCGGTGGGTCGATCGGCAAACGACCGCGCGAGTTCCTTCGCTGTGCGGCCGTGCTTGTCCGGCGCAAGCGGATCGGGATTGAACCCCAGCCACCCTTTGACCCGTTCAACGTTCCCCTGCGTGATATATTGCGCAAGGCGCGTCGAGTCGCCGACTTTCACGTTCACATTCGCGCCCTTTGCCGCCAGCAACTTCCACATCGCCGGTGTTTCCGTCGCCGACATGGGCGTGCGGCCGCTATTGTCCGCCAGGTTCGGGTCCGCACCATGGTCCAGCAGGAACGCCGCCAGTTTCTCGTTCCCCGCCGCCGTGACATACAGCAGCGGCGTGATGCCCGCACGGTCCTTCACGTTGGGGTTTGCCTTGTGGCTGACAATGGCCGCCACGGCATCGCTGTTTTCCGCCTTCGCCGCGTAGGTCAATGCGGCATTTCCGGCCGCGTCCTCCACATCCGGATTCGCCGCGTGCTCAAGCAGAACCGTCATCGTCTCCCATTGGCTGTTCGCCGCCGCCGACGTCAGCGGCGAACTCCCGTCGGCATCCTGCTTGCTCACATCCGCTTTCGCATCCAGCAGGATCTTCATGATCTCCGCCGAACCCTGGCGCGCGGCAATGGACACAGGCGTCCGCAAGGGCTGCCCGGCAATCGATGCGAGCTGGTTTACATCCGCACCCAGTTCCACCAGCGTCTTGACCGTCTGCGCGTAATTAAGTCCCACCGCGATGGTCAGCGGGGTGCGGTTCTTTTCATCCAGCACGCTGAAATCGGCGCCGGCCTTGCCCAGGACGCGCAACGACTTAAGCGCTCCAAACTCCGCAGCCACGTGTACAGGTGTCTTTCCGTCGGCAGTGCGCGTTCGCGCCCGATCCGGATTGTCGCTCAGCAGCTTGCCCAGGCGCGCATCATCGTCCGCCTGTGCGATCTCGTGAATGGTCAACAGATAGCGCCAGTCGCGCACGGCGCCGCCCGTCTCGTCGGCCGGCGCGGTAGCCTGCCCCCATGCGGTGGCCGCCAGTGTCATCACCCCAATCACGCCCACGATGCGGAATTTCATGCTGCGCCTCCACACGGACTTGTTATATCGAACAGCAATCCGGCCATAGAGTCAACGAAAATCACGCAATGCCATTTCTGTTGCACTCTGCATGACCCGGGTTACCATGAATTACCCGCACGGGGGGTATCAGGCACGTCGCAGCGCTTTGTGTACAGTCAGGTTGTCGTTTCAGCGGCACCGAAAAGGAGACCACAATGACCTTACGCACCGTGACGCTCCTGGCCCTTATCTTTGTCCCGGTCCTTCAGGGATGCGGTGTCGTGTTTGCTCCTTTCTCCTATGCCGAGGCCCGATCCTCCAATGCCAACTACGTCTTCAGAGGGACGGTGGTTGATCCCGCGGGCAAACCAATTGAAGGCGTTGTGGCGGTCAAATCCTCTGAACGCCGTCTCTGGGATGCCTTGTCGGGCACTGCCAGCCATCACAACGAAGATTTCATGCGCGTCGATGGCGACTTTATCATGACCGTCCGGGGATCAAACCTTTCAGTCACTTTCTCGAAAAATGGTTATCGCGACGCTGTCTACAATTTCTCCGCAGCGGCCAACCAGGAAATTTCCACCACCATGGGGACCTGGAAGAACGCGCCGGACTTTGCCGTGCTGCTGATCCCCGTCAACGCCCGTGATGCCTACCTTGCCCACCACTCGGCAAGCATCGCGTACGAACACTTTCCCATGACGGACATGATTTCTCTTCCCAACCTGCTAAGCGACGGCGCCTCCGGCGACGTGGTCTATAGGAACAAGGACGCCACGGACGCCACGGTGATCCCCGATGGCACCCTCTATGCCATCATGGATAGCGCCCCGCCCAAGGCCATCAATCAGTTTGGCCAGATCGATCCCGCTGAACTGGATATCCCCAACTCAGTGACCTTGCGCATCGCCGGACCGGACACTGGCTTCATCCGCATGAACACGCGACCCGGGCTGCACCCCATGCTGGTGAGCACCCAGGCCCCTGAATCGGGCTATGAGTCTGACCTAACCCTCACCCGCGAGCGACTCAAGGAAATGCGGCTGGCTCAGGGCAATGCCATTGGCGCGGCCAATGAGTATTTTTATTTCCGTGTCGGCGATCGCTTCGGCAAGGGTGTTTTTTCGTGGACCAGTCGTTCCGGCAAACCGCATTTTACGTATGACCTTTACTTACAGCGTCGCCCCGCCACGGGTGACCTGACGACCTTCAACTACAAACAATCCTGAGCCTGGCCCGTCGTGGGGCGATAAACCGCCTGCTTGGCGCAAGACAGATTAATCACGCGGTGTCCGCGAATCCTTGTCGTACCAGATGCCCGGCATGGGCGCGGCCTCTTCGCGTTCCTTCGCCTTCCCTTCGTCCGCCTCCCAGGGCCGCATTTCCGGCACGAACTGAACAAGGGCGGCGAGGACCTGCTGGCGCTCGGTGCAGTGCTGGAGGGGTTCGAGTTCGTCGATCATGCGTTGGATGCGTGTCGCATCGTTGGCGTGCGGGGGTTTCCAGACGGCGATTTTGGCGTGGCGGGTGGGGACCATGTGTTCGCCGCGGATGGAGAGTTCTTCGTAGAGCTTTTCGCCGGGGCGCAGGCCGGTGAAGACGATGGGGATGTCGACATCGGGGCGAAGTCCGGAGAGGGTGATCAAGTCGCGGGCGAGGTCGAGGATGCGCACCGGTTTGCCCATGTCGAGGACGAAAATTTCGCCGCGCTGGCCGAGGGCGGCGGCTTGCAGGACGAGTTGGCTGGCCTCGGGGATGGTCATGAAGTAGCGGCGCATTTCGGGGTGGGTGACGGTGACGGGACCGCCGGCGGCGATCTGTTGTTTGAAGATGGGGACGACGCTGCCGTTGCTGCCGAGGACGTTGCCGAAGCGGACGGTGACGAAGTTAGTGCTGAATTCTGAATTCTGAATTCTGAAATGGCGTTGGGCGAGGCCCTGGATGTAAATCTCGGCACAGCGTTTCGTCGCGCCCATGATGCTCGACGGATTGACGGCTTTGTCGGTGGAGATCATGACGAAGTTTTTGACGCCGGCGGCTGCGGCGGCGTCGGCGAGGGTTTTTGTGCCGAAGACGTTGTTGCGGATGGCTTCGCCGGGATTGGATTCGGCGAGGGGGACGTGCTTGTGTGCGGCGGCGTGAAAGACGGTGGAGGGGTTGTAGGTGGCGAAGACCTGTTCGACGCGGATGGCGTCGGAGATGTCGCCGATTTCGGGAGCCACCCTGATAGCGGGCCAGGATTTCCTGAGCTCGCGTTCAATTTCGAAAATGGCGTTTTCGGCCTTGTCGAGGAGGACGAGGAGAGCCGGCTCGAAGCGGCAGATGGTGCGGCACATTTCGCTGCCGATGCTCCCGCCGGCGCCCGAGACGAGGACGACCTGGCCGTGCAGCATGGCCCCCACAGCGGCAAGATCCATGTCGATGGCGTCTCGGCCGAGGACGTCGTTGACGCTGACATCCCGAATCTGCGTGGCCGAGGCGCGGCCGGTGAGGATGTCCTGCAGCGAGGGGATGGTGCGGAATTTGAGTGCGGTGGCGGGGCCGCCGCCGTGGACCTCGGATTCCATTTGGGCGGAGCGGCAGAGGGTGAGGATGCGTTGCATTTCGGCTTTTGTTGCCGAGGGCATGGCGATAAGAATTTCGCCGATTTGTTTTTCGCGGCAGGTGCGGGAGAGGGTGCTGATGGGGCCCAGCACAGGTGTGCCGTGGATGCGGGTGCCTTTTTTGGCGCGATCGTCGTCAAGAAGGCCGATGACGCGGTAGCGTTGTTCGGGCATGCGGGCGATTTCACGGAGGACAGCGGCGGCGGCTTCACCGGCACCGATGACGAGCAGGCGTACGATGCCGCCGGAGGCGATGGGGCGGGTTTCTTCATAGAAGAGGCGGGCGGCGACGCGTGTGCCGGCGATGAGGAGCAGGTCGAGGAGCCAGTTGACGATGAATGTTGACTCGGGGAGGCCGCCAGAGGTGAGGGGTGTGCCGGCCTGCAGGTGGAGGGTTTGCCAGAGGTTGTAGGCGGTGATGACGAGGGCGGCGCTGACGGCGGCGGCGGTGGTGACGCGGACGGCATCGCCGAGGCTGGTGTGGCGCCAGCTTGCCGCACCGCGGTGCAGGCCCAGTGCGACGAAGATGGCGAGTTTGATGATGAGGACGAGGGGGAGCAGCGCGAGGAAGTAGCGCGTGACCCAGTTACCCCCCTGCTCACCGTAGGCAAAGTCGAAGCGGATGGCGAGGGCGAGCCAGAAGGAGAGGGTGAGGAGTGCGGCTTGTGCGGCCATGGCGATGGCGTAGCGAGCGCGCCAGGGGCGGAGGATGGCTGCGAGATTGTTGGCAGAGGGTGTCAGCACATCGTGTTTATCGGTCGCTGGTGAGGGGTGGCTTGAAGATGGGAGGGGTTGTGTGCTGTAAGTGGTTTGTAACCTGTCTGTGTGGACAGGTGTCAGGCGTGTGCGACGATGTTTTAATAGCGCCGCCATGGGTGGCGGGCATAGGGTTTTTGGAGTGGAAATGAGGGGGTGTTGCGTTGGGTGGTGGCGGAAAGAGGAAGCAGGGTGCATGTTTGAGGCTGTAAGCTGTCTGGGGAGGCAGGTGTGTTTAATGGGACTTATGCGCGATGTTTGTGGATGGTGTGTGTGGGACATGACCTACCCCCCCTTTGTGCGGTCATTGCCGGAAATTTATGATACCGAACATTATGCAAACTTTTGGGCGGGATTGCAAGGGAAAAAACTGTTTGCGGGCGGGATAGGAAATGGCACGGGCTGAAGCCCGAACTACGAGCCAGCCTGAAGGCTGAACTACGAGCCACGCTGAAGCGTGTACTACGAGCGTTAGGCGTTGCCGGGGCCTAGCGTGGTGATGGTCATGGGGGAGAAGCGGTTTGCTTCTGCCACGGCGAGGAGGTCTTTTTTGGTGATGGATTCGAGGAGGGCGAGGTCTTCTTCGAGGGAGCGGTATTCGCGGTTGTAGGTCCAGCGGCTGGCGAGGCCGCGCATGCGGCCTAAGGGGGATTCGCCCTGGAGGACGGTGGCGGATTCGATTTTGTTTTTGCTGCGTTGGATTTCTTCGTCGGTGAGGCCGTCCTTGAAGACTTTGTCGAGTTCGCCCAAGAGGATGTCTTCGACCTGTTTGGCGCGTTCGGGGTCACAGGAGGCGTAGATCATGAAGCTGCCGGTTTTGTCGTGGGGGTAGAAGGCGAAGTCGGCTTCGTCGGCGAGGCCGGGCTCGACGAGGGCCCAGTAGAGGCGCGAGCCTTCGTGGTCGCCGAGCACATCAGAGAGGACCATGGCGGCGTAGCGGGCGTCGTCCTGTGCGGAGGGGCCGGGGCAGAGGCCGGCGATGTAATGGCGTTTGAGTTTGGGGTCGCTGATGTGGCGGCGTTTTTGGCGGAGGGCTGGGGTGGGGTAGGCGCGATGGACGTCGAGGTGCTTCCATGTGCCGCAGTAGTGGTCGGCGGATTTTACCAACGCGTCGAAGTCGATATTGCCGGCGGCGGCGAGGACCATGTTGCCGGGGCCGTAGCGGGCGTCGAAATAGGATTTCATCTGGTCGCGGGCGAGGTTGCCGACGGAGTCTTTTGTGCCCAGCACGGAGTTGGCCATGGGGTGCTGGCCGAAGTGGTCGGCCATGATGGCTTCGAAGAGGACGTGGGAGGGTCGGTCGAGGTAGAGGGAGATTTCCTCAATGATGACTTTCTTTTCCATGTCGAAGTCTTCGGGGCGGAGGGAAGGTCGCATCATGTCGGAGAGGAGTTCGAGGCAGCGGTCGGAGAATTCCGGCAGGACCTGGGCCCAGTAGCAGGTGACTTCATTGCTGGTGAAGGCGTTGTTTTTGGCGCCCATTTCGTCGAAGTCCTGGTTGACCTGGGCGCTGGTGCGCTTGGCGGTGCCTTTGAACATCATGTGTTCGAGGAAGTGGGAAACGCCGGCGACGGGGGCGTCTTCGTCGCGGGAGCCGGTCTTGACCATGAAGCCGATGGCGGCGGAATGGGAGGCGTCGTTGATCTCGGCGACGATGTCGAGGCCGTTTTTGAGCTGGGTCTTTTTGAAAGTTAGCATTTGGGCTCCGAGGGGAGAAGGGGTTAGGGGACAGGGGTCAGGGGACAGCAGATCGTTGGGACGCGCGAAGTCTTGCCGTGAGTGCAGCAGCCATTCGGCTAATTTCGTTTGCGAGCGACATCGCGGTCTTCAATTGATCATTCGTCAAATACCCGACTTCTACCGCGAAGAGCAATTGCGTTTCAACTTCTGCCAATGATCCTCTGGCGATGGACAGGAAACTGCAAAATTCCTTCCCCTGCCGTGCATGGCCTTCTGCGATATTGGATGGCACAGATAGCGCGGCCCGGCGTACCTGACTTGTCAAACCAAACTTCTCATCGCGCGGAAATGCCTTTGATAAGCGGTACACTTCCTTCGCAAAGGTCATAGACCGCTGCCAGACGATCAAATCGCGGAAATTCTGAACTGCCTTCGCCATCTATCCCCTACCCCCTATCCCCTGACCCCTCAACGCGCAGCGCTTCGGGGCCGATCGTCACCACCGTCAGATTCTTCACCGGATTCGCGGCGAGGAAGGCGTTTACGCGTTCTAGTGTGACGCCTTCGATGAGGGTTCGGACTTCGTCGAGGGTGCGGGTGCGGCCGCGGTGGTAGAAGTCGCCGGCTAGTGCTCCGGCGCGGGCGCCGCTGGATTCGCCTTGCATGATGACGCGGGATTTCATGCCGATGCGGGCGCGTTCGAGTTCTTCGGGGGTGATGCCTTTGGCGAATTTGTTGAGTTCGGCGATGAAGGAGTCGAGGGTGCGTTGGGCGCGGTCGGGGGCGGTGCCGGAGTAGCCGAAGACGGCACCTCTGTGTTTTAGCGAGGCGAAGCCGGCGCTGACGGAGTAGCAGAGGCCTTGTTTTTCGCGGATTTCGGAGAAGAGTCTTGCACCCATGCCACCGGAAAGCACGTTCATGGCAGTCTGGAGCAGGATAGAGTCAGGGTGGGCCTCAGGGATCGCGTCCCAAGCCAGGCCGATCTGGCACTGGTTGGTTTCTTGCGTGACGTGGAAGGTGCCGCGGGGGCCGGGAGTTTCGGTGAGGGTGACGGGGTCGGAGGCCTTCCATGGGCCGAAGTTTTCTTCGACGCAGGCGACGAGGGCTTTCCAGTCGAACATGCCGGCGACGGAGAGGATGGTGCCGCGGGGGGTGAGGCGGCGTTGGGTGCTGGCGCGGAGTTTTTCGGCGGTAAGGGATTCGAGTTCTTCGCGTTTGCCGACGTTGGGGCGGCCGTAGGGGAAGGGGAGGTGGCGTTCGCGGATGAGGAGGGAGAGTTTGTGGGAGGGTTCGTCGTCGATGGCGTCGAGTTGCTGGAGGGCGAGGTCGAGGGAGGGTTCGAAGCCTTCGGCGGGCATGTGCGGGCGCTGGACGATGTCGGCATAGACGGGGAGGACCTGGAGGAGGGTTTTGCCGAGCATGGCGGCGGAGAAGCGGAGGAAGACGGTTTCGGCGCCGCTGGAGCGTTGGATGCCGAGGCCGTCGAGGTAGTTGGTGAGGGCGCGGCTGTCGCGGGAGCCTGCACCGCGGAGGATCCAGTCGGAGAGGACTGAGGCGCTGCCGCCCTCCCCTACCGGGTCGGAGGCGGCGCCGGAGGGGACGACGAGTGCCATGGCGGCGGATTTAACGGCGGGGATTCGCTCGGCGACGAGGGTCATGCCGTTGGAGAGGGTGTGGAGGAATTGCTGGGGTTTTTCTGCCGGGGGTGATGGGGGCACGTGGGGTCTCCTGCGACAAGGCGAGCGTATTGTAGCGCCCGATGGGGTGCAGGGAAACAGGCGAGAAAAGGGTGGGCAGTGGCACTGCCTGCCTTTCGCGGAAGGCACGGGTCTGGCGGTTGAGGTGCGGGAGGCTTTGTCATGTGTTTAGTGTTGTTGGGGCGGGTGAAGTTCCTTCTTGTTCGGGCAGACCCGTGGCACCCGTTCGCCTTGACGGAAGGATGGCGGGGCGTTACGGAATGGTTCTGAACAAAGGAAGTGAATGGCACTGCGACCGAATTTGAATCCTGCGGAATTTCTACTGACGGTTCCCGATGAGGCGGGGAAGCTGCGGTGGGCGGATATTTTTGGGAATGAGCATCCGGTGGAGTTGGAGATTGGGTCGGGAAAGGGGACGTTTTTGCTGGCGGCGGCGGAGGCGAATCCCGCCCACAATTTTGTGGGGATTGAGTATGCGAATGCGTATGCGATTTTTGCCGCCGATCGGTTGCGGCGCCACAACACGGTCAACGCCCGTATGGTGCACGCGGAGGCATCGTGGTGGATTCGGTGTCATGTGCCAGATGCGTCGCTGGCGGCGGTGCATGTTTATTTTCCGGATCCGTGGCCGAAGGCGCGACATCAAAAGCGGCGGCTGGTGCAGGTGCCGTTTTTGAAAGAGGTGCACCGCATGCTGGTGCCAGGGGGAAAGTTGCGGCTGGTGACGGATCATGCGGATTATTTTGCGCACATGCAGAAGGTGCTGTCGGAGCAGACGGATTTGAAGGGGGTGCCATTTGATGCGCCGGTGCCGGCGCGAGGGGAAGGGGATGCGCCGATGCTGGTGGGGACTAATTTTGAGAAGAAGTACATTGCGGAAGGGCGCACGTTTCATGCGACGGCGGCGCAGAAGGCGGGGTGAGGGGGGAAGGGTTTGAGAGATAAGCGTTAGTGGTTGAAACCGCCTGAAGGCGGAACTACTAGCCACCCTGAAGGGTGTACTACGAGCCACGCTGAAGCGTGTACTACGAGCGGGCGTGTATTACGAGTAGCGTTATTTGGCGGCGGCGAGTGCCGTGGCTTTGCGGAGTTGGGCGAGGGCGTAGACGGCGGCCTCGCGTTCGTCCGAGCCTACGACGGCGCCGGCGGCTGCGCCGGTGCGGTCGGTCCATACCGCGCGGTAGCAGTCGAATAACTGCACGTAGCGGATGGTGAGTTCGAAGCCTGCGGCGGCGAAGAGCTCTTGTGCCTTGGGGACTGACGGATAGAACCGTCCGTCCGAGAGGCGTTCGAGCCCGCTCTTGCTTCCGGCGAATGCGGATCCGTCCGGTTGCCACCCGGTTTCGTACAGTTTGTCGACAGAGATTTCGAGGTTCATGGCATCCTCGCCAAAAAAAAGACCGCGACCAACATGGACCGACCTGACGATCCTTGCTGCCGCGGGATCCTCCACACGTAGCTGACGGCAGAAAGTATATCGTAAGTGGGAGGGTGTTGCATCCGATTTTTGCCCGAATTAGGGCGGTTTTTGGGTTAATATTTGGTTATGTCGTAAACGGTCCGGGAAGAGCGCCGGGGGAAGGGGCGTGCGACGTTTTGGCGTGGCCGGTAACTTGGTTTGTTATCGAGACTTGTGGATGCCTGCCGGGGGACTGGGAGAGGATTGTGGAGTATGATCGCATGACGCGAGGGATTTTATGGAATGCAATATTGATGAGCGCGGGGCGCGGTTTCGGCGGGTGATGGGGATTGTTTGCCTGGTGTTGGCGGCGGCGTTGGGAGGCGTTGCGTTCTGGACGGGATGGGTTGTGGTTTGGATTGTTGCGGGGGCGGCGGCGGCTGGGGGACTTTTTGCGTTGTTTGAGTCGCGCAAAAAGTGGTGTGCGTTGCGGGCGATGGGAATTCAGACGCGGGTGTGATGTTGCGTTGATGCGAGGTTGTGCGTGGAATCGAAGACACTTTATCGCGGGAAGTTTCTTGAGTTTGTGGCGACGGGGCATTGGGAATTTGTACGGCGGGCGCGGGGGGCGGGGGATTCAGTGGGCATTCTGGCGGTGACGGAGGATCGGCGGGTTATTTTGATTGCGCAGTTTCGGGTGCCGGTGGGACGGCGGTGTGTGGAGATTCCTGCGGGGCTGGTGGGGGATTCTGATGGGAGCGAGGATTGGAAGGTGGCGGCGCTGCGGGAGCTGCGCGAAGAAACGGGGTATGCGGCGGATGACATGGTGATGATGACGGCGGGGCCGTCGTGTGCGGGGTTGACGAGTGAGTGCATTCGGCTGGTGCGTGCGGTTGGGGTGCGGAAGGTGGGTGAGCCGGAGCCGGATGGGGATGAGAAGATTGAGGTTTTTGAGGTGGCGTTGGAGGAGGTGGATGGGTTTTTGAAGGGGCGGGAGGCGAAGGGAGAGTTGGTGGATTCGAAGGTTTAGGGAAAG
>JADMIO011618400.1_pt1 | contig 48068 bp, 40 predicted proteins | sample 8958161 | NCBI WGS metagenome assembly JADMIO01 (sample SAMN16585339, study PRJNA669376) | soil metagenome | isolation source: Crop rotation soil | place: USA: Cullars Rotation, Alabama | collected 2011
GCCGCGACTTCAAGTCACGTGAATTCCAAGCTTCGGATCCCACTGTGCTGGAAAGGATCGTCGCCGACCTGATGTCGCGCGCCGGGCCGGTGCGGTTTTCCGCCGATGCGGGCCGCGCGCTCGTGACGAACGAGTGGCCGCTCAACATCCGCCAGCTCGAGCAGAACCTGGCGCGTGCGGTGGCGCTCGCCGAGGACGGATTGATCCACGCACGTCACCTCGTGGTGTCGTCGCCGCGGATCACCCCGCTCGTAAACCAGCTCACCGAGCGCGCTGGCGAGCGGCGCGATGCCGACGGCAAGCCGCGTGAGGTCGACGGCAAGCCGCGCGATGCCGACGATAAGCCGCGCGAGGCCGAGCTGCGTACCCTACTGGCTCGCCATCGCGGCAATGTGAGCGAGGTCGCGCGCAGCCTTGGCTGCTCGCGCATGCAGATCCACCGCTGGATGCAGCGCTACGCGCTAAGCGCCGACGCGTTCCGGCGCTGACCGCGCGGTCGATTAGCGCGACGCCAGCGCGTGCGCGTTGAGGTCGATGACCGCGATCGTGAGCCCGTCGAGGAAGGGCGCCAGCGCGCCCGTCTCGGGCACGGCCGCGCCGAACGAATCGAGCGACCAGAGGTACGCGATGCCGTTGCTTGTGCCGGCGACCACGTGGTGGCCATCGGCGGTGACATCGAGCGCGATCACCTCGCCGTTGACGCGCAAGAGCGAGCGAGCGCTCCCGGTCAGGCTCCACAACCGGACCGTGCCGTCCTCGCCGCCCGTCACCACGGCCCCGTCGACGAACCCGACCGCCGAGAGCGCCCCGACGTGCCCGACGAGGGCCGTCTCCTTCCCACGGTCGAGCTTCCACAGCCTCGCCTCGCCCTCGTTGGTGCCGGCCACAAGATAACGACCGTCGTGCGAGTACGCGAGCTGACGTGCGTGACCCGGCAGGCGACCGAGCAGCCGGGCCGAGCCGGTGGCTACGTCCCAAACGATGACCTCGCCGTCGTCGGTGGCTCCGGCGATCTTCCGACCGTCCGACGAGAACCGAACCGTCCGGACCAGCGCATGTGCACCGGCGAGCCGGCGCTCGGGTCCGCCATCGAGCGAGAGTACGCGGACGACGGCCCCGGAGTCGCCGACCGCGACGAGCCGCTCATCGGGCGAGACGTCGAGATCGGGCACCGAGGGCACGGAGGCGAGGAGGCGCGAGGTGCGCGAGTCGAGGTCCCATACCCGCACGTCTCCGCTCAGGTGCACCGAGATGACGCGCCGCCCGTTGCGGGACACGACGAGCGCGAGCACCCCACCGGCTCGCGCATCGAGCGGCGGGCCCTTCGCCGCGCCTGTCGCGACGTCCCATATACGGACCGTCTCGTCGCTACCGCCGGTCGCGAGGGTCTTTCCGTCGGCGCTCAGCTTGACCGACCATACCTGATCGGTGTGGCCCTCGAGGATGCGGCGCTGGTCGCCGGTCCATACCAGGACCTGGTGATCCCTTCCCCCAGTAACCACGGTCCGGCCATCAGCCGACACCGCCACCGCGCCGATCAGATCGTGGTCTGCGACGATCTCGTTGCGGATATCGTCGGGGAGGCGCCACAGCCGCGTCGTGTGATCGTCGCCGTCGCTGGCGGCCCATCGGCCGTCGGGCGAGATCTCAACCCGAGAGATCGGTGCGGGATGCATGCCGATGCGGTGGCGATCGCCGCTGTCGACGTCGACCAGCACGATCGAATGGTCGACAAGGCCCAGAACGATCCGGCCGCCGTCCGGCGCGAGCGCAAAGTCGTTCACCGGACCCATCGCGGGTAACGCCCGGCTTTTGCCGGCGGCGGGCTGCCAGATGCGGAGCGACGCGTCGGCGCCCAGCGTGACCACGATGCGTCCGTCGCGGGAGCCGTAGAGCTGGCTAATCGCGGCGTGATCGCCGTCGAGAACCCGCACAGCGCCGCTGGGGAGCGTCCACACGCACAGCCGTCCGTCCGTCGTGCCGGCAGCAAGCGATGAGCCATCGCCGAGGAACAGGTAGGCGCCCTTGATCGGCACCAACGTGATGCCGGCGGGGCGCTCGAGTGCGTGCGCGGCTTTCGCCGACGGCTCCCACCACCACATCACGCCGTCCGGCGCCAGGCTGGCGAACCGCTCGCCATGGCGTGCGTAGTCGACGACCGCGAACGGTGTCCACACCGGCTCGCCCGGTCCGCCGGTACGACGATACCGCCGTAGCCCGTGCTCGAGCGTCGGCACAACGACGGTGGCGCCATCGTCGCTGAACAAGTGGCCATCGATTGGCGGCCACATCGATGAGATCGCCCCGTCGAGCCCGGTCACGGCACCATGTAGATCGACGATCGAGGCGTCGCGTGGCGCGCCATCGCGTTGAACCAGCACGCGCTGGCCGTCTGGGGACCACGCGACGTTGAACGCGGCGTACGGCGTCGACGCGACGGTGGCGCCGCTGGTCAGATCGATGACCCGCATGCCCGCTCGTCCGGGCTGCGCAAACTGCGTGCCATCCGGCGAGAACTCGCCCATGCCCGCGCCGAGCATCCGCGGCAGCACGTACTTCGCGACGCCGCGCGAACGCGCGTCGATCGCCAGCTCGCGGGCCCGAGCCGGCTCGGCGCCGTCGACGGGATAGGTCTTGAGCCACGCGATCGCCGCCGTCGGGTCGCGCTCGAGCTCGCCGCTGGCTTGGGCAAGGATCAGGCGGTCACGCTCGTCGCGTGTCGCGTTGCGCTCGTGGATGATGCTTCGCAGGCCCATCGTCACCGTCCCGGTCAGCACCGCGAGCATCACCGACGCCACCCCGACGGCAGCGCGATGACGGGCCACCCAACGCCGGAACAACATGCTGCGCGAGTACTGGTGAGCGGCGACGAGCTGGCCGGTCTGGAACCGGCGAAGCTCGGCAGCGAGCTCGCCCGCGCTCGCGTAGCGATCGGCCCGGTCGTAGGTCATCGCCTTGTGCACGATCGCCACGAGCTCGGCCGGCACGCCAGGCTGCAGCTCCTCCACCGGTCGCACCGACTGGCCCTCGATCAGCCGAGCAATCACCTCGTGGGTGTAGCGCCCACTGTGGGGCCACACTCCGGTGAGCAGCTCGTACAGGATCGCGCCGATCGCATAAACGTCGGCTCGTTCATCGATCGCCACACCCGAAGCCTGCTCGGGTGCCATGTACACCGCTGTACCGATCACCTCGCCCGCAGCTGTGAGCGGAGGTGGGACATCAAGCGTCCGGAACGGTCCCTCGTCGACCGCATCGTCCGCGGCTGGATCGTCGAGATCCTTTGCGATCCCCCAGTCGATCACGACGGTCTCGCCGAATTCGCCCACCAGGACATTCGCGGGCTTGAGGTCGCGGTGGATGATCCGTTGGCTGTGTGCGTAGGCGATTGCGTCAGCGACCGAGATCACGTGAGTCACCAGCGCGAGCCGCGCATCCAGCGTCTTGGCCGCGGTGATCAGGTCGCTAAGCGGGCGGCCCGAGACCAGCTTCATCGAATAGTACGGCTCGCCAGACGGCCAGCGGCCGACGTCGTAGAGCGGGATGATCGACGGGTGCTGCAGGCGTGCGGTCGTCATCGCCTCCCGCAGGAACCGGGCCTGCTGACGACTGCCCTTGACCCGCATCTCCTTGATCGCGACGGTGCGACCGAGCACGTGGTCCTCCGCTTCGAGGATACGGCCCAGCCCTCCGTGCGCGAACTGACGCAACACTTTATAGCGCCGCAGATCCGCGACCGGCACGTCGTTCAGGCTGGACCGCGGCGCATCGACCAGCGGCTCGTGATCGGCCGGCGTTTCGGCCAGGTTGGGTGGGGACCCGCTCTCGGCAAGCGTGACGATGTCTGCGAGTTTGGGATCTTCCATATGGCGAGCTCACGAGGTCGCTGCCCCGTGTCGACGGAGGGGTGCAATCGCAAGACCAGCCGATGGCCGGCTCACACCATCCTACAGCTTCGGTCGTTCTTCAGACACATCTCGGCGAGGATCGCATCCACCGTGAATCGATCGATGCGATTCAAGCACTGCATCGTCGGTTCCCGATCGTGTGAGGCACGATGTGCGGTCTAATGATGACACGCCACGGGATCTTCCGCTTTGCGCCCCTTATCTCCACGCATTCGGTGACGCGAGGGAGTGGCCGAGCATGACGGATCCGAGCAAGGTGGGGTGGAAGGCACTCTGCAAAGGGGCGGCGGCGGACGAGCCCAAGCGCGTGGCGCTCGAGCTTGTTCGTGCCATCAACCAAGCGACTGCGGCCGAGCCGTCGATCACTGGCGAGGGTGGGTTCGCGGTACTCTACCAGTACGCCGATCGCGTGTTCCCCGGCGAGGGGTTTGGGGATCGATACGAGGAACGCGTCGCAGGCATGATCGAGATGTTCTCGGCGTCGTCGGCGGTCCCGCCCGCGCTGTTTGGCGGGTTCACCGGGACGGCGTGGGTGCTCGAGCACACCCAACCGACCGAACCAGACGCGACAGATGACGACGACGGCCTCTCCGAGATCGACGAGGCGTTGGCCGAGGCTCTCGCCTCTGGTCCTTGGCGTGGCGATTACGACCTGATCTCCGGTCTGGTCGGGTTCGCGGTCTATGCACTCGAGCGGGGTCCACGGCTGCGCGCGCGCGAATGCCTACGCTCGATCGTGGACCAGCTGGCCGCGCTAGCGCACGAGCAATCCGGCGGCGTCGCCTGGTGGACCGAGCCTGTCGATGTCTCGGGCTATCAACGTCCTGGGCACTACAATCTCGGCGTCGCGCACGGTGTTCCAGGTGTGGTCGCTGTCCTGGCGCAGATGTGCAAGATTCCAGAGTTGGCCGGCCGGGCCCGCCCGCTTCTCGAACGCGCGGTCGGATGGTTGCTCGCGCAACGCCTCTCTCCAGGACGAGGCGCGGACTTCAGCTTTGGCACCGATGGCCGGACACCCGCACGCAGCGCCTGGTGCTACGGTGATCCCGGCATCGCGCCGACATTGCTCATGGCGGGGCGGCTCGCTGGAAACCCAACGTGGGAGCAGGTCGCGATCGAGATCGGGATTCGCGCAGCCGAGCGCCCCTCCGAGGAGACGGGCGTCGTCGACGCCGGCATCTGCCACGGCGCCGCCGGCCTGGCTCACATCTACAACCGCCTCTACCAGGCGACGAGTGAGCCGGCGTTCGGCGAGGCCGCACGCGCCTGGCTCGCGCGCACCCTGGCGATGCGCAGCCCCGGTGTCGGACTGTCGGGCTACCTGTCGTTGATCCCGGGCGACTCCGGTCCGGATCTTCAGTGGCTGCCCGATCCCACCTTACTGACCGGGATTGCCGGCATTGCGCTCGTGCTCATGGCCGCGGTCACCGACATCGAGCCGGGCTGGGACCGCTGCCTGCTCTGCGCTGTCGCCCCGTCGGCCAATGGGCGCGCTCGGTAATCATCACGGACATCCAACCGCTGGATATCGTCTTCGGTTCGAGGCCGGAGACGTTCGCGACCGACACGATCAGTCGATCCGGCGCTATTTCGCTAGCCAAGGCGAGAGATCGACCTGCCAGATGTTGTAGAGCGAGTTGTCCCGGCTCAAGCGCGCCAGATCCCGCGTCGTAGCCTCGCTCGTGCCATACGCCCATGTGGTGCTCGAGTCGTAAAATCGTCGCGCGCGGAAGTTCGCCTTCGCGAAGCGGCGGTATGGCTCGAGCGCCGCGCCCCCGGGGAAGAGACCCTCGTCGTTGGCTCCACCCACGACGCTGCTTCGGAATTGATCCGCGCTGTCGCGTCGGCGCGCGGTACCGGGTTCGGCTGGCACCGACTCACGCTCGGTCGGCTTGCTGGTGAGCTCGCGAAGCTCGAGCTCGCGGCACGCGGACTCGCCACGGTAGGCGTGTTGCCAATGAGGCACTGTGTGCACGTCCGAGATCGTCGTCGCGGTGATCGGCGGCGATCCGAAGTCGGACATCACGACGACGCGGATCAAGGACGCCAGCAACAACCCCGGCTCGAGCTGCACGAATCGTGTAACGCGACGATCAACGGCCATGCCGCGCGCGGGCGCCCCGGTAATCGCCTCAACGACTTCGTCGGTCAGTTCGGCAACCGAGGGCTGTTTCAGACCATGTGCCAGTCGGACTACAGCAGCACGCTCACCGATATCGGCACGTTGCTGTTCCACGCGATCAGCCCGTGCCTCGAAGGCGACCTCGACACCTGCGAGGTTGATCCGAGCAACCCGGGCGTGCAACCGGACTGCACCGTGTCGTACGTCCAGCTCGATACCAGTGGCACGGTCTCGACCGCGATCCTTGCATGTCCAATGACCGATGCGACGATGCCGACGCCCGGAGGTCGGCGCCCGTGCTGGTGGGTGAAACCCAATCCCGCGGCGTGCGCGACGACGCCGTCGATGCTCGAGATCCACGTCGAGCCTGGGACGTCCGGCCCCGGCACCGCGTGCGCGTGGAGTGCGCGACCCATGAAGGGAAGGATCGTAGAACCGCCCGGAACTGCGTTTGGATCGCCCCTCGCTCTGGCCGACCGGTACGTGCGTGCCGTAGGCAACGCCGCGGCAATAGAGCTCGACGGAGCCATTTCAATCAGTGCGGCGTCTCGTGCCCGGGCGGAGGCTGGTAGTTCGGATCGGGGTGCGCCTCGAACCGTCCCTGCGCAACATCTTTGTAGCCGTTCTTGGTCTTGCTCAGCACGCCGAGGATCTGTCCGTGGCGCTGCAGGCCGGGCACGAATACGATCATTAGATCACCGTTCGTGGTCGCGAGGTCCATGTCGGTAACGGGATGCAACAGCTGCCCGACCGAAGCGGCTGCGGCCGCCCACACCGCGGCCTCACGAGCGCTGGCCGTACGCGCGCGCGGCTGAGCAACCCACGACATCGACGCTTCGCGCGCCACGTCAGGGCTAATCGTCAAGATCTCGCGCGGCAGCTTCGCACAGCGATCGGCGTGGACTTCGATGCCTCGAAACTTGTGGGTGGCGAGCGAACGTTTCAGGGTCGCGGCGGTCGCGGCACATTCGTCGCGCGCCGTACGAGCCTTCGCGGCGTCGAGCTCCTCGGCCCTGGGAACGTGGAGGTGATCGCCGTCGTTCGCGCCAGCCGTGTAGATCTCGTAGAGACTGTAATTCGGCTGAACGTGGTACTCGAGCAGAGCGCTGTTGCCATCACTGCTCCAGGCGAGCAAGTCGTAGTCATCCGCACGCGCGGTTGCACAGACGAGAAAGCAACCGATGGGGAACACACAAGCCAAAGATGATTTCACCAAACGAGCAACGCTGGCATTGCTCCGATGATTTCACGATTCAATCGTTACTTCACGTTGACCGTCAGGCGGCCCGGTGACCCGGCAGAGCCATAGGCGCCGCGCGAACCGCGCGGTCCGGCGCTCCCGGATGATCCGGCAGCGCAGTCCTGGTCGTCGATCACGGTCTGACCGTTGCTGTCCGTGTGACTGGTTTGGGCGCGGCTCATGCCGGCCGCCCCGCCCGCCCCGCCAATGCCGCCTGTCCCACCATCTCCGCCGATGCTCTGGATGGTGCTGGTGATCGCATTGATGTCGCACCGGACGTTGTCTTGATATCGGCGTTTTCGACCGTCTCCGCCGCGTTCGACAGCTCGGATGCGGGGGCCGCAGACTCTGTAGCGTGAAAGCGTAGTCATAGTGAGTCGCACAGGCACTGCACGAGAGCACCACACTTGCCGCGAGACGTTGCCGTGCCTTTGCCGCGCATCCTAATCAGAAGCGCGTTTCTATTTCACGACGGTGATCGCGCCGCGCGCGTTGTTCGGGATTTCGATGACCCGTCCGTGATCCGCGATGGGCTTGTGGTGCGTGGCCTCGAGGGGGCGACGAAAACCGACGATCAGGCCGATAAGGCGATCGCGCGGATCTGCCGGCGCGCTGGCTTGCCGGTTCGTTACTTCCATACGCTTCGGCACTCGTTCGGAACCCATGCCGCGCTCTTCGGCGTGAACCCGTGGCGATTGCAAACGTGGCTGGGACACAAGCGGATCGACAAGACAATGCTTTACGTGCACGTCGCCGAGGTGCACGCGCGCGAGCTGCCTGACCCGATCCAGAAAGTGGCGATGGGCGAGACGGATCCGGATCGCCGGATCCTCAAGATGCTCGTGCGCGCGGCAGCCACGTGGCAGCAGCGGCGGCCCAACAGGACGAAAGTGAAGTCATAACCGCTGCTTGATTCGTGCGAGCCGGGGACTCGAACATCCCGCTCTCCGCGCAAGTGATGGAGTGGGATGGCAAGGCCTCCAAAAAAACCACGCTACACGGCAGGCGCGCGTCCGTCCTTTTGCACGTGAACCAACACCGACGAACAATGAACAGGTTGATTCTCCTGGCCGCCGCACTGCTGGGCCTGTTGAGCGCGTGCCATGACAAGGGGAACGGCCAGCCGACGACCCGACCGGGCGCTCGAGACAGCGACACGGAACCCTTCGCAAAACCTGCCACGTCTGAAGCGCACGCACTGCAAGCGGCCGCCAAGCCTGCCGGCTCCACGCAACCAACGCTTCCTGTGAAGGCGGCTCCCTCCGCTGCGAGGCCGGCGGCACGGCCGTCCCGCGGTCAGTGTGCCTGGTTCCCATCGAACATGATGAGGCAGCACGAAGGCGGCGGGAACTACGGTCCGCTGATCCACGACTGGGATGAAAATCTGGAGATGAAAACAGACCTTCGCCGTCGCGCGGCTCAACACTACAGCGCCAAGCTGGGCTTGACCCTCGACGGCAACGGACTGGGTGGGCCGATCGATTGCGATGCAGCCGCTGAACGGCAGAGCGATCCGGCGCTCTTGAGCATCGTCCGAAAGAAGAAGGACGACCCGAGTCAGTGGATTGCGGCGCAGTGGCTCGATGACGAGGACTGGGAAGTCGACACGATCCCGAACAGCGGCGTCATCGTCTCGAAGACCCGGACGATCCTGGTGTTCACCAGAGGCAATCCACAGTGAACGGTGTCATGGCATCGCGTCGATATCCGTCCACTCCACCGCTACGCCTTGGGCCCTGCCGCCCACGCACTGTACCCAGCCACTCGCGTGCATGATCGAGGTCAAATCCTCGCCCGTGAAGAGATCGACCGCGATCGGGAGCTGGGGCGCGCTCCCGATCGGCTCGTAGTGCACGCGTCCGGGAAGGTAGTTGCCGCGAATGTCCGGCTCCGGTTCGGGCGTCGGCGCGATGTCCGCGCAGCCGATCGCGTGCGCTTCCTTCGGCGCACCTCGCCCGCGGACGAGCTCGATCGTGCCGGCTCCGGTCACGATCTGCGAGGCATCGAGCTGCACCGGCGTCCGCTCGACCTGGCTGCCTCGAGGGCAGGTATCGACGAGGCCGGACGGATCGCACGGGCGCGCCCGCATCTCGACGATCCGCATGTACTTCGCCTGGACGAGGCGGTCGCGCAACGGCTTGCCACGATCGGGGTCGGGCATCGCGACCACGAGTTGGGTCTTCACCGTGAGCTCGAACACGCGATCCAAGATCCGAGTCGCCGCGATCGTCAGGGCGCGATCGGGCTGCTTGTCGACGAGCTCCACGAATTGCGTGGGCGAGACGTTTGCCTCGCCGCGGACGTGCAACGCCTCGGCGATGGCCAGGACCCACGTCCGGAGCCCAGCGATCTCTTCGGACCTGAGCGAGCCGCCATGTGGCGGATTGGCGACGAGCGCCGGGTCGCTCGTGTACAGCTCGATCTCGCCGAGCGAGCTCACGCGGAGCCTGTCGATACGGAAGGGCGAGTGCGCACGCAGCGCTTCCGAGATCGCGTTGCGCTGCTGCTCGCAGAGCTGGACCAGGCGAGGTGGATACAGACCGTCCGGCGCCTCCGACGAGCACGAGATCGGTGCGCTCGGGGGCAGGGCAGGAACGCGCGCGGCAGCCCGCACCTCGGGGCTGGGGGCAGCGCAGGCCGCAGCGACACACGCGATCGTCAGGACGCAGATCTCGTCGCGAGCCAGGAGTCTGCGGAGCATCTAGGGAGCGTAACCCGCCGCCGCGTGCTCGAGGAATTCGTCGAGCGCGGCGAAGATCTCGATGTTGCCATTCTGCGTGTAGCCCGCGAGCTTGGCCTCGCATTGCGGGATCGCGGCGATGAAGTCGAGAACCGTCTTCGGATCGTCAAGCGTCTCGGCGTACCGGCCATAGCCACAACGCTCGAGATAGCGCGCGTTGATCACCTGTTCGAACTGCCTGCCGAGCGGCACGGCGAGCATCGGCTTTCGTAGATAGACAGCTTCGCCCATCAGCGTGAAGCCACCACCCGCGATCACTGCGCGACACGATGCCAGGTCGTCGATGAACGTCGTCTCGCTGAACGGTCTGTAGTGCAAGTTGCCTTCGACGACCTCGGTCTTGAGGTCACGACGCATGCCGTAGATCCGGCACTCGATACCTGTCTGCGCGAGCGTTGCGGCGAACGTCTCGTTGCCTTCCCCAGACGTGTAGACGAGCAGGTGAGCGCCCGATCGCCGGTTCGCCGCGAGTACTTCGGGCCGCAAGATCGGCGGAAAGAGCCGCGTGCGCTCCTTACGGATCGGTGGCCGAAAGAAGGAGGTGATGAAGTACTCCTCGCAGAACGGCAACTTGCTCTTGATGAACGCGCGCGTGACCTCGAACTCGGTACGATGACCGTCGAGGATCGCGTCATCATGGCGCGTCCGATTGATCACTTGCATGTTGTCGATCGACAAGATCGGTAGCCCGTGGGTCTTGGCGTAGAGGTAGGTCCACGACTCGAAATCGCTGATCACGATCTGCGGCCTGAACGCGCTGATCAACTCGAAATACGCGGCGATGTTGGTCGGGACTCCGGTGACCCCAGTCAGCACGTTCGACCACAGCGTCTTGCCGATTCGCACGCGGTTTTCGTCGTAGATCATGTGCAGGCCATGGATCCGGTTGACGCCCTCGAATCGTTTGCCGAGGAATTCGGCGGCGCGGCCTGAGACCATGATCTCGACGTCATGTTGCCGATCGACAACAAGGTGCTCGAGGATCACCCTCGATCGCATCGCATGTCCCATGCCTTCGCCGACGACACCGTAGAGGATTCTCATGAGGCGAGCAGCATACGGGAAAATGCGTCTCAGTCGTCGACGCGTACGAGCACGGCGGTCGGCATGTAGTTGCCGTCGAGGATCACCTTGTACGTTCGCATGATCTGGCCGGTATTCTGCGGGTTGCTGTTGCCGCCCGAGTATCTCCAGGCCTGGACGCTCATCAGCACGTCGCCATCACCGCTGTCGTAGAACGTCGGTGTGCCCGGTCCGTACACTCCGGCTGCTGTATCGGTGCCGAGCCACGGTCCCGCCGGCGTCTTCTTCGTACACGGCCCGGTGATGCTGGTGCCGCAGTCGGCGTAGCCGACGCCGTAGCTGTTGTTCGCCCAGGCGCCGCCCGAATAGAACACGAACCAGTGCGGTGCTCCGTTTGGTGGGGTGAGCTGCACGATGCCAGCGTTCTCGAGCACGGGCTGCTCCCACGACGTCGGCGCATTATGGGTCAGCTCGGTCCAGGTCGATCCGGCCGCGAACGCGGTGCCTCCGGGCTCGAGCTCGCGGATCTGGATCGTGTTGATTCCGCCAGGCTGATCGATCCGCGCCGCGAGGTGCCAGCTTCCGCCGGCGTCCTTGACGAGGTACGGGTCGATGGCCCACAGGCTCCCTTCGAGACACACGATCGGACCGGCGTAGTCATCGACGAACGGGCCGTCGGGGTTCGACGCGTGCGCGCGCCAGATGCACTTCTTCGAGACCGTACCCGCGAGCTGCGCGGTGTAGTAGAGCATCCAGTGCGTTGCATCGATCTGCGCCGCGGCGGGTGCCCAGACCGGATAGTTACCGGGACCGTCGACGGCCCGGGTGCCGAGGTGCGGCAACGCTTCGCCAACGAAGCTCCAATCACCATCCGCGGTGAACGTCGCGTGCGGCAAGTTGTAGTGCGTGCCGGCGAATCGGTCGGCGGCAAAGAAGGTGTGGAACGTCGTCCCATCTCGGACGATCGTTGGCGACGCATATGCACCAGGATACAGGTGTCGCGCCGTTGCAGCATCCGTCGCCGCGTCGGTTGCCACTGCGTCGACGCCGTCGGCGGTCGCATCGACCGTGCCGAGGTGCGTGGAACCACAAGCGGCGACGACACAGATGAACATCAGCTTGCTGAACGAGCCCATCCGACGAGATTTGCACCAGCGGCTCACGAGAAGCCAGCCAACGCTTGTTTGCAGGGTTCTCCCTGCACCTGTCACGTAACCCGCTACATAGGCCCGTGGGCAGGTCGCTTACCGAGTCAACGCCACGTACGCGAGGCCGCCGAGCACCGCACCCACCGGTAGCGTCGACACCCACGCTGCGAGGATCCCGGCGATCACTTTGCCGCGAGCGGTACGATTGATCACCCCGATCCCGAACAGCGCGCTTGACGACACGTGGGTCGTCGAAACCGGCAATCCGAATCGCGACGCACCGATGATCAGGACCGCTGAGGTGAGGTTTGCGATGCAGCCTTGGCCGGCATTGAGCGTGGTGATCTTGTGCGCCATCGTCTCGGCTACTTTGCGTGCGTTCAGCAGTCCACCGACCGCCATCGCGCCGCCGATGAGGAGCACGCCGATCGGTGCACCGACCGCGGCAGCACCGAGGGCGAGCGCCATGATCTTCGGCGTGTCGTTGAGCCCGCGCGCGAACCCGATCGCGCCGGCAGACACGAAGTGGACGAGATCGAGACCGCGTTGCGCCGAGATGCCCACCACCGCACCACGGTAGCGATCGACGCAACGCTCGGTGCTGCCGACCGACACGCCAAGCGTCGCACGAGGCTGCGCTGTATCGGCCCCGGCACCGCGAACCAGCGACGCCGTAGGAATCCACTCGGTGCCGATGCAGAGACAGCTCTCACGCTCGATGCCGAGTCGTCTCCGCGACCACCGTGCGAGCGGATACAGGATCAGCGTCGCCAGGATCGCCACCACGGGGCTCACGCCCAGCGGCAAGAAGAAGCTCTTGCCGAGGACCGAGAGATCGAGGTCGCGACCAGAAATGAACCCGGCGCCAACGAGAGCCCCGGTGAGAGCGTGCGTCGTCGAGATCGGCAGCCCTACCAGCGTCGCGATCAGCACGGTGCTCATCCCGCCGATCGCCACTGCACCAAGAAATGCCGGCGTGACCGCGAGGTCGGCCGGAACGAGTCCCTTGGCCGAGAATGTCGCGATGAGCCCCGAGGCAAGCACGGTCGCGAGCAAGGAGCCGGCAAGCTGCGTGAGCGTCGCCCAGGCGAGCGCGGTGCGATAGCTCGCGGTACCCGATCCGTAGATCGTAGCGACGGGCTTGAAGTTGTCGTTCGCGCCATTCGTGTACGCGAGCAAGGTGACGGCTCCGAGCACGACCCACGTCATGTGCGCAGGCTACCAAGGGCATGCCGGCACAGGGTGGCAGCTGTCGGTCGCTGCGATCTCGGTGCACGGAGGAGCGTCCTCGCGCGAGCTTCACGGCTGATCAGCAGACCAATACATTGTGAACAGGCGTCCGCAGTGGGGTTGGCAGTCCCATTTTGGCCGCCGCGGAGGCCAAAATGGTCAAGGCGCGGTCGCGACCGTGTAAGCGCCTTCCCAGCGCTGCGCGAGGTTCATCGCGCCATCTCCGAGCCATGCCTGGAGCTGCGCCAGTTCGCCGCTCGACGCAGTGCTCCAGCCGGGCTGGTGGATCAGTGCCATCTGGCTCACCTGCGCCATGATCGTCGCGACCTGCGGCATGTTGGTGCTGTCGTAGGCATCCACCGACTTCTTCGTGTACTTGTTCCTCACCAGGAACGGGCTGCCTGCGATCTCGACGTTGTAGTAGTCGCCGTCGTTGGCCGGGTTGGTGGCGTGCCAGAAGGTGGTCTTGAGAGTTGCCACCCGCGTCTCACCCGGAAGCGTCTGCTCATGGCGACCGAGCTCCACAGCGGGCGTCGTCGTCTCCTTGAGCTCGATCACGGAGCGCTGACCGCCGCTGTCGACCAGCAGGAGATAGCGGCGCAGGCCGCCCGAGCCACCGAACTCGCGGGCGACCGAGGCCACGTCCAGCAACGTCGCCTGACCGACGGGCGACGACGCGATGCCGGCCTTGATGGCGTCGACTTCCTGAGACGTGGGCGCACTCAGATCGCTGGTGTCCGGATTCGTGGGATCGAAGTTGAACGTGGCCGATCCCGCGGTCGTCAGCTTGGCGACGCCTTTGGTTTGCACCTTCGTCCAGTTCGGCAGCGAAGCGGGATCGATCGGGACTGCGGCCGTCGGGTCCGTGAGCGTCTTCATGTACTGGTCGATCGCGCTCTTGGTCAGCTTGTCGTCGTGAAAGAACACCTGCAGCACCGCAAAGTAGCGGGCGGCGTCGAGCGCGATGGGGCAGAAGCCGGAGTCGTCGAGGTCGTTGAACGAGAACACGGTGTTGCCTTCGATCTGAAGGAACCCGAAGTTGCCGACGTGAGCGTCTCCGAGGCAGATTCCTTCCGGACCCGGCACGGCTGGCGACAACAACGAGGTCAGATCCTTGTGAAAGCCGCCAGGAAATGACCGCATGAACAAGAGAGGACCGGGAATTCCTTCGACGCCCTGGAGCGCTCCGTTCCACTTGGCGTCGAAGCCAGCGTCCGAGAGCTCGGGATTCGTGGTCCGCAAGAACGCCTTGTCCAGCTTGTGGTCAGTGTCGAACTTCCATGACGTCGAGCTGTCATCGGCTTTTCCGCCGGGGCCCTCGCCGGAGCTCGAGTCCGTGACGCAGCTGGCGAGCAAGGGGGCGAAGGCTAGAGCGAAGAGGGTGCCGTGGACTCTCATGATGACAGCGAGGCAGAGCAATCAACATGCCAGCTGAAACCCGAGGATTACCGTACGCGAATAGATGGACATATTCTCCAAAACACGAGCCCGCAGATCGCGGTTCACACGCTCATCGTTGCTCCTCCACGAAGTGTGGTCGTCGTCCAATTCGCCGTGCGCCGGCGATTGGGCTTCTTGTCGAGCGACCATACGCGTGCTCAACATGCGGCGAGTCAACGTGACGCGCGATTTCGAAGACGCGATCATCCGCAAGCCCGACGATGTCGAGGGCTATTCGGTCTATGGAGACTCGCTGTGCGAGCAAGGGAATGTGCTGGGTCAGCTCGTTGCATTGCAGATTGCTATGCATCGCACCACCGAACCCTCGCGCTTCATGACCCTGCGGCGCGACGAAGAACGTGTCCGGACGAACATCGAGGCATTGCTTCCGATTCCGGCAGATCTAAGACCTCAGTTGAAGCTTCGATGGCGGTGGGGGTTCGTGCATCGCCTGGAGTTGAGCACCACCTTCAACGCCGACTACGACGCGAGGTCTGCGCTCGAACCACTATTTCGCCACCCTGCAACCAGATTTCTGCGCCACTTTGCCGTGTTTGCCAACGACCGCTGCCCGTGGCTTGTCCCCTTGCTGCGGGACGTGCAGCTACCGTTGCTTCGCGGTCTCGACCTGAGCGAAGACCTCGGGCTGCAGCAGCTTCGTGACGTCCTGCCAGATCTCGAGTCGCTGTCAGTGGGCGGCGGCGTCCTTTCGGCTGGGGCGCTGTGCTGGCCGATGCTGCGCGAGCTTCGCCTCAACCGGGTCATCGGGAGCAGGGAGCTCGAAGCAACTCTTGCGAAGGCGCCATGGCCCGAGCTCCGTGCCGTGCGTCTCATCATCCTCGATCCTCGTGCGATGGCCCGGGGCGCGAACGAGGAGTTCGGCGCGCCAGATATGACGGCGCTGTTCACGCTCCCCGAGCTTCGGCAAATCGAGCTCGGGTTCGGCGAGTGGCTCGATGATCTGCTGGCCTACCGGCGAGACTTGAGCTCGCTCACCGACCTCACTGTCCATTTCGCGAATCCGTCCGCGCTGCATTGCTTGGCATCCCGCGCCAGCGAGCTTCGTGGCGTAACGCTCGTTCTTCACAAATCGAGCATCGATCGCGCCACGGCGCAGCGCCTCCACCAGGCAGTACGAAAGCTGGTGCTCGTCGAAACGCCAATCTTGACATCATCTGACTAAGAGTTGTCCCGCTGTTCGAGCTTGATGTTGTGGAGAGCTGCGACCGCTCGAACTGTGTCGAGGAGCTCACGACCACGTCGTCGATGATCTCGCAGCACGCGCCAGTCCTTGAGACGGGCGAGTGCGTGCTCGACGCGTGCTCGGCGTTTGCGATGCTTCCGCCACCGCTGGTCGCGCAGAATCCGGTTGCTTCTGAACACGGGTAGGATGAGCTCAGGGACTCCCCGATATCCGCCATCGGCGAGCACTCGGCCCTGAGAGCGGCACTTCACTTGGACGGTTGAGCCACGGTAATGAACCGTGTCGTTGCGATTTCCCGGGCCTCCGGCGGCGATGGCTATGACGCGGAGATCCGCACGTCGGATGAGCACTTGTGCGTTGCATGACCAACGGTAGTTCTTGGACTTGGCGGCCATCGAATGATCGCGGGTGGGAACCAAGGTCCCGTCGACGACCCAGCTCCAGCGACGATCTTCATCGACAGTCCGTTCCAGTAGCTTGCCAATCCGTGGTGGTATCCGTCCGGCGATCGATTCTGGCGCGCGGATCTGAATTTGGCGATCGTCCTCGTCCCGCATGGCACACCGAGGGTAGTGGTCCGAGCACGAGGCGCGCGGCGTCCTGAGCGCGTGGCGGAAGAGCGGCCAGTCGATCGAGCGCTTTGCGAAGGATCGCGGCTTGGTACCGCAGCGCATTCGGTGGTGGAAGACCAAGCTCGCGGGCAAGTCCACGGCGCTGGTCCGGTCGAAGGCGCCGCTGGCTCTGTTGCCGGTGCAGGTGACGGAGCCGACGCCATCGAAGCGCGGCGAGCCAGTCGCCGTGTATCTGCGGAGCGGGCACATCGTGAAGGTCGGCCGCGGCTTCGACGAGGAGGCATTCGCCCGCGCCATCGCCGTGCTCGAGGGTGGCTGAGGTGTTGGGGCTTCCACCAAGTGTGCGCATCTACTTTGCGACCGATGTGGTCGACATGCGCAACGGCATGAACGGGCTGCGCACGATCGTCGAGCAGGTACTCAAGCGGAACCCGAACGAGGGCCACCTCTTCGTCTTCGTCGGCAAGCGTCGCGACATGCTCAAGATCCTGTTCTGGGACAAGAACGGCTACGTCGTCTACTTCAAGCGGCTCGAACGCGGCCGCTTTCAGCTGCCGGTCGCGGACGAGAAGCGCGTGAAGATCGAGATGGAGGCGGCGCAGCTCGCGATGCTGCTCGACGGCATCGACCTGAACGCGAAACGACTCGCCCGCTGGAATCCGCCCGAGGGGATCGACACGGATCGCTGATCGTGATCCAACATGGAGGTGGTCGTGCCTCCCGTCGATCATGAGTGCGTGCTGAGCGGCGTCGTCGCCGAGCTGAGCAACCAGCTCGCGAAGGTCCAGCACGAGCTTGCCCAGCTCAAGAAGGCGCACATCGGTCCGAAGTCCGAGCGCAGCAAGATGCCGCGGCTGCCGACCACCTCGCCAACGGCCGAGGAGCAGCTGGCGAAGCGCCGCGCCCATGCCGCTGATCGTGCGCAAACCCAAACTGTGCGCACCGAACACAAAGTGCCGGCCGAACAGCGGACATGCCCGGCGTGCGGCAACGACAGGCTCAATCCGATCGGCAAGGGCCGGACGACCGCCGTCTACGAATTCGTGCCCGCGCGCGTCATCCGGCACGAGCACGTGCAGGAGGTGCTGCGCTGCCGCTGTGGCGACTACGTGGTCACCGCGCCCGGGGCGCCCAAGGTGATCGAGAAGGGTCGCTATGGCGCGAGCCTCCTCGCGCACCTCGCCGTCGCAAAGTGTGCAGATCACCTTCCGCTCTATCGCCTTGAGAAGGACTTCGCTCGCCGCGGCTTCCCGCTCGCTCGCTCGACGATGAACGAGCTGCTTCATCGGGCCAGCGAGCTGACCGAACCGCTGTGGAAGCGCATCGTCGAGCAGATCCGAGTCCGCCCGATCGTCGGCGCCGATGAGACGCGGCTCCGGATGCAGGACGACGGCACGGGCAAGCCGAAGAACGGCTTCGTGTGGACCTTCGTCGCGCCCGACGAGCATGGCGACACCGACGTCGCCTACATCTATACGGGTGACCGGAGCGGCGAGACGCCCAAGCGACTCCTGGGCGGCACCAAGGGCACGCTGATCGTCGATGCGTATAGCGGCTACAACGTCGTCGCGAACGTGTCGCGGCGCAAGCGTGCCGCGTGCCACGCGCACATGCGGCGATACTTCCACGAGGCGCTGCCGACCGCGCCGGTCGCCCAGGAGCGTGGGGGCGGGCTCGCGCCGACGCCTAGCCTGTCCGCTACGACGTCGAGGATGTTGGAAGGAGTCCGAACGCGATTGCCATCTCCTCGACCTGGAAGAAATATAGCGGGAAGTTCTCGAAGCCCTCGCTGTGGTTAAACGACGCCCAGCTGACGCCCACGTCCCCCGAGGTCATCCAGCGGACCGCGTCGCCCACCGACAAGGTCATCACCGCAGCGATGCCGCCGACCGATCCGGCGATCTCCGTAGCACGGCCCCACGCGAGCGCGACATCGGTATACCCGAGAATGCACGGGGTCGTGTTTGCACCCTCGGGGAACCGCCACTGCATCGGCTCCTGAGGATCTTTCGGATCGGCCGGAAAGAACCACTCGTCAAGCTCGAACAGGCGCTTGTATAGCACCATCATCGATTCCGTCGTCCGGGCCGCTCGCATCTGGAGCACGAGCGCGTTGAAGTCGGGCTGCGAGCTCATCGCGGCCTCACTTGTAGCGCAAGTTCCGCCGGGGCGGGCAGCGGCGGCGGACCCACTGACCTCGGTGCATCATGCCGACGATCGCCCCAGTTCGATCCACGCGGCAACATCGATCACCGTACGGTTACCGGAAATCTCGTGCTCCCGGTCAGGCTTCCGGCCGCGCCATCGAACCAACCCATCCTCGACCACCATCTCGCGGATCCCACGCGGTGGCACAAGATCGATCTGGTGCGAAGCCGTGATCCCAACGCGGTCGGGGGATGGCGCTACGAGGCGCACCTGATGGTCCTCGTCGCCCCGTATGTCGCACCCGCGATCGCCGCGCAGCGTGCACTCGCCGCCGAACAGACGCGTGGCCGTCACGCGGGCATCGACGTCAATGTCTCCAACATCACCGTCGCATCGTACGGCCACGCAGAAGATCTGAAGATCACGCGCGTCGAGCGCGATGCCGGCCGCAAGCAGCGCAGTCGACGTCGAGTGCGTCGCGAGCGCCGCCGGCAGCGCGCCCTCGACAGGTCGCGGCGCGCGATGAATGCCACGCAGTATCAGCTGTCCAATCCCAGATGAGCGGAGCCCTTACGGCCCGACCACGCTGGAGCGGACACGAGCACGAACCAATCTGGTCCGATGATGGCGCCGCAAACTGGACGTCATTGCGGGACAGCTCTTAATTTAAAACAAATCGGCCAAACGTCGCGCTCTACTGGAGCTTCAAGTTCGAAGCTGTGGAGCTAAGCTAGAGCCGTGTCAGGACGTTATGAGCAACTCGGTCGACAGCTGCGCAAGGTGCGTACCTCTCTCGCCAAGCACGACATGCGGGCCACCTCCGTGGCGCTGCGTCGTGCGACGCACCTCGCGAGCGATCTCGTGCTCGAGCAGGTCGAAGTCGACGACGTGGCCGGCGGGCTTGCTGAGCTCGTGACGCGGCACATCGTTGATGCCGCGCTCGCAGATCGCCTGGCGCGCAGGTTCACCGGCGATGAGGATCGGGCTCGCGAGCCCGAACAGCAGGAAGTTATCGAGCTCGGCCGCGATCTGGATCGCCTCCTACGCAGCCTGGAGCACGGAGCGGTGATGCCAGAGCTGGTGTTCGTGGCGCTCGATGCGACGGAGGTGCCGGCCGCCGAGTCGCGCGCCGCCCTCACGATCTCGGGACGTCATGTCCTGATCGCGGGTCGCGGCGGCGAAGGCCTGGTCTTCATCGACGATCGGCCGGTCAGCCGTCCATTCGCGATGCCTTCGACGCCGACCAGCAAGCCCGCGATCCATCGCGACCCCGCCGGACTCACCCGGATCACCTGGGAGCCCGAGGGGCTAGCCGTCGAGCTCGGGCCCGACTTCGCGACCGCGGCGATTCGTTAACCTTTCTACCGGTTACATCTTCCTGTCGGACAGGTCCGGCTGTTCCGAGCGCGACGAGATAGAGCGCCGTACATGGTGAGTGTGTCGTCCGCAACGTCGTGTACGGATCCGCGATCCCCAGTCGCCACCTCTGACGTGTTCCGCTGACATGAATGGGCGAGGTGACGTCGAGTCGCCCGGTCGCTGCGCTATGATCTCTCCTTGGGTCGCGCGTTCTCCGGCATTGTCGCGCTCGCTGCGTGTGCTGGGCCGAAGCCCACAGCGCTTCCGTCGAGTATTTCGAAACCGGCGGTGGCACGCACGTCGGCAACGACGCCCGCCGTGGCTTCGACACCGCTGGAGACGACCCCGGCACCGCGCGCGTCAGCCATCGAGGAGGTCTCGCACGAGGAGGTCTCGCACGGCGCGGCTGCGTTCTGCCTTTATGTAGGGCCGAACAGGAGAGTGGTCCGGTGTTACTGGAAGCGCGAGGACTGCGCGGGCCAGATCGCATTCAACAAGGGAGCCGGCCTGAGCGTTACCGAGGTATGCGAGGCGGTCGCGGAGGCCTACTGCTTCCGTCCCGGCGCGAGCAGCGAGCTCTGCTATCCGACCGCCGCCGATTGCGACCAGACCGTCGCTAGCATGAAGAAGAGCCACCGGCAGACCTCGGACTGTGCTGCGAAGACCCATCGCGATTGATTTGGGTCGATGTCGCACCGAGCTCGCAGTGAAGACGCGTGATGCCGCGCGCACTCGATATCGTAGAACGATCACGACGGCGACTCGGATGCGCTGCGTGCTTTGGAGCCACGGCCATGACGTCAACGGAGGCTCCGGTCCGGGGTGGTATCGTCTTTGGGTGCAGGCGGATGACATCGAGCGCTGGCTGAAAGTCGGGCGCGCGCGTTGGCCCGAGCTGGCGATCGAGGCCACCGTGCTCGTGCGGCACCTCGAGCGCTTGGCGATCGATCCGGCGGTCGCGCACTCGCACGTCGAGGACTTGTACCTCGCGTGTGGTTGCGCGCACGGACTGCCCGCGGCGATCGCCGTGTTCGAGCGCGAGCTGATGCCGATCGTGCGCACGGCCGCGCGGCGGATCGACAGCGCGACGGAGCTCGTGGACGAGGTCGCACAGGCAGCGCGCGAGCGCTTGCTCGTTTCGGCGGATAGCGCGGAGCCACGGATCGCCGAGTACAACGGCAGCGGCGCGCTCGCCGCGTGGGTGCGGATCGCGGCGATGCGGATCGCGATGAACCTGCTCCGCTCGCGTCGCCGCAACTTGCTCGTCGATGACGATCTGTTCTTCGACGAGCTCGCGTCGCAACGCACCGATGCCGAGCGCCGGCAGATCCGCGCACGCTACGCCGAGGCGTGCTCTCAGGCGCTGCGCGAGGCGTTTGCCGCGCTGTCGGCGCGCGAGCGCAACCTCCTGCGCATGCACCACTTGCACGGCCTCACGATCGACGAGCTGGCGCCGACGTTCCGCGTCCACCGCGCGACGGTCGCGCGCTGGATCGAACGGGCGCGGGAGACACTCCTGGCGAGAACGCGCGAGGAGCTGTGCTCCCGGTTACAGATCGGCGCGGCCGAGGTCGACAGCATCCTGCGCGAGCTGCACAGCCGCCTCGATGTCTCGGTGAGCAGGCTTCTAGCCGAATAACAAAAATATCTGCGCGTCGCGATGCGACGGATTTGCGGACGCGTGTCGTACGGGGGACCAACGCGCTCGCCGTGGCTCCGACTGGGCAGCACATGAAGGCACCGCGCTTGCTAACATCGAGCCGAGTGTCCTGTCCGGCTGAGAACACGTGGATCGCATACGTCGGTGGAGAGCTCGAAGCCGCGGCGCTCGACGGGCTCGATGCTCACCTCGACACGTGCCCGACGTGCCGCGAGCTGTACGTCAACATCGCGCGCGATGACGGCCGTGCTCCGACCCAGGCGGCCGGGGCTTCGCGGCGGCCGCTGGGGACTACGCGGGACCTGCCGCGTGGGACGCCGGTCGGGCGCTACCTGGTCCTCTCGTCGATCGGTCGCGGCGGGATGGGCGTCGTGTACAAGGCGTACGATCCTGAGCTCGAACGCGCGATCGCGCTCAAGCTGGTGGCGTTCGATGGCCTTGGCGGGCCGGGCGCCGAGCCATTGCGGCAACGGCTGTTGCGCGAGGCCAAGACGCTCGCGCAGGTATCCCATCCGAACGTCGTGACCGTGCACGATGTGGGCACGTTCGAGGGCAGCCTGTTCGTGGCGATGGAGTTCATTGCCGGCCAGAACCTGCGCCGCTGGCTGCACGCCGCGCCGCGCAGTCCGCGCGAGATCCTCTCGGTCTTCGCGGCGGCCGGCGCCGGCTTGGCGGCGGCACACGAGCACGGCATCGTGCACCGCGACTTCAAGCCGGAGAACGTGATGGTCGGCGACGACGGCCGCGTGCGCGTTCTCGACTTCGGGCTCGCGAGCAGCGCGAGCGCGGGTATGCCGGTGCGGCCGTCGCTCGCGGATCTGGCACCTGACAACGAAAGCGCGCCGCTAACGCGCGACGGCTCGGTGCTCGGCACGCCGACGTACATGGCCCCCGAACAGGATGCCGGGCGAGACGTCGACGCGCGCAGTGATCAGTTCAGCTTCTGTGCGTCGCTGTACGAGGCGCTGTTCGGGCAGCGGCCGTTCTCCGGCACGACGTACCTCGAGATGGCGACCCGTCGCGCGACCGGCGAGGTCGAGCCTCCCCCCGCCGTACGCGGCGTGCGCGCGCGCGTTCGTGTGGCGGTGCTGCGCGGCCTCCGCAGCGCGCCGGCGGAGCGCCACCGCGATATGCGTGCGCTGCTCGCCGAGCTGCGCAAGCGGCCGTGGTACGCGAACACTCGCGTCGCGGCCGGTGCGCTCGTCCCTGCAGCGCTTGCCGCGACCGGCTGGGCCGTGTGGACCACACATCACGCACCTCCTACTGCCGAGGAGACGTGCGCGTCAGCGGGGGACGAGATCGATCGCGTGTGGAATGCGGATCGCAAGCACGCACTCGAGCACCAGATGATCGCGACCGGTCACCCCCGCGCGCGGCTGATCGCCTCTCACGTCGAGAAAGCGCTCGATGAGTGGGCCCAGCAATGGGTGAAGGAGCGAGCCGCGGTGTGCGAGGCGACGCTTCGCGGTGAGGACAACGCGGGCTCCCGGGTCGAGTGTTTGCAGCGCCAGCGCGGAAGTATCGAGGGCATGCTCATGGTGCTCACCGGCCCGCTGCAGCCCGACCGGGTCTTGCACGCGGACGAGTGGGCCGCCTCGCTGCCGGAGCCGGTGGGCTGCCATCGCGCCGACGATGACTCGGCAGGGCCTTCGAAGAAGAAGGACGCGACGGACCAGGCGGTATCAGACGCGCTCCAACAGGCACAGATCGCAGGTCACCGCGGCGATTACGCGCAGGCGATCGAGCATGCGCGTGCAGGTGCGAAGCTCGCGCACGGGGTCTCCGATGCTGCGGAGGCCACTGCGCTCATGACCGCGCTCGCCTGGCAGATCGTCGCCGGCCACTATGTGGAGGCTGCCGACACGGTGCGCGACGATCTGTTCGCCGCGTCGCGGTTGACGCTCGACGACTTCGTGCTCGACGCGTGGATCTATGACATCAGATTGTCGCTCGCGGGTTCGCGCCTGGACTGGCACGTCGAGCAGGCGATCTTCGCCGCCGAGCTCTCGCTCGAGCACGCGGAGCCCGACGAACCGCTCAGGGCGACTCTCCCATTCCTCATCGGCAAGGTCCGGACCATGCAGGGCGACTTCGACGAGGCCGACCGCCAGCTCCACGCAGCTCAGGTCACCCTGCAAAAGGTCGGCGACCACCACGGCGCCGGCGACTTCCGCGTCACCCACCCAGACGCAATCGAGAGCTCGCTGGCATACCTCGCGATGTTCCGCGGCCAGCTCGCGGACGCGCACCGCGTGTTCGAGCGCGCGCTGGAGAGCTCGCAGGGCCGTCCACCGGACGCGAACCGCGCGTGGACGCAGGAGCACCTGGCGAACACGCTCGATTACGAGCTGCGCCACGACGAGGCGCGGGCCATGTACGAGCGCGCGCTGCAGGGGGCCGAGGCGATGCCGGGGCAGAACGAGGTCCTGGTCACGCAACTTCGGGTCGCACTTGCGTGGCATGACATCTTCGGCGGGGTCTGTGACGCTACGGGGCACGATCTCGCCCGTGCCGAGCCGGTGTACGCGATGGCGTACGGCCGCGACTCGGCGGCGTTCGCCACGATCTGGGCCGGCCAGGGCGCGTGCGCGCTGTGGGCGCACGACGCTGCTCGCGCGACCGAGCTACTCGAGCGCGCGCGAAAGCTGATCGGCGATCATCCGGTGTCACCGGTGCAGCTCGTCGGCACCGAGATGTTGCTGTCGCACGCGTATCGCCGTCACGGCGACATCCGCCAGGCTGACGAGGTCGCGGCTAGCGTGCGCGGGCGCCTGGCGAAGGTGCCCGGCGCGCGCGCCTTCTACGAAGAGCTCGATGCCCGATTGGCCGCGCGACCGCGGTGAATCGAGCCCGTTTGCGAGCTCACCGGCCTGTTCGACGCTGCTTGCTCCGGCGCATGACCAGCATGGCCGCGACACCGAGCAGCGCGAAGGGAGAGGAGCCTCCCCCGGCCGCGCAACCGCCAGCGTTCATGTCCGCGTGGCCAGGATCGTCGGCCTTATCGCCGGGGCTCGCCAAGGTGAAGTCGTCGAGCTTGAACGTGACCCCGGAGCTGTTGGTCAACATCACGTAATAATCGCCGGCGTCGAGCGGCTGGCTGGCGACGGCCCGCAGCTCGTGGCTGGTGGGGTCGTACGTGAACTGCGCGGTGACGGGCGTCTGGGGCTGCAGGTCGCCGGTCATGTTGAACACCTGCGGGTCGAGCGTGATCGGCGTGGCCTTCTGCAGCCGGAGCTCGAGCGTGATCGGCGTGGTCTGGGATGTGGTGGCCGTGCCCGTGGCGACGAGCCCGTCGGGGAGCGGCGCGAACAGCGTCATTTTGTACTGCAGCGGTCCGGGGATCGTGAACCCGGGCACGCCTTTGAGGTACACCGCGTGGCTCGGCGTGGCGAGCGCGACGTCGAGGATGCGATCCTCGCAGCTCTGCATGCCGTACACGCCACGGCGCGAGAGCTCCTCCAGCAGCAGGAAGAAAGGGGAACCCTTCTGGGGGTTGCCGGGCACCTGCTCGCTCTCGAGCTCCTGGGCAACCAGGTCGGCGACGTCCTTGAAATCGTCGTTGGGGCCGATCTGCCACGATGCGCGCAGCACCGCACCGTCGAACATCTCAGGGTTGGGGACCAGCTTACGCACCGCCCACAGCGCCCCGGAGAAGAATCGTCCGTCGAGGTGTGGCTCACCCGTCAGATCGTGCGAACAGGTCAACGTGTTGTCGACATCGCGCCCGTCGCCATCGATGAGCTGACCGACATAGTTGCCGACCAGCGAGTCGCCGGTGAACGCGGCCGCGAAGTAGTCCGCGAGCGCCTCGTTGATCGTCGGGCCGGGGATCGCGAGCGCGTGCGCATTGAACAGCAGCGACGGCGAGATCTGGCTCTTGCTCAGGATCGCGGCGTGACCGAGCTCGTGATAGACGACATCGCCATCGATCGCGTAGTCGAACTTGGCCCCCTGCCCAAATACCAGCTGATCGACGCCGCCGAACTGGCTGCCGGGGATGAACTGCGAGTTCTCGAAGAACGGCAGCGGCCCGCTCGGCAGGGTGCCGTTGCAGGTGCCCGAGCCTTTGACATTCGTATGAACGCGGATCGGATGGAGCGCGAGCTCGCCGAGACTGAGCTGCTCGAACCACGGGTAGATCTTGTTGAGATGGTAGTACGCGTGGGCCTCGGCGAATGGATCGGTGCCATCCTGCGGGTCGGCCGGTGGGTCGTACGCGAAATCGCCGTTCGCGTCGGGATGGGCGAGCGGGGAGAAGGTGCACTGGTGCACGTGGCGCGTCCCACCCATGCCGTCGGGGAGTGCGGTGCACGTCCCGGGGTCGACGCAGCTCGCGACCGTGAAGTGATCGTCGGCGAGCGAGGTCGCATTCGCCGGCAGCGTGGTGAGCTCGACATGCTTGAGCGGCGACACGGCCGAGCTCGGCTCGTACGCGTTCGCGCCAGGGAACCCGCTCGAGTCATTGCGCGCGAGGTCCTCGCGGGCAAGCACGGCGCCGCCGTTCGCATCGACGATGACGCGCCAGAGGTGGCCATCGTCGTAGGCAAACCCGATCTCCCAGACCAGCTTGGGCTGGCCGAACGCTCGGATCACGAGCCGCGAGGCGATCGGAGCCGCGCCGCCGATCGCAAGAGCGGCGATCGCTCGCGCTCGATCGACCGCGAGGCTCGGCGCTACGGACAGGTCCGCAGGGATCGGCAACGCGGTGGACCGCACGTAGCGCACGCGGCGCTGGTCGTCGAGTCGGACGATCACACGCCCACCATCCACGGGGACGCCCCGCACTTCCTGCTCGTACACGACGAGCGTGCCGTGGCCGTACGACTCGATGCGAGCCGCGGCGAGGTGCGTGCGATCGATGCCGGCGACAGACCGCAAGGCGCGATCCGCGACTACTGCGGGCGCTTCGGTGGTCGCGCGCGAAGCTTTGGGGACCACGAGCAACGGGGAGGCGGAGGCGACGCCTGATAGAGCTGTGGCGATCGCGACGGCTCCGAGACGAGGATAGGGGCGAGGGTTCATATGGGATCTCCTGAGGTGCATGCCTTGAAGACACGGCCCCTCGCGTTCGTCGCATGATTTTCTGCCGGACCGAAAAACCGCTGCGAGCTCGCGCAGCTAGCCGCGGCATCCCCGATTCGAGGCGCTGATCGACACGATCCGGTTCGCTGCTGGCGACGTTACCTCGGCCCGGCTCAGCGACTCATTGGCCCACGATGAACGCGACCGCATTCGAGCAGTACGCGCTGCTGCCCGATTGATCCCAGGTCGCTTGATACGTGCCCGGGAGCGCGAGCGGATCGGTGAGGTGCGCGAAGCCGTTCGCGTTCTGCAACGAATCGTTCGTGAACGCGGTGCCGGTGTGGAGCCCGGTGATCTGGTTGAACACGATCGCGGACGCGAGCACGAGCTCGCCTGTCGAGGCGGTCGTGATGGGTGGCGATATCGCGATGGCGGACTTCGCCTGATCCGATAGCCCCACCGCGGTATCGACCATCGCCGGCTTCGCCGTGGTCCACTGCCAGACGACGACGGTGAACAGCGACTGACCCACGACCACCACACTCGTCGCGCCGGCGTTGGCGCTCGACGTATAGAACACCTGGAGCGTGTCGTTGCTGGTCGTCGACGAGGCGCGTGCCCCGATGACCTCCGTGAAGGTGTTCGACGCGTTGTCGGTAATCGCGGACGGCGCGATGGCCTTGCCACTCGGACCATCCACGAGCACGACCATCAGCTGACCCGCCACCGATGCCGCGCCGAGGGTCACGGTCAGCGTGGCTACGCCGTTGCTGTTCGATGCTCCCTTCGTCGCCACGAACTGCCACGCGGGCTGCAGCGGTCCATCCGCGGGGGCCGCATCGGTCATGAGCTCGTTCACGGAGCCGTCTCGGTCGGAGACGGTGAATCCAACCCGCCCGCAGCCGAGCACCCCGAGTAGCACGACCGCCACCGCGCGCATGCTCGCCCATCATAGGACGACGCGGCGCGATCGCCAATCACACCCGCGCGTACACGGGTCTACCCGAGACGACGACGCGCGACCGCCTGGTATCTCGGTGTCGGACCGGCTCTGCGGTTCTACGGTCGTGCGCTCTGCGCACGAGCGAGGCGCGATTTGGTCACCGGAAAGTTGAGGTTCAGAGCTATCCGTCGAGCACCGATGGGTTCGGTGTGGTCGTCAGCTCGCATCTCACCGTCGGCCCCACCGAAGCGATTCTCGTGGATGGCCAGCTCTATCGCGCCGACGCCGTGGTCGAGCTCGTGCGCGCTTCGCGAAAAAAGCTCACGGCAGGTGATGCAACCGCGCTCCGTTGACCGCAGCGTCGGGGTAGAGCGAAGCACGGGATGCTCTGAGGTCGCCGCTACGAGACCGCGCCACATGCGACCGTGCTATCCACCTCATGTGTGGGACGAGGCGCTGCTGAATTCAAGAGACGAGGCCTTCGTGGCCTTGGACGAGGAGTTCCGGTTTCAGTTCGTCAACGCCGCGGCCGAGCAGATCTACGCGACGACTCGCGACCAGCTACTCGGCAAGGTGCTGTGGGAGGTATTCCCGAGTCCGTCGGACCGCGCCGGCGAGCAGGAGATCCGGCGTGCGATGCGCGATCGTGTGCCGACCACCTTCCACACCTTCAACGCATCATCGAACCGCTCGTTCGAAGCGATGGTGTACCCGACCGACCGCGGGCTCGCGATCCACTTTCGTGACATCACCGAGCGCAAGCGAGCCGAGACCGTGCTCTCTGGCCAGAAGCTCGTGCTCGAGCTAGCGCTCAGCGGCGCGCCGCTGGAAGCAATGCTCGATGAGCTGGTGCGCACCGCCGAGGTGCAAGCGGCCGACGGCACGATCGCGTCGATCTTGCTGGTCGAGGGCAACCGGCTGAGGCATGGGGCGGCGCGGGGGTTGCCGGAGGTGTACAACCGCGCCATTGATGGCATCGCGATCGGGCGCGATGTTGGCTCGTGCGGCACCGCGGCGTACACCGGCGAAGTCGTGATCGTTCGCGACACCTTGACCGATGCGCGCTGGGCTGCGTTTCGCGAGCTCGCGGCGGCGCACGGGTTGCGCGCGTGCTGGTCGATGCCGATTCGCGCGACGACCGGGGCGGTGCTCGGGACGTTCGCGCTGTATCACCGGACAGTCCGTGATCCGAGCCCGCGTGATCGCGAAGCGGTCGACCTGCTCGCGAAGACCGCGGCGATCGTGATCGAACGCGCGCGCCATACCCGCGCGCTCGCGGCGGCGATCGAGGCCGCCGAACATGCGAATCGATCGAAGGACGAGTTCCTCGCAATCCTCGGGCACGAGCTGCGAAACCCACTTGCGCCGATCGTGACCGCGCTACGCCTGATGGAGATGAACGACGACGAGCGTTCACGGTGGGAGCGTGCGGTGATCACTCGACAGGTGGCGCACGTGACCCGGTTGGTGGACGATCTGCTCGATGTCTCGCGGATCACGAGGGGCCGCGTCGCGCTCCAGGTCGAGGCCATCGATCTCGCTGACGTGGTGACGCGCGCGGTCGAGATGACGACGTCCCTTTTCGAGCAGATGCGTCACCAGCTGACGGTAAAGGTCGAGCCGGGTCTGATCGTGACAGGCGACGCGACTCGGCTCGCCCAGGTCATTGCGAATCTCTTGACGAACGCTGCAAAGTACTCCGAGCCGGGAAGCCGGACCGACCTGACGGCCACGCGCCGCGGTGCGTCGATCACGGTGGTCGTGCGAGACACCGGGATCGGGATCGCGCCGGAGCTGCTGCCGCATGTGTTCGAGCTGTTCACCCAGGCCAACCAGGCGATCGACCGTGCGCGGGGCGGTCTCGGCATCGGGCTCGCGATCGTGAAGAACCTGGTCGAGTTGCACGGCGGCAGCGTCGCTGTGCATAGCGAGGGGCTCGGTAAGGGCTCGGCGTTCACCGTCGAGCTACCGGCAACGGAGCTGCCGCTGGCGCTGCCATCGCTCTCAGCGCCGCGCGCAGCGAAACAAGGCTCGCCGCCGCGCACGATTCTCGTCGTGGATGACAACACCGACATCGCAGACACGATGGTCAAAGCGCTCGGCGAGCTCGGCCACACCGTACGCGCCGAGCACGACGGTCCGGCCGCGGTCATCACCGCGAGCGAGCTCAAGCCGGATGTCGCGATACTCGACATCGGGCTGCCGACGATGAACGGCTACGAAGTCGCGCGGCGGATTCGGGCACAGCCGGACCTCGACCGGACGTTGCTCGTGGCCGTGACCGGCTATGGCCAGCAGTCGGATCACGATCGTGCGATGGAGGCGGGGTTCGATGCGCACCTGGCCAAGCCGGTGGACCTCGACGCGGTGTTGGGCCTGATCGCCAACCTCGATCGCGGATCGCACCGACCTCACGGAGCGTAGACGCCGACTCGCCAGGCGTCGAAATGCCTGCCTACGTGCATGGCCGAGGTCTTGCTGGATGGCCCGGCATGCGGATCGCGATCGCGCTAACCACATGTTTCGTCGCACAAGCCCAGGCGAGCCCCTGTGCGATCGTTGACACCGATCCGACACTGCCGGGCTGCGATCAGCTCCGGATCTCGGCGACCCACACGCTTGGAGCGTCGGCCGCCGCGGGCGTCATCGCGAGCGAGGACGCGGGTGGGGCGCTGCTGACGACATCGGCGCGCGCGGACGTGTCGTACACGCTCGGGCTCGGCGACGATGCCGATTTCTACCAGGTCGAGCTCGCCGCCGGGGCGACTGCACGCCGGCTCGACGGCGCCGCCGAAGCATTCGGCGGGTCGACGCGTCTCCGCCTGCGCGCGGGCTCCGTGCCGCCCCCCGCCGATGTGCGGCACCTGCAGCGCACGAACATGTCGGTGTTCCCGCTGACGTTCGAGCTCGAGCATGAGGGCGAGCTCGCCGCATTGCCGGCGCTGTCGGCGCGCGCGGATGTCGCGCGGTCGACGTACTCGAGCCAGCATGTCGAGCTGACGACACGTGCGCTGCGGTTCTCGGCGGTCGGCGGAAACCCCAGCGCGGCCGACCCTGCGAATCGCGTCCTGTCGGGGGTCAACATCGACATCATTCCCGCGTGGTTCGCCGCCGACCTCACCATGCAAGAGGGCACTCGCATCGATGGCATGGGCGGCGGCGCGCTGCTTGGCGTTAGCGGAGACGCGCGCGACGCCGACTTCCACGCGATCGTTGGTGGGTTCGAGCAGCATGGGGTCACGCTGCCCGACGGCCGTCAGCGAGCATGGCTCGTCGCGTGGCTGTTCCGCGTCCAGGTGCAGTCGCCGGTGACCGGCACGACGTACCGGATCGGCTGGGGAATCCTTCCCGACGACTTCACGCTGCTAGGCCGCGTGCGTGACCACCGCGACGACAACATCGTCGAGCTCGGCCTCGGCGATCTGCGCTCGGCCATGATCCAGTATCAGCGCACCCCGTATCTGATGATGTCTGGCGGCGCGGCGATCGAGGACCGCGTGTCCGCCGAGCTCGTGCTGGGCGGGCCGCTGCACGTCGCGACGCACGCGTTCGTTGCGCGGACCGAGCGGGCTACCGCCATCTTGTCGTCGATGGTTGACTGGACCGCGGGCGTCGAGGCCGACGGCTCTCATCGCGTGCACGGGGTCGACGTCGGACTTCGCGCGGAGCTCGGGCGATCGTTCTATGGCGCGATCGACGACGGCGCGCCCTCGCCGGGATTCGGCGCGCGCCTCGGACTCAGCGTCAGCCGAGCGATCGCGCGCACGTACACGAGATGATCGCCGGTGGTCTCAAGGCGGTGATCGCAGCCGGTCTCACTGATCATCGACGCGCGTTTCGACGGCGTCCTGGATCGCCCCAGGAACGTCGGACAGGAAGTCGAGACCCGTCTGTTGCTCCAGCGAGCGTGCCGAAACTCGGTATTGTTGCCAGGTATCGCTCGCATGAATGTCGGCGTTGTTGTTCGGCATCGAAACTGCGATCACGCGCGTCGACGTCGTCACCTCGCTGACGCCGTCTCCGGTGTGATCGAGGACGACGATCACCTTGAACGTATCCGTTGGAACCGCGACGCCAGCGCCGATGGTCGCGGGATTGGCGCTGAACAGGCCGCCGGCGACGATGACAAGCTCGTGGCCCGAGCTCGCGAGCGAACGCTCGTAGTCTTCCAGGTGCTCCCACGGGCCGGCATTGTTGTTGGTGACCTGCGGCACCATATTGGTGAGGTAGAACGTTTGACCGTTTGCGGTCATGGTACTGGTCCGGTCGCCGGACGGGCACATGTGTCCGCGGCTGTAGCCGCTGCCGTTGAAATCGCCGTTGGTCGCTTGATGAAGAGTTGCCGGCAGCGTGTCGTCGCTACGAAAGTTATCACTGCGCGGAGCGCTTCCCAGATAGCTGGCGTTGAGCTCCCAGCTCACCCAGTTTGGCGTGCGCCGATCGCTGTTGAACGAGAGCACGTACTGAGCCTTCACTGAAAGGTAAGCGTTCGGATCCTCGAGCGAGGCGGCGCTTGGAAGTCCGAGCTTGGTGTGAACGCTCACCGCGGCGCCTTCACCTGTCCCGCTGCTTGAACCGCTACCGCTGCTTCCACTCCCCGAACCGCTGCCGGCGCCATCGATGGAAACGTCGTCGATGTCGAGACGACTGCCGCTCGCGTCCGTCTTCCGGACCTGGAGACGAACTGGCCCCGCCGACGCCAGCGCGAACGACACCGTTGCGAGTGCACTACCCGACGTGACCGTCGCGCCAACCTGTGACCACGAGTTGCCGTGATCGTACGACGCGAACAACGCCCAGGTGCTGGCCGCATCGGATTCATAACTCGCGTGCGCGATCGATACGCTGCTCGCGCCCGAGACGTCGAATTCCATCGCGATCGATCCGGCGTTGCGCAACCGCGCCGCCTTCCCTCCGTCGCGAACATCGCCGGTGAGCGATCCGATCAACGCGTCGTCGAAACGCCATACGCCTGAGGCGACGGCGACATCGCCTGACGCATAGCTCGCCTTCGCCCCGGACTCGAAGTCCTCGAGCAGTGCTCCGCCCGAGGCCAGGAATGCGAAGCGCTCCGCGTCGTCGGTCCGCGACGATGGCGCGACACAGCCGTACCCGAGGGCTGCGAACGCGGCACATATCCAGGCGCCGCGAGGGAGCTTTGTCATACCGCGGGCGTCTCGTTCATGACCGATGCCAGGGACGCTGCGCGTGTTGTGCAAGATCTCCTCGGAGATCTCTCCTCGATCACCGCGCCGCGTCAACCGCGCACTCGTTGCGACAGTTACGATGGTGCGACGTAAGCTCAGCAACAAACCGGGGTGGTCGGCTGCTGGGCTTCGATGGCATTTCGTCGACGACTCTGCGGCATTTCAATGTTTGGGCGAGCCTGCCTTTGTGGCGCTGCTCGACGCAGATGCAATCCAGTTTCGAATAGCCGCGCCAACACGTCACGCTCCATCACGTCATCGTCCGGTTTTGCCTCGGTCGCGGTGGCGATCGTCAGGTCGGGTGAGGTGCGTCCAGCGCGCCGCTAGCCGATGTGTTTGGTCGTTGCCGTCCGCCGAGGTCGACCGGTGTCAGCTGGTCAGTGACAATCCTGAGCCGTGGCTCAGGAGCCGCAGGAGGACGGCGTGATCGTGTTGTTCTGCGCATCGCTGCAGTAGCAGGGGCTTGTCGCGCACTGGTACGAGTCACCTGGCGTGGATGACAACGAGCCCACGAGCATGCAGGGATCGCTCGCGGAAACGTAGTACGCGACCTCTGAGCCGAAGAAGATCAGCAGCTTGTTGCCGACAAACGAGTAGGGATAGCTCGTTGTCCGGCTGTCTACGACGCCCGGCTCGCCGTCGGGTTTGCAACTCTGCGTGGTCATGAGCGACAGCATCGTGCCCGACGTCGCATAGGTTCCGATGTTGTCTCCGCCCCTGAATGCAAACGTGCGGAGTGCCCCGTTTGCCCCTAGGGCAAGGCCATCCGCGCTGGTGGTGGCATAGGGGCCAGTGGTGCTGGTCGCCCCTGCTCTGATCACGTAGGCAAGCCGGTAAAATCCGACCGAGATGGCACCGCCGCTCGGAGTGGGCAAGGTGTCGTGGTAAAGGCCGACGCTGTTGTTCGTGCACCAGACGAGACTGCTGCATGACAAGGGCACAGGGCTGGCGTCCGTGCCGAGAGCCCCGTCTTTGAGAGCGGCATCGTTGGTGGAGGGCGCCGAGCTCGAACATCCAGCGAGCGAGGCGATCACGAAGAAACAAGACACGGTTCTGGTCATGGCGATACTCCTGTTTGGAAAGCCTCAGCTCGTCGGGGCGTCGAGCCCGGGCGAGAGCTGTCAAATTGGCCACGGTATGCCCACGCTTGCCGACGGGCTGACCGCATAGGTCGCGATGGTCGGACATCGCTTCGATCCGCCGTCGACACCTCACGACGGTCGGTGCTTGCGCGTGCGCCACCCCAGATGGCTCGCGATCGCGATCGCGTGTCGACCCGGAGCTCACCGGTCGCAGGCGGCATAGTACTGCGTCGTGCTCGCGGTCACGAGGTACTCGCTCTTCCAGCCAGGAAACTTCGCCTCGATCGTCGCGACGGCGGACGCGATGCGCGGATCGGCGCCCGCGTCGGTCGCCGCGCGACCCGGATTCGTCTGGAGAATCGAAACCACGTCGTCCAGGTAGCCAGCGGTCGCCTGGAGCGCGGTTGCATCACCTGCCGGACCGTGTCCCGGATAGAGCGTCTTGAACTGGCGCGTGGCGAGCGCGTCCAGATCGGACTTCCATCCCGAGCTGGTGCACTCGCCCAGGTAGAGATGGACTCCGCGGTAGACAAGGTCTCCCGTGATCGCGGCGGATTCCGTCGGCAGCGCCAGCATCGCCGCATGCGCGCTCTCACCAGGGCTCGCGACCTCGGTCACCTCGACAGGTTCGCCGTCGATCGAGAGGGCGGGTTCAGCAAGGGCAGCAAGCGTCACGAGCTGGTCTGCGACGGCCGGTCCGAGCTTGCTCTTGAGTGCCTGGAACGTCGCGGGCGCACTCGCCGCGAAGTCAGCGACGACGCCTGGTACCGATACGAACGTCGCATCAGGGAACGCCGTGCGGATCACGTCGAGCCCCATGAAGTGATCGGGGTGAGCGTGGGTGAGAAACACGGTCGTGAGCTTCTTTCGCGAAGCGCGTACGAGCTCGACCACGGCGTCGGCGTCGGAGCGGTAGAGCTGGCCATCCACGAGGATCGCTTCGGTGGGCCCGAGGATGAGGTGCGAGCTGACGCCCACACCGAACCCGTCGGTACTCGCTGTGTAGCTCTGAACCGTGAGCTTCCCGGTGACCTGGGTATTCGTTTTGGGCTGCGCGCAACCAGTGAGCGTGAGGGCGGCGAGAAAGATGATGGTCTTCATGGCCGTCACCGTAATCGCCGCACGTTTTGTCGGTAGTCACACCGTTCGCGCTTCACTCGTGCGCAGAACGCACGAATGCAGAACCGTCCCCATGACTCGCGATTTGCGCGTCACCACATCAAGGACATGCCGCGTGGCTGGCGAGCTGGCCAGCCATCGCGGTGTCGTCAGGCTGCGCGCTGGCACCGAGCCGCCAGGTCCCGCCGGCGTAATCACCGGTTGCCCAGGTCTTGCCGCCGTTGCTCCAGATCGACTGCCAGTAGAACGCGCCTTCCTTCGGAGTCGTGAAGTGATTGACCTCGGCAAACGACGAGCTCGGTCGGTAGGCCGCGGCGACCGTCGAAGTCGCGGTCGAGCCGAGCTGCCAGGCGGGAAAGCCAGGAACATCGCCGCTGACATCGTCATGCGAAGCATCAACGAAATGATCAGCGGTGGTCTGCATGCTCAGACCGGCTTCCCAGACCGCCGGTATCGGCTGGTCGACGTGCCACTGCAGCGACTGCTCGAAGCCATCGTCATCGAAGCACAGCGACCAATCGGCGCGCACCGGCAGCACCCCGGCCATGTTGGGCGGACGACCATCGCCGAACTTCAGATCTTTGAACGTGATCCGCTTGCCAGTCGCGGCGACCTCGACGCTACCTGGCGCGCTCGGTGGGGCTGACCAATCGTTCCAGCCGTTCTGCGCGACATAGGGCCAGCTGCCCTTCACCGAGTTTCCGAGCAGCTCGAGCGGCTTGCCATCACCATCCACCACACCCGTCGCTCGATACGACAACAGCTCGACCCTCGGCTTGACCTGGATCGTGGCCTCGTAGCTCGGCGTCGTCACACCCTTGCAGGTCGCTGCAGTCCAATCGAGCGGCGCGATGTAGACCCCGCCCTGTCCCCAACCAACGGCGCTCACGTACCAGCGGTCGTCGACGTCATGGATCAGCTCGGCCGCATGCGAGGCGATGTGTGCGACGCGATTGGCGCGATCGAAGTGCATCGGATCGTCGCTGACGAACACGTCGGTACCGACGTAGCCATCGCGCGGTCCGATGAACAAGTAGTACTTGCCGTGGTAGGGCTGCATGTATGGCGACTCGGTCACGCCGCGCACCCCGACCGGATCGACGTACGCGAGCTGGCGATCGCTCCAGTGAATCAGATCGGTGCTGGTCCGGACTCCGACGATGTCGTGCGCGGTTGCGTCGAACGGATAGTGATCGACGGAGCAGTAGTACATCACCCATTGGTCCCCGATCTTCACGACATACGGATCGCGGGTCGCGTTGACGTCCGCAAACATCATCGTCGGGTAGTGGGTCCAGGTCGTCAAATCTGGTGATGTCGCGAGGTGGATCTGCCACGTCGAGGTCGGGCTGCCGCCGGCGCAATAGAACATGTAGTACATGCCGTTGGCTTCGATCACGTGCGGCGCCCACAGCACGTACTCGCCGAGCTCGGGAGCGTAGCTGAGCGCAAACGGCTGCTTGGTCCAGGGTCCGTTCAAGGACGGCGCCGTCGCATGCGCAAAGTTGCGCTCGTCTCCCGCGTTGGCGGGCTCAGCATGCGTGATGCCGAACATGTGCCACGTGCCATCGTGGCCGCGGATGAAGGTGTGGTCGTTGATGTACCAGGGCGACGTCTCGCCGATGCTGGGATCGTAGATCTTCGTGAACGTGCCAGCCGTCGGAACGATGTCATGCGGACATGGCACGTCCCCGACGCTTCCTGGCGCGGCATCGGGATTCGCGTCTGCGGTTGCAGTGGCTCCATCGGGACCAGCCATGTGCGGCGAGTCGTGGCAGGCGCCAAGCGCCACCGCAGCGATGACCAGTGTTTGCGATGCCAACGAATCTGAGATCGACATGGTTTCCGGCTCGCCAAGCGAACGCGGTGCCAACCACCGTGCTGTTCTCGATCAAGAGATTTGCGAGCTTGCGCTCGGGACCGCAACCTGGAGGTCGCACCGCAGCCGAACGCTGCTTTGCGAACGATAGAGGCCCAGCCAGCGCGATTACAGGATCGTCGTCGCGCATCCGAGGGTGATGTCGACCTCGCCATCCGGATCTGCGGACACCATCGAGCAGGTCGGGTCACACAAGACGATCTTCGTCGGATTGGTAGCGTTGTCATAGTACCAACCGTTCGCCAGCGCCGGGCAACTGGCCTTATCTGCGACGTAGGGCAGGGTCCAGCTGGTGGTGCCGTTACCAGCCGTGTAGGTCACATTGACTTCGGCGTAGTTCAGCATTCCGGTCGTCGGCGTCGGAATCTGGTAGCTGCAACCAAGCGCAGAGCGGCGGATCGCGTTGAGTGCGTCGAGGAATTGCTGGTTTGTGTTACCGCCGGTATCGACGAGGAATGCGCTGCTGGTGCCGCCCGCTGCCGCAATGCCGTTGAGGGCGGACAGGGAAGACCCCACGCCGATGACGAACGTCAAGATCTTCGGCGTTCCAGCCACGGCACTCGCCGCGATGGCGTCGATATACGCCAAGCTCGTATTGCAATTGCTTGGCTCGCCATCGGTCGCAAGCACAACGGCGAACGTATCCCCCTCATGCGTGGTCGCCCATTCTGCGCAGTGATCGATAGCGCCCTGTAGCGCCGGGCCCGTCGGTGTGCCTGTCGTAGGTTGATGCTGCGCGAGCGACGCCACGATGGCAGCGGCCGCTGTCGACAGCGGCGCGATCTCGACGGCCGCCACTGCGTAGTCCACCGGTGCACAGGAGGTGGCGGATGAAAAGAAATTGGAGCACGTGCCACTGCTCGAGCACGGACCGCAGGCCGTGGGACCACAATCACTGTCCGAATTGCAAAACAGGGTCGTGCATGTCGGGCCAGTGCCGCCATTGGGCCGCAGAGCGAAATACTGAAGGCCGACGGAAACCTCGTCGAGATTCGGTTGCTGGACGAACGCGGTGATCGCCGAGGTCACGGCCGTCCACTTCGACCCTCCCGTGCTCACGGAGTCGCTCATCGAGCTTGATTGGTCAAGCATGATGAACATGTCGAGAGGCACTCGCTCTGCCTTGATCGATGCAGATCCGCACACTGCCGCATCGGCGTTCCCACCGGTTCCGCTGTCGACGGCCGCGGTTCCGGGATCGCTCCGTTTGTGAGAACCGCATGCAATCAGGAGCACACTCATGATCACGATCGCTCTGGACAAAGATCCTCCTCGGGCCGACGACCACAGATGCGCGCGGTTGGGCTGCGCGACCCTGGCCCTAACACACCAGCCCATCCACCGCCCACAGCGCTGAATGGAAACGATCGTTTCCGCAAAGCCCTCGCTGATCCCGACGACCCTCGACCCGCTCGTGGGACGACGTGCTCAGCGCAATGGGGCCGCTTGAAGATCGTCTTGAAGCGCGGCGGACTGAACGGTTCCCGCGGTCATCGCCGCTTGCGGCGCTCGTCCGTCACTCGGCTCGGCAGCAGGGCCGGGCTGGCATAGGGTCCTGACCGCAAGAGCTCGGTCGTACCCAGCGGATTGTCGCGCAGCTTGGTCATCGAGAAGTAGACGTCACCGGCGACCCCGGCGAGGGTTCCGTCGAGCTCGAGGTGGCGGAGCATCTCGTTGGGGTCGGTCCAGCCCTTGTTACCGATTTCGTAGGTTGCCTGGCCGATGTACAGCTCGACGTTGGTGCCCGCCACCTCGCGTGCCCACCATGCGACGAGCACATCGTACGGGGCGCGCGGGTGACCGATCGGGAAGTAGAGCTGCGGCACGACGTAGTCGATCCAGCCATTCTTGATCCAGGCTCGCGAGTCCGCGTAGATCTTGCTGTACCCCTCGAACGCGTGGGTGGCCGAGCCGGTCGGATCGCTCGAGGCGTTGCGCCAGATGCCGAACGGACTGATGCCGAAGCGGACCCACGGCTTGGCGGCGTGGATCGCGGCACCGAGCTCGGAAACGAGAACGTTGACGTTGTGGCGCCGCCAGTCCCCCTTGTCGGCAAAGACGAGGCCGTAGTGGTGAAACGTGTCGTCGTCCGCGAATTCCTCGTTCTCGATCGGATAGGGATAGAAGTAATCGTCGAAGTGGACGCCATCGATGTCGTACTTGGCGACGACATCCATGATGACCGCCTCGATGTGTGCGCGGACCTCGGGCAGCCCGGGGTCGAAGTAGAGCTGCCCGCCATAGGTCTTTACCCAGTCGGGGTGGACCCGAGCGGGATGATCGGCGGCGAGCTCGTCGACGCCGTGCTCCTTGGTCACCCGGTACGGGTTGAACCAGGCGTGGAACTCGAGGTTGCGGGCATGAGCCTCGTCGACGAGGAAGCGCAGGACGTCATAGCCGGGGTCTTGGCCCTGCGTGCCGGTGAGCCAGCGCGACCACGGCTCGTAGGGGGAAGCGTAGAACGCGTCGGCGGTTGGACGCACCTGCACGAAGACTGCGTTGAGGCCGATGCGGCAGGCCTCGTCGAGGAGCGCACGGTACTCGGCCCGTTGTGCGTCAGCGGGCAGGCCGGTCCGCGACGGCCAGTCGATGTTCTTCACGGAGGCGATCCAGGCGCCCCGCAGCTCGTGCTTGGGTCGTTTGCTGCACGCCGCTCCGGAGATGACGACGAGCAGGAACAGCGAGATGAGGCGCAGGCCCATTCTTATGCTCGTCGTCGACACGACCGCGCGGACACTATCACGCCGGGTTTTTCAGCGACCCGATGCTCCGTACTCACCGATTGCTCCCGCTAACGACGGTTCGACATCTGAGACGACGTCATGAGTGTGCAGACGGTCGTTGTCAGCGCGGATCTCCGTTGACCAAGGGACTACCTGGAGTGGCGGTCGAACTGTAGAGTCCCCCCTCAATCTTGAGGGGTCGCCGATGAGAATGACGCGTGAAATCGCCTTGCTGGTCCTGTCTCTGGGGGCAGGGTGTGGTGCGTTGGGGCTGGACTCGCGACACGGGGACGCCGCCATCGAGCCTGGGCGGATGGGCCAGACTCAGCAGCCCAGTATGGATAGCGTCGGTCCCGGTATCGATAGCAGCGTTCCGGAGCTCACCCAGCTCACGGTCGACATCGGCCCGACGGCGACAGGCTATTCGTCCACCACGACAACGAGCACCGTGAACGGGCAGCTCACGGCCGGCACCCGCTACGCGTACTGCAAGCAGTGGGGCGCGCAGGTCCGCGTCGGCTCCGCGTACAACCACTGGTGGATGCTCACCGACGTCGACGTGGTAGCGCCGGGTCGGCCCGCGCGGTCGTTTGTCTCCGCGTATTACCTGACGCACTGGGGGAATGACGAGGCGAAGGACAACTCGGGCAATGATCTCCCCGATTGCCCGTACGGCACCACGCCGCTGGACGTCCCCTGGGTGAACCAGAATCCCGAGCTGCCGCGCGGCTGCGAGGTGACGTCGCTCACGATGCTTCTACGTTTTGCCGGCGTGACCGCGGACAAGCTCACGCTCGCGAGCCAGGTGGACAAGGTCCCATACACGGTGAACGGCCTGCACGGGAATCCGAACGACGGCTTCGTCGGAGACATGTACACGTTCAGCAACCCGGGCTACGGCGCGTACCACGCGCCCATCCAGCGGCTCGCCGCGCAGTACCTGCCCGCACGCATCGTCGACCTCACGGGGCAGGTGTTCGACGACATCCTCGCGCAGCAGGTGGCGAACGGCCGCCCGGTGTGGGTCATCACCAACGCCACGTTCGCCCCGCTCGCGGCCTCGTCCTTCATCACGTGGCACACCCCGACGGGTGACGCGCAGATCAACTGGGAGGAGCACTCGGTCGTGATCACCGGCTACGACGCGAGCACGGTCTACATCAACGACCCGCTCGACGCCGCGCACGGCAAGGACAAGCGGCTCGACCTCGCCGACTTCCGCAGCGCGTGGGAGCAGATGGGGCAGCAAGCCATCACGTACCTGCCCGCCACGCCGTAGGGCTCGAGCTCCGTCGTCCATCAACGCTCGATCGCGAAGCCCAGGCTTACGACCTCGGTTGCCAGGCTCGCGCCGACGAGCTCGAGCTCGAACCCGGGACGCACATGGAGCGCCGAGCCGAGGCGGATATCGATTCCGACCCGCGGCGACGCCAGGAACGCAAAGGCGCCTACTTCGCCGACGTCGAGTCCAGCGGTCAGGTGCAACGGGCCCTTTTGGGTTCGCAGCTCGACCCCTCCACGCGCGAACTGCCCGCCGAACGCCGCATAGCCCACCATGAGGTGCGCCCACGCGGGGCTATCGCCGAGGCGGACACCGCCTTCGAGGGCCCCTGCGTAGAGATCGTGGTCCATCACGCCACCCACGATCCCGACCATGAATCGTTCGCTGTCGCGCGGCGGCGAGGAGAGAACGGGCGCGGCCGGAGGATCTTCGACGATGGAGCTGGCGCCGGCTGCGAGACTCGAGCTGGGAGGCGACGCGTGGGCGATGCCAGTCGATGCAACGACCGCAAAGGCAAGAGCGATGGGTTTCATGATGACACCCTGCAGCAATGGTCGGACCATCCTTGCAACAAGCTGTTTTTTCTGCATTCGGTGTCAGATCTTGGACATCGGCAGCATGGTTTCACCTCTCAGTGCGGTGAGGTTTGCAGCATGTGATGCGAGTTGCGGAGTCGGCGCGCCGGCCAGGCACGCACGCTCGGCGGCTCACGCGCTCGGGCGCCCTCGCGCTTTGAAGGTGACTTGTCGATGACAACGCGCGTGGTGCGCTGCAATCCACAGCGCGCTTGGCGTGCCACGCACCAACGAAAGTGCGCTGGCGGGTGGTCGCTGATTGTCGTAGCTGACGGCTACGTGTTAGCTCTTCCCGATGCTGCTGCCTGGTCTGGTGCTCGTGGCTGCTGTGCTCGGTGCGTGCGGCTCGAGACTGATCGATACGGACTCACCAAACTAGCTGATCGAGCACTGGTCGAAGCCGCTCGAACCACGGATTGGATCGAGCTCGCGAACATGATCGAACAGCCTTCTCCGAAGCTTGCATGATCAACACACGTCGATGAGGTCGCAACAACTGCTGCAGCAGCTCGCAGGCCGTGTACGCGGCGTATGCATCGCAGAGCTCGAGCTGATCGTGGCCGGGTCGCCAGGAGACCCGTTCAGTACAGCTTCTGCAGCCGACTCCCCGGGTAGTAATGACCGAGGATCGCGCGATGGTCGTAGCCCGACTCGGCCATGCCGACGGCGCCGGTCTGGCACATGCCCACGCCGTGGCCGAACCCGCCGCCCTGGAAGGTCCACGCGACCACGTCGGGGCCCTCGCTCTCGGCGGTCACGACGAACATGCTGCTCCTGAGGCCCCCGAACAAGCGGCGGATGCGCAGCTCGCCCGTCACGACGACGGTGCTGCCGGCGCCGACGATGCGGAGGCGGCGGATCCTCCCCGAGATGCCGCGCTCGAGCGGGACGAGGTCGCGCACCGCGCCGACCGCGGGGAACTGTGCGGCCACGAGCTGATCGAGCGCCGTCGCCTCCTTGCGGAGGGTCCAGCGGAAGCTGTTCGGGTGATAAGCGCCACCCCGCCCGCAGAAGAAGTGCTCGGGCGGCACGGCGAGGAAGTCGGCGATGTTGGCGTCGGTGACGCCGCCGAAGTGGCCGACGATGTCGAGGTCGACGCCAAGCGCGTCGAGGTGACCGCGCAGCGAGGACTCGGGCCCGCCGCCCCACACGTTCTCGTTGTTCTCGGAGAAACCGCCACACGAGCTGCTGTAGTAGGCGCGGACCAGGCCGCCGCCTTCATTGATGAGCACCTCTCCGCTCGTCGCCTCGACGGCGCGGATCGCGCGCGGGTCCTCTCGGCCGCTGCCGCCGTACACCTGGCAGTGCTGCGTCGAGCACACCATGAACGGGTCCGCGTAATGGCGGGTGCCGATCATCGCGAGCATCTCGACGCGGGCCGCAACGGCCTGCGCCTTCAGCGCCTCGCCCGCCGACTCCGCCGGCAGCTCGGATGGGACGACCCCGGCCAGGTAGCGATCCTCGGACACCTCGTTGATCGCGGTGAGAAGGCCGTCGAGGCCGAGCGTGACGTAGACCCGCCCACCGTAACGCCGCGTGTGCCGGCGCTCGGCGTCGATCTGCGCACCACCGCCGCCGTGGACGACGTCCTCGACGGTCACCGGGCCGCCGTCCGGGGCCGCGAACCAGATGGCGCCGGTCTCCCGGACGACCTCGCCGCGCGCATCGCGGGCGATCAGCGTCCCGGTGGCGGGCTCGAGCACCTCGGGGTAGACGGAGGTGAGCGCGCCGTACTTCTCGGCGAGCGCATCCGCGCGGGCGAGCGCGGCGGCCTCGGTGTCCTCGGGGGAGACGGTCGTGAGTCGCTCGCGGCGGTCGAGCACGACCTCGCCGAAGCGGAGGATCTGTCCGGTGTCGAACGTCTTGACGTCGAAGCCACGCTGCTGCCACGCCGAGACGTCGTTGGCGTTGTGGGCGACGACCGTCCAGTAGCGGACGCGCGCCGGGCGGGCGCCCTCGACGGTGACCGTCCATGAGGTCGAGCCATCGACCGCGGCACCGTCGCTTCCGGGGAGCAGCGAGACGCCGCCTGCGGCACCGACGGTGATCGTCCGCTGCTCGCTCATGAGGCCGACGTAGATGATCGGCGTGCCATCGCGCGTGAGCGTCAGTCCGTCGCCCTGCCGGTAAGCCCGACGGTGCTCGCGGGTGCGCCTCTGACAGGCGGACAGCAACGCGAGTGACACACCGACGAGGACGAGCGAGGTGCGGCGCATCGCGCCCGACGATCTCAGAAGACGAACCACGGCGGGCTAGCGTGGCTCTCGTTCCACAGCCTGTCGAGTGAGGTCGCAACATAGGTGTAGCTGTGGCCCGACAGCGCCGTCCGGTCCACGAACTGCTCGCCTGCCCGAACGGTCCCCATGAGGTGACTGGCGTCTGCGAAATCGCACGGCGAAGGCAGCACCGTTCCGTCGAAGCGGTAGACGACATGCGAGGTGGCTTTGCCGAGTGGACCGACATCGTCGAGCAGTGGCTTGATCGTGAGGGTCACCGTGCCGGTCGTCGCATCGCGGGTAGCGTGCGTGATCAGCGGCAGCAGCAGCGGCTTGGCGGGCAGGTGCGGCATCCTCGGCACCAATGCGGGCCGCGCGTACTGGGTGGCAACTGCCTGACTCACACCACCGAGTGCGTCGGTCCGCACGCTGTTCGCGCTGAAGTGGATGTCACCCGAAACCTGGGGGTAGGACCGGTTGAAGATGAAATGGTTGCTGAGCTCGTCGGGATGGAGCCACGCACCCGAGCTGCCGATCCTGTAGTCCGCCTGGCCGATGTAGAGCTGAACCTGCGTGCCATCGACCACGTCGGCCCACCACGGGACGAGCTTCGCGTAGTCGGCGACCGCGAGACCGATGTTCCAGTAGATCTGCGGCGCGACGTAGTCGAGCCACCCTTCCTTGACCCACTTGCGGGTGTCGGCGCCGATCGCGTCGTAGGACTGCAGCCCTCCCGTATCCGAGCCGAGCGGGTCGGTCGCGTGATTTCGCCAGATACCGAACGGGGAGATCCCGAGCTTGACCCAGGGCTTCAGCGTGTGGACGCGCTCGTTCATCTCCTGCACGAAGACGTCGATATTGTGCCGGCGCCACTCCGCCTTGGTGGCGTACCCGGCACCATACGTGGCGAACGTGGCGTCGTCGGCGAAGTCTTCACTCCCAACCGGATAGGGATAGAAGTAATCGTCGAAGTGGACGCCATCGATGTCGTACTTCGACACCGCGTCGAGGATGGCGTTCTCGACGAACTGACGAACCTCGGGAATGCCCGGGTTGTAATAGAGCCGGCTGCCCGCGCCACTCGCAGGATAGGCAACCGCCCAATCGGGATGCACGCGGACGGGATGGTTGGCTGCGAGCTGATCGATGTTCGGCCCGGCACCGCTCGGCGCCGGCATGCTCACGCGGTAGGGATTGAACCATGCGTGGAATTCCAGGTTGCGGGCGTGAGTCTCCTCGACGAGAAAGGCGAGTGGGTCCCAGCCAGGAAACAGGCCGCGTACTCCGGTGACGTACTGCGACCACGGCTCGTACGCCGACGGCCAGAATGCGTCAGCGGTTGGACGCACCTGCACCACCACCGCGTTGAAGTTGTCCTGCTGCGCGAGATCGAGCCAGCCGCGATACTCGGCGCGGAGCGCGTCGGCATCTAGCCCCGGTGCGCTGGGCCAGTCGATGAAAGCGACGCTGGCGATCCACATGGCGCGCAGCTGACGCTTGGGTGTTGCCAGCTCCGCCGGGCAGGAACCACCAGATTCCAGCTGAGCGGGAGTCGTGTCGATCCCTGTCTCCAGCTTGGCGATCAGCTCTGCGTCACCTGTGCTTGCGGTGGTCTCGTCGCTCGGAGGTACACACGACAGGACGAACACTGGAACGAGATAAGCAAGCTTGGACACGTAGGCCTCGTAACTCAGGCTCGGTCAATCCTGCAAGTCGCCTTGCAATCTCGTTCGCCACTGTGCGGGCTAGCACTCGTGCGGCCGTGCTCAGCGATCTCGTCGGTCAAAGAGTCAGTACAGGCGGCCGTTGAGCTTCGCGTGCATACTGCCCGGAGGTGTCACTGCTCGTAGGCGCCGAGGTCGATCGCCGCGCCCTGTGGCCTTGCCGCGCCGAGCAGATCGAACGCCGGCGCGTCGGTATCGGTGCCCATGTCGATCGCCGGGCTACCGGGCTGGAGGCGGAAGTCGCCGGTGCCATCGGTCGCGGCATTGACGAACAGCGGGTCGACGCCGGAGATCACGCCCTCCATCTCGACGTCCCCGCTCCCGCCCGACAGGTTGTTCGACAAGACGTTGCCGGCACCGCGGATGTCGTAGTTGGAGGAGCGGTTGTTGAACGAGATGTTGTTGCGAGTGACGCCCTGCGGCGCCTGCAGGATTCCGCGGCCGCACGCGGTGATCGTGTTGTTGATGAATTGCCAGCCGCTCGCCTCGGTGGCGTCGTACGGATGGAGCCCGAAGTCCTCGCACTTGTAGATCAGGTTGTTGGTGACGCGGCTGTCCGTCACGTGGACACCGAGGTACATGCCGTGGACGAGCTGCTGGGTGCTGCCGGGCTTGCCGATGTGGTGGATGACGTTGCCATCGATCAAAATGCCCACCGCCGGCGAGTTCCAGATGTCAACTCCCGCGCCGCCCTGCCACGAGGTGCCGCCGGTCAGGAACTGGCAGATGGTGTGGATCTCGTTGCCGATGACCTCGACGTGGTCGGCGTTGATGAGGACGCCGTTTCGCACACCCATCGCCCCGGTGATCGTGAAGTCGCGCACGCGGACATACGGGCTGTTGATCTCGACGGCGGACTCGTTCGTGGTGTCGCCGTTCCCGTAGATCGTGGCGGCGTACTTCACCTGCGAGCGGATCGTCAGGAAATGACCCGCGGTACCGCCGTGCTCGAGGATCACGTTGCCGTCGTACTGGCCGGGCGCCACGAGGACCGTCGTCCCTGGATCCGCGACGCTCGCGGCGTGGGCGATCGTGGCGCACGGCGTCGCCTCGCTGCAGTCGGCTTCGTCGCTGCCCTGGGGCGAGACGTAGAGGTGCGGCCCGGGCTCCTCTTGTGGACACGCGCCGCAGCTGAGCACGCCGCCGCAGCCGTCAGACTGCATGCCGCAGCTAGCCGCGGCGCACGTCGCCGGAACGCAGGCGTCCGGATCCCCGCCACTGCCGCCGTAGATGCGATCGCCGTGGCATCCGACCGTCGCCGCGAAGAGAACCGCCGTGATGGACCGCGCGAGCGTCAGCATCGTCATTCCCGGTTCGTATCACCGATTCCGCTCGTTCGGTTCGACCCGTGCTCCGTGCGGCTACCGATCGCCTGAACGTCCCCGCGCCGTATCGACGATCCTATCCTTGTCGCCTCTCAGCCTGCCGGCCGGTCGTCGTCGATCGGGATGAGTGTGAGCGCGACGATGCCAGGAATCGTGGCGAGGCAGCATGCGATGAAGAAGCCCTCGTAGCCGAGCGCGTCCTGCAGATACCCGCTCGTGATGCCGGCGGCCATCGCCCCGAGCGCCATGAAGGCGCTGCAGATCGCGTAGTGGCTGGTCTGGGAGCCCGATCGTTGCGATACCTGCATCAAGTACACGAGGTACGTGGCGAGACCGAAGCCGTAACCCAGCTGCTCGAGCGCGGTGACAAGGAACGCCCCCGCCAGGCCCGGCTGGACGTGCGCGGCCCAGACGTAGCCGAGGTTCGGGATCGTCATCACCCACATCATCGGCCACACCATGCGCCGCAGCCCAAACCGAGCGATCAGGTACCCGCCCGAGAGGCCGCCGGCAAGCGTGCAGCCGATGCCGACGTACCCGACCATGCTTCCCACCTCGAGCGTGTCGAAGCCGAGGCCCCCGACCGTGCGGACGTCGAAGAGGAATGGAGTGGACATCTTGGTCACCATCGCCTCGCCGAAGCGATACAGCACGATGAAGGCGAGGATGGTGAAAATCTTCGGCTGAGCGAAGAACGTGAGGAACGCGTCTGCGAACGAGGCGCGGCTCTCGTCGCGCGTCGCTCGCGCGGAGTGTCGCTCGCGCTCGACCTCGGGCGCGGCCCACCAGCCGTAGAGGGCGACGAGCCCGTACACCACGGCGCCGACCAGGATCGCGTACTGCCAGCTGCGGACGACGGCGACCCCCGACTTTTCCGACAGCCCGGCCAGCGTGACCAGGCCGCCGAGCGTGAACATCCAACCGACCCGGAAGAAGGTGCTGCGCACGCCGACGAACGCCGCCTGCTGATCCTTGGGCAGGGCGAGCATGTAGTAGCCGTCGAGGGCGATGTCATGCGTCGCCGACAGGAACGCGCACACCACGAGCAGCACCAGGCTGATGGCGAGGAACGAGTCCGACGACAGCGACAGCGCAACCGACGCCATCGCCACGGTCAAGAACCTTTCCAGCACATTGGGATCCTAAGCTTAGAATTCCACGTGGACAAGTTGTCGCG
>JADMIO010703225.1_pt1 | contig 48067 bp, 36 predicted proteins | sample 8958161 | NCBI WGS metagenome assembly JADMIO01 (sample SAMN16585339, study PRJNA669376) | soil metagenome | isolation source: Crop rotation soil | place: USA: Cullars Rotation, Alabama | collected 2011
CCGAGGACTCGATCCTCTCGGACTCCGAGCGCCGCGCGCTGCGCCGGCGGAAGATCGAGATCGACCCGGACACCGAGCGCCGCCTGCTGGACGAAAACTTCCTCGGCTACATCGCCTTCACCCGCGCCGCCGAGCGGCTGTATGTCAGCCAATCGCTCAGCGATGAAAACGGGCGCCCGCTGGGCCCCTCGCCTTTCTGGCGCCGGCTGCGCCTGCTGATGCCGAACAACCTGCCGACCGAGCTCCCGCGCGAAGATCAGAACAATCCCGCCCTGATCGGCACCCCGCGGCAGCTCGTGACGTCGTTGATGCGATGGGCGAGGACGGGGGAAGAGGTGGGGAAGTGGGGCAGTGGGGAAGTGGGGAGTGAAGAAATACGGGGGAGGGACTCAGGGAGTGAGGGAGTGAGGGATGAAGTCCGCGGATTCCCCACTCCCTCCCTCCTCACTCCCTCCCCCTCTGCTCCGCACTCCCCACAACCCCACTCCCCCACTTCCCCACCCTCCTCTCCCCCACTCTTTGCCTCCTCACTCCCTCCCCGCCCTTCCCCGTGGCCGGCGATCTACCAGTGGCTCGCGACGCACGAGTGTTGCGATGATGCGGTGGACATGATGCGTTACCGCGCCTGGCGGGCGCTGAAGTACGTGAATCGTGCGGCGCTGTCGCCAGAGGTTGCGCGGCAGCTCTTCGCTTCGCCGCTCAAGGCGAGCGTTTCGCGAATCGAGACGTTTGCGACTTGCCCGTTCAAGCATTTTCTCCGCTACGGCCTGCAGCTCCGCGAGCGTGAGGCTCAGGATGTGACGGCGTTTGATCTCGGCAACGTCTATCACAGCATCCTGGAAAAAATCGTGCGCGACATGCTGCGGACGAAACGCGACTGGATTGAGCTGGAGCCGCAGGTCTCGGGCGAGATGATCAGCGCCTACGCCCAAGAGGTCGGCAAATCGCTCCGCGGAGAGCTGATGCTCAGCAGCGCGCGGAACAAGTACCTGCTTCAGCGGATCGAGAAGACGCTGGGCCAGGTGATCGCGCACCAGCGCGCCCTGCGAGCCCGCGGGCAGTTTCGGCCCATGGAGGCGGAGCTGGGCTTTGGGATCGAGGGCGCCAAGCTCCCGCCGTTTCGCATCCTCACGCCCGGCGGGCGCGAGGTGCTGCTGTACGGCAAGATCGATCGCGTGGACCTAATTCAGGACCAGAGCGAGTTCGCGGTGATCGATTACAAGCTGACCGGCAACGCGCTGGCGCTGGACCGCGTGTATCACGGGATCTCCCTGCAACTGCTGACGTACCTGCTGGTCTTGCAGGCCAACGGCGAGAAGCTGGTCGGCCGCAAGCTCACGCCGGCCGCGGCGTTTTACCTGCAGTTGCTGCGCAAGCTGGACGAGGTCGAGCATCCGGACGATGCGACGCCGCCGGAGGACCCCAAGTTCGACCTCAAGGTCAAGCCGCGCGGGATCTTCGATGGCCGATACATCGCGGCGCTCGATTCCGAGCTGCAAAGCGGCGCATCGGACGTCGTGCAGGCATCGATCAACAAGGACGGCAACTTCGGCCGCCGCAATACCTCCGACGTGGCTGACGCGGGCGAGTTTGCCGCGATCCTCGAGCACGTGCGCAAGCGCATCGGGCAGCTCGGCGACCAGATTATTGCCGGGCAGGTTGAGGCATCGCCCTACCGCATCGCGCGCACGACGCCCTGCCCGAGCTGCGAGTTTCGCAGCGTCTGCCGGTTCGATCTGACGACCAACGGCTATCACATTCTGCCCGCGATGAGACGCGAGGACGTGATCGAGAAGATCACCGGAGGGGATGATGGCAATTGAGCCAACGCCAACCCCCGCGGGGCGCAGGTGGACCGAAGCGCAGCTTCTGGGCATCCGCACGGTCAAGCGCAGCCTGCTGGTCTCGGCCGCCGCGGGCTCGGGCAAGACCGCGGTGCTGTCGGAGCGCTGCGCGTACCTGGTTTGCGATGCGACGCCGCCGTGCGACGTGGATCAACTGCTCGTCGTCACCTTCACCGAGGCCGCGGCCGCGGAGATGAAGTCGCGGATCGAGCGCGCGCTGCAGGATCGGCTGAGTTCGGGCGAATCGCCTCACCTGTCGCGGCAACTGGCCCTGGTCGAGCATGCGCAGGTCAGCACGATCCACGCGTTTTGCGCGCGGCTGCTCCGCCAGCATTTTCACCTGGTCGGCCTGGATCCGAACTTCACGATCCTGGACGGCGACGAGGCCAAGCTGTTGCGCAACGAAGTGGCGCGCGAGCTGTTTCAGGACTGCTACGAGTCCGATGAATCCGGCAATTTTCAGAAGCTCGTCGATGCCTACGCCGACGGCAACGACGAGCGCCTGGTCGAGCAGGTCATCCGCATCCACGAGCTGGCGAGCAGCCTGGTCGATCCGCAGGCTTGGCGCAGGCAAGCGATCGCTCGAATCGCCGAGGCCGCGCAGGGGCCACTGGAGAACTGCGTCCTGGGCCGCGAGCTGATCGAGCTGATCGGATCCAACCTCACCGCCCTCCGCGACCGCTGCGCCGTGGCGATGCGGGTCGTGAAGCCGATGCAGGGCTTCGGCAAGTACCTCCAGCAGCTCGAGGAGTTTTCCCAGATGCTGGCCCACTGGGACTCGGTCTTCCGCTCGCACGGGCTCGACGCGCTGGTCGGCGAAGTCACCGGCGTGGAAGTTCCCAAGCTCCCTTCGATCCCCAACACCACGCCAGGAAAAGACATCGCCGCTGCGGCGATCGAGAGCGTTCGCAAGGAGCTGAAGGAAGGTCGCTTCCGGCAAGCTTTGCTCTACTCGACCCCGCAGTGGCAAGATGGCCTTGGCAAAATTCTGCCCCACGCGCGGCTGCTTCTGGAGTTGGTAGACGATTTCTCCCGCCGATATTCGCTGGCGAAGCGCGCGACGCGGTCGCTCGATTTCTCCGATCTGGAACGATATGCCCTGCGCGTGCTGCGCGACGACACCAGCCCAAACGAGCTGGTCCCCTCGCCCGTTGCGCGGATGCTTCACAGGCAGTTCCACCACGTCCTGGTGGACGAGTACCAGGACATCAACGAGCTGCAGGACGCGATCCTGCATCTGGTCAGCCGGGAATGCCTGGTGCGTAAGGATGAAGGCGGAAGGATGAAGGATGAAGGGGACGGCGCGCCGTCTTTATCCCTTTGCCCGAACTTGTTCTGCGTCGGCGATGTAAAGCAGAGCATTTATCGGTTTCGCCTTGCGGAGCCGGCGCGGTTTTTGGATCGGCATCGGCGGTTCAGCGATGCCGGCAATGCTGGCGTCGGTCAGGTGATCGACCTGCGCGAGAACTTTCGCAGTCGCGGCCCGCTGCTGGAGGCGCTGAACGAGGTGTTCAAGCGCCTCATGACCCGCACCGCGGCCGAGATCGAGTACGACCGCTCGCACTGGCTCCAGCCGGGCGTGACATATCCCGACGCGGATGGCAATGCCGGCTTCACGGGCAGCCCGATCGAGCTGCACCTGCTTCCGGACCGGGTCGAATCCTCTGCGGACGTGGATTGCGAAACCGAGGAAGGCGTCGATTTCGAGCGGGCCGAAGTGGAGGCGATGCTGGTCGCGAGGCGCGTTCACGAGCTTATGGGCAGCACCGGCAAAACGCGGAAGGTCGTCGCGGAGAAAGACGGGGGCGGCGGAATTGCTCTGCGGCCGATCCGCTTTGGCGACATCGTGATTCTCCTGCGCTCGCTGCGCCACAAGGCCGATCAGTACGCAGACATCCTGCGGCAAAGCGGCATTCCCGTTCACAGCGAAAGCGGCACCGGGTTTTTCGCCTCCACCGAGATCCGCGACATGCTGGCGATGCTGAGCCTCCTGGACAACCAGCGCCAGGACATCCCCCTGGCCGCAATCCTGCGCAGCCCGCTGGCCGCGATGCCGAACCCGGAAGATTGCCTGGCCCGCATCCGCCTGGCGTACGCGAAGATGCCTGAGCCGATCCCCTTTCATCGCTCGGTCGTGCGCTATGCAGAAGAGCAGGACGACGAACTGGCCGCGCGGCTGCGCGATTTCCTGGCCGACTTGAAAAAGTGGCGCGAGATGGCCCACCAGCGCCCGCTGGCCGAGACGATCTGGACGATCTACGACCAGACGGGTTACATGGCCTTTTGCGCCGGCCTGCAGGATGGGCAGCAGCGCTGCGCCAACCTGATTTACCTGCACGAGCGCGCCCGGCAATTTGGGACCTTCCATCGCCAGGGCCTAGCCCGCTTCATGCAATTCCTCGAAGGCCTCCAGTCGGAGTCCGACCTGGGCCAGCCGTCGGTGGCGTCGCAGGCGGATGATGTCGTGCGCATCATGAGCGTGCACCGCTCCAAGGGGCTGGAGTTTCCCGTCGTGATCCTGCCGGACCTGGGAAAGACGATCAATCTGCAGGATTGCGCCGGCTCGATCCTGGTCGATCGCGCGGCGTTTCTCGGGATGTCGGTGGTCGAGGAGGCCAAGCGCATCCGCTACCCGTCGCTGGCGTCGATGCTCGTGCAGGAACGGCTTCGCCGACAGAGCCTCGCGGAGGAGCTGCGCGTGTTGTACGTGGCGATGACGCGCGCCAAGGAGCACCTGATCCTCATCGGCACCTGCGGGGAGAAAAAGCCCGACGAGTGGGCGAGCCTCTGGGCCGGCCACCGCGGACCGTTGCCGGCGCCGGACGTGCTGGCGGCGCGGAACATGCTCCAGTGGATCGGCCCGGTCGCGGCGGCTTTGGAAGGCGAGGGGAAGGAAATGATCCGCCTCACCCGGCACTCGCCGGAGGACGTCGCACAGTGGGGCGATCCGCGTCAACAGCGGCCCAGGCCCACGCAACGACAGATCGACCTGGCCGATCTCAAGCCGCTGGTTCCTGCCCCAACAGAGGACCCCGTGGCGCAGGACATCATCCGTCGGCTGCGGTTCGCCTATCCGCACGAGCCGTTCACCCACCTGCCGGCGGCTGCGGCCGCGACGAAGTGGTCGAAGGAGAACCGGATCGAGCTGGCGCTTGAATCCGAAACATCACCCGACGAAGGCTTCGAGCGCGCCCTCTCCCGCCCGCGCACGCTTTCGACGGACCTGCGCCCGCTGGCGACCGACATCGGCGAAGCCGCGCACAGGGTGCTGGAGCATCTGGATTTTCGACAGTCCTGCGATACGAAGAACGTATCCCATCAAATCGAACAGATGGTTGCCCGAAAGCTGGTTAACGCATCGCAGGCCAAACTGGTCGATCAGGCCTCGATCGGGTGGCTGATGGAAAGCGAGGTGGGCAAGTTGCTGCGCGCCCATGCCGCCAACCTGCGCCGCGAGCTGCCGTTTTACTACGCGGCCGCTACAGGCTCGCACCCGCAGATCCCCGCCTCAGATGACCCGCTCGATCAGGTCATGATCCGCGGGCGCATCGACGTGCTGATCCCCACCGAGGGCGGGCTGATCGTCATTGACTACAAAACCGATCGCGTCTCGCCGCAAGCGATGAGCCAGCGCCAGGCCATTTACCAGCCGCAGATGGCCCTGTACCGCGACGCTGTCGAAAAAATTGCTCGCCAGCCTGTTGTTGGCATCCATCTGGCATTTTTAACCCCGCGGATGATCTGGTCGATGTGACGTGCGCGGACCTACTTCGTTACCCAGCAGGCCGCGACGTGGCCGGCCTCGCCTTGCTTCTGCTCCAGCGGGGGCAGCTCCGCGACACACTTGCGGAGCACGCGCACGCGCTCGCCGGCGGATTCGATCTCCACTGTGTCCTTCCCGTCGGCCTCGGCGGCGGCTTGACGGGTCAGCGGGCAGCGCGGGTGAAACGGGCAGCCGCTGGGCGGGTTCGATGGCGAAGGCACCTCGCCCTTGAGTACGATCCGGTGCTTTTTGGGCCGCGGGTTGGGCTTGGGGACCGCCGACAGAAGGCTCATCGTGTAGGGGTGCTTCGGGTTGGCGTACAGCTCGCGGGCGCTGGCCTTCTCGACGATCCGCCCGAGGTACATCACCGCCACCTCATCGGAAAAATGCTCGACCACCGCGAGGTTGTGCGCGATGAACAGGTACGCGATGCGGCGCTCTTTCTGCAGGTCGTCCAGCAGGTTGAGGATTTGCGACTGGATCGACACGTCCAGCGCGCTGACCGGCTCATCGCAGACGATCAGGTCCGGCGAGAGCGCGATCGCGCGAGCGATGCCGATGCGCTGGCGCTGCCCGCCGGAAAACTCGTGGGGGTAGCGGCGGGCGTAAGACGGGTCGAGCCCCACCCGCTGCAACAGCGACGCGACGCGCTCCTGCTTTTCCTTCCCCTTGGCGATGCCGTGCACCTCGATCGGCTCGCCGATGATGTTGCCGATTGTCATGCGCGGGTTCAGGCTGCTAACAGGGTCCTGGAAGATGATCTGCATGTTGCGGCGCAAGCGCCGCAGCTCCCGCCCGCCAACGGAGAACAAATCCTGTCCGTTGAACAGCACCTGCCCGGCTGTTGCCGGGATCAGGCGCAGGATCGTGCGGCCGACCGTGGTCTTGCCGCAGCCCGACTCGCCGACCAGGCCCAGCGTCTTGCCGGCGTGCAGGTCGAAGCTGACGCCATCGACCGCCTTGACGTGACCGACCGTGCGCGAGAAGACGCCGCGCCGGATCGGAAAATGCGTGCGCAGATCGCGCACCTCCAGCAGCGGCGAGCCGTTGGCGTCCACCGGAAACCCCCGCGGCGGAACCGTGGCCGGGTTTGTTTGAGACGACGCTGGCGGCGCGGTCACCGGATTCTTGTCGCGGTCGCTCAACGGACGTACTCCTCTTTGGCCTTGGTCAACAGCTCCTCGCCTTCGGTCGGGTTGCTCACCACCTCGCGGCGATGGTCCAGCGTCGGGCGCGTCGCGGGGGCCTTGTCATAATTTTCCACAAAATGGCACGCGGCCCAGTGCCCGTCGGCTGTTTCGCGCAGCGCAGGTTCTTGCTCGCGGCAAATCTTCATGATGCGATCGCCTGCCGGGGCGAGCTGCACGACTTGCTCCGCCGGCGCATCCTGCGCCAGGCGACGCGTCCGCGGGCAACGCGGGTGAAACTTGCAGCCCGGCGGAAAGCACGCGGGGTTGGGCACCTGCCCGGCAATCGTCTCCAGGCGATCGGTATCCTGCCCCAGTTTGGGCACGGAGCGAAACAGCCCCTCGGTGTATGGGTGCTGCGGGCGATCAAACAGGTCCTCCACCTTCGCAAACTCCACCACGCGGCTCGCGTACATGACCGCGACGACGTCGGCGTTCTCCGCGACCACGCCCAGGTCGTGCGTGATCAGCATGATCGCCATGTTGCGCTCGCGCTGCAGCTTGCGGAGCAGCTCGAGGATCTGCGCCTGGATCGTCACATCCAGCGCGGTGGTCGGCTCATCGGCGATCAGCAGCTTGGGCTGGCACGACAGCGCCATCGCGATCATCACGCGCTGCCGCATCCCGCCGGACATCTGGTGCGGGTACTCGTCCAGCCGCCGGCCCGCGTCGGCAATGCCGACCTCCTGCAGGCTCTGCTCGGCGATCTGGCGCGCCTCCCGGGACCCGACGTGCTGGTGGAGCACCACGGCTTCCATGATCTGCTCGCCGATCGTGTAGACCGGATTGAGCGAGGTCATGGGCTCCTGGAAGATCATCGCGATGTCTTTGCCCCGCACGCGGCGCATCTCGTGCTCGGGCAGCTCGAGCAGATCGCGGCCTTCCAGCAGAACCTTCCCGCCCAGCACGCGCCCGGGCGGCTGCGGGATCAGGCGGAGAACCGAGAGTGCCGTGACCGATTTGCCGCAGCCGGACTCGCCGACCACCGCAACCGTCTGCCCCGGATAAACCGACAGCGACACGTCCTTCACCGGGCGGATCTGCCCGCGCTCGGTGTCAAACGCGATCGAGAGGTCCTTGATTTCCAGCAGCGGCTGTTTCTGCATGTCACTTCGTCCCGCGCAAGCGCGGGTCCAGGGCGTCGCGGAACGCTTCGCCAATCAGGTTATAGGATAGGACGGTCAGGAAGATAGCCAGGCCGGGAAACGTCGCCAGCCACCAGTGGAAGCCGCCGCCGGCGCTGACGGCTTCGTTCAGAAGCTGGCCCCAACTCGCGTCGCCAACGGGGATGCCCAGGCCCAGGAAGCTCAGCGTGCTCTCGGAGAGGATCGCCCCAGCGATCCCGAAGCTCGCGCTGACCAGCAGCGGCGCCACCGCGTTGGGCAGCAGGTGTCGGAACAAAATCGACCGCAGCGGCAGCCCGGCGGCAACCGCGGCCTGAACAAAATCCTGTGTGCGAAGCTTGAGGAACTCCGCGCGAACGAAGCGGGCGTCTCCGGTCCAGCCGGTCAGGCCGATGATCGCCATGATCAGGTAGATGCTGCGATACTCGGGAAAGGCTGCAACGAACGTGAGCAACAGGTAAATCGTCGGAATCGCGCCAAAAACCTCCACGAGGCGCATGCCCAGCAGGTCCACCATCCCGACGAAATATCCCATCAGCCCGCCGATGACAACGCCGATGATCATCGCGATGCCTGTGGAAATGAACCCGATCGCCAGCGCAATGCGGCAGGCGTGGATCATGTGGCTGAGGATGTCGGCGCCGTAGATGTCGGTGCCGAGCCAGTGCTGGCCCGAAGGGGCCCACGGGTGCGGGCGCTGCAAATCAAATTGGTCCAGCAGGTGGTCGCCGACCGAGTACGGGACTGGGGCGCGCAAGATCCACTGCACTCGCCCCGCCGCCTCTGCCTCGCGATATTCCTCGTAGATGTTCGTCTGCGGGGGCCGAATCCAAACCATCGCCGCGGCGAGCGTGAGGATTGTCAAGGCCAGGAAGATCAGCAGCTTCGCCACGAAACCAAGGCGCGAGATGAAATACAGGACCATCGCGGCCAAAAAAACGACCAGGAGCGTGACATCTGCCACCGTCAGGTGGGCCAGGAGCGGGCTCGACCACCGGTCATTCATTTTCACCAGGACCGGATAGCTGTTGGCCAGCAACGGTGCAAACACACCGCAAATTGCAACGAGCAGGACCCAGGCCAATCCCAGCCTTGCCCCGGTGCGAGACAGGGTGTCAAGCCAGACCTGCGCGAGCCACGGCTTGGGCGCGGATTCCGCCATCAGCGGGTCTGGCGGCGCGGTCGCGGCGGCGAGCGAGGGCAGGCTTATGTCACTCATAAGTCACCCTTGGATCTGCAATCGCGTAACAGATGTCGGCAATGATGAGGCTCACCAGGCTGATGAACGCGATGACGAGCGTCTCGGACATCACCAGCTCGCGATCCTTCATGTAGATCGCCTCGAGCATCAGGCGTCCCATGCCGTTGATGCTGAAGATCGATTCGACGATCAGCGACCCGCCCAGCAGCCCCGGCAGGATGCTGGTCGCGACCGTGATGAGCGGAAGCAGGCTGTTGGACAGCACGTGGCGCATCAGGACCACCCGCTCGCTCAGGCCCTTGGCGCGCGCCGTTCTGGCAAAATCAGCCGAGAGGTTCTCCAGCACACTGGCGCGCATCAGCTTGGACAAGAAGGCAAATCCGCCGTAGGTCAGGCAGATGACCGGCAGGGCCAGGTGCCACAGGGTGTCCAGTAGCCAGCCGCGATGAAAGGTGCCATCCGCGTAGCTGGGCAGGAACCGCATGGTGTCGGCGAGCGTGTCGTGCAGTCCGGCGGCCGGGAACCAATTGAAATAGTCGCGATTTGCGAAAAAACCCAGAAACATGACCCCCACCCACATGGTCGGGATCGACCAAAGCCCCAGCAGCGTGGTCCCAACCCCCACATCAAACATCTTTCCGCGGTGGCGCGCGGCGTAGATCCCGCTGGTGATCGAGATCGCGTAAACGATCGGCAGCGTGATCAGGTTGAGCAGCAACGTGACCGGCAGCGCCTCGAGAATGACATCCACAACCGGGCGCCGGCGAAGGAAGCTCTCTCCCAGGTTGGGGACCTTCAGCCCAAAACTCCAGGCCCTTGGCCAGCCGCCGCTGCCGGCTTCCTTGAAACCGAGCGGCATGACCTGGTTCAGCCATCGCAGGTACTGCACGTGCAACGGTTGGTCCAGACCGTACCGCTTCCTGTAGTACTCCTCGATGATCTTGCGCTGCTCGGGCCGAAGGTCGCCTTCGACGCTGCGCAGGCCCGCCCCCAGTCCACCGGGAGCCATTGCCATGATCAGGAAGACCAGCAGCGTGACGCCGATCAGCGTCGGGATCATCAGGAGCAGGCGTCGGACGATGTAGCTGAGCATTCGGAGCGCACCTCGACATCGCTGCCGTCACTGCTGGGTGTACTTCTGCCGGTCCGCGGGAACGAACCACTCGGTCAGGGGGTTCAAGCCCAGCTTGACGCGGAGCACGTTGTCGATCCGGTTATCGATGAACACCAGGCTCTTGCCGAACCAGAGGAAAGTGTAAGGCTGGTCTTCGTGGATGATTTCGTGTGCTTTCTGCCACAGGGGCATCCGCCGGGCCTCATCCATCTCCTGGCGCGCCTGATCAATGGCAGCGTCGAGCTCGGGACTCTTGTATGAAATGAAATTGTCCCCGCCGGGCCCGCTCTGGCTCGAGTGAAACATCTGGTAAATATCGGTCTCGATCCCGCTGGTCCAGCCCAGGCTGATCGCCTCAAAGTTCTTCTGCTCGATTCGCTCGGTGAAGACGGCCCATTCCAGCGGATCGGGCTTCAGGACGATTCCCGCCCGGGCGTAGGCGTCTTTCGCGAACAGCGCCATCTTGTCGTAATTTCCGCTTCCGGCAGGATAAGTCAGGCGGAACTCGAAGGGCTTGCCGTCGGGGCTCTCGATGACTCCGTCGCCGTTGCGGTCCTGGAAGCCAGCCTCCGCGAGCGCCTTGCGGGCGCCCTCGACGTCGAAGGGGTAGGGCTTGACCTGCGGGTTGTACTGCTTGCTCTGCGGGTTAAACGGGCCGGTTGCGATCACGCCATATCCAAGCATGATCTGATCGATCATGCGCTGGCGATCCAGCAACAAGGTCAATGCCCGGCGGACGCGCTTGTCCGCGAACAGCGGGTTCTTCTGATTCCACGCGATGTACCGGTATCCTCCGACCGGACTCTGATACTCGAAGTTGTGGACGCGCTTGAGCAACTCCGCGTCCTTGATCATGTCGTAATACTGTTCCGGCGTCGCGCCGAACACGTCAACCTCGCCGTTGCGGAAGGCCGCCAAGCGCCCCTTGTCGCTGGAAATTTCCTTGAATACCAGCCGGTTGAACGCGGGCTGCAAACCCCAGTAACGCTCGTTGCGGACGAGGGTAATGGCCGTTCCCGGCTTCCAACTGGTCGGGCTCTCCAGCCGATAGGGACCGGACCCCAAAAGCAATCCAACCGATTGATTGAACGTTTCGGCCGGAAATGTCTCGTAAAAATGCTTCGGCATGACCTGAAATCCCGCGGCGAGCTCGAAGGCTTCGAAGTAGGGCTCGGCGAAGACAAACTCGACCTCGCTGGTTCCCGTGGCAGTCACCTGCCGGATGCGCTCCAGATAGGCCTTTTGGCGCGGGGCCGCGATGGCGGGATTCATGATCAGGTTGTAGGTGAAGACCACGTCCTGGGCGGTGAGCGGGTGGCCGTCGGAAAAGCGCAGGTTGTCGCGCAACTTGAATCGGATCTTGACTGCCGGCGGGACGGCAGGATCTTTCGCGATCTCCTCGGTTGTCTTGCCCGCGGCGATCCGTTGGTCGATGTAGGCCTTGCGTTCGTCGGACGTGTCGGTGATTTGCCAGTCTTCCGCCAGCATCGGCCGCCACTCCAGGGTGTCGGGGTCCCGGGTCGCCAGCGACTCCAGGACCTGATCCTGCACCTCTGAGGCATAGGCGTCGCCGGAAAGCAGGGGCGTCAGCTTCGCAACCTGGCCCGGGAAAAGATCCACCAGCCAATCTCCGCGGGCATAACCGGGTTTCAATTGCGCCGCGCGAATCCGGAAAAAGGGATCGCGGGCATCGGCAGGAAGTGTGGTGGCGCCGCCACCACCGTTGCGATTGTCGGCGACCACGCCGCGGGCCAGCGCATCTTGAATGTCTCGCAGATCTCGCGCCTGTCCTTCCAGGCGCGAGCGAATCGATCGCAATTCATCCCACTGTCGATCGTATTGCTTCATCGCCAGCAAAACGATGACGATCAAAACGCACACCAACAGAAACAGGAAGAAGTCTTTAATGCCGAAGCGATTATCCATGCCGCCTCTAGGGTTGCGATTACAGCCGAGGTCTCAGATCTTCGTCTCGGCCCGCCGCGGGTCGAAGACGTCGCGGAGGCCGTCGCCGAGGAAGTTTAGGCTCAACAACGTCGCCGCGAGAAGCGTACACGGGATCACCAGCATCCACCAGCGGGACTGGATGGGGTTGAGCGCCGGCAACAGGCCCTCGCTGGCCAGCGAACCCCAGGTCGGCATCGGCTGCTGGATGCCGATGCCCAGGAAGCTGAGAAACGATTCCTGCAGGATCGCCTGCGGGATCGTGAGCGTCGCGTAGACGATGATCGGGCCGACGAGATTGGGCAGCAGGTGGCGGAAGAAAATTCTCCCCTCGCTCAACCCGCCGGCGCGGCAGGCCTCGATGAACGGCTGAGCCCGCAGCGACAACACCTGCCCGCGGACCACGCGCGCCATCGTGAGCCAACTGACCAGGCCAATCGCCAGAAAAAGCACGATGAGGTTCGCGGTGCCGGGCGAGAACCCTTTTCTGAGCAGCGGCTCCAAGGCCACTTTCAACAGCACGATCAGCAGGATGTAGGGCAGGCCGTACAGCACATCGACCGTGCGCATGAGCAGCGAATCCACCCACCCGCCGCGATATCCGGCCAGCATGCCGACGCTGACACCCAACACCACGGAAATCCCCGCCGCGGCCAGGCCGATGGTCAGGCTGATGACCCCGCCGAGCAAGACCCGCCCGAGCAGGCTTCGGCCCAGTTGGTCGGTCCCGAACCAGACCGCCGGAACCTGTGGCGAGGGGGCTTGGCGGGCGCGCTCGGATTCCTGACTGTCGTAATAGAGCGAGCCGGGGGCGCGGTTATCCGAATCCATCGTCCACGGAAGCGAGATCAAACAGGGCAGCAGGATGACCAGCAACACCGCCCCGCCGACGACCCCCCGTCGGCTCGACAGCACGCGCCGCCACAGCCGATCCGGCAGCGGTGCTGCCGCGGGAACAGGGGTGTCGAGGATCGGGTTGTCCAACGAAACGGTCATGCTCGCCCAACTGTGGCACGGGCTTCCAGCCCGTGCGCGATGTTCATTTTCAAGACTCGGCGTCGCCGTCAGTCCAGCGTGTTCTGCACGGGCTGGAAGCCCGTGCCACAAGAATCATCCTTTGGCGGTCACGTCCACCCGCGGATCGACCAGCGCGTAGCCGATGTCCACCAGCAAATTGAAGGTCAGCAGAAAAATCGAATAGACCATGACGGTTCCGAGGATCAAAGTCTGGTCGGTGTTGCGCACGCTGTTCACAAAGTGCTGCCCGAGGCCCGGTATATTGAAGACCCGCTCGACCACGAACGACCCGGTCAACGTCGCCGCCGCCGCAGGGCCCAGGTAGCTAAGGACCGGCAGCAGCGCGTTCTTCAGGCAGTGCCGCCAGATCACGATTGATCGCGAGAGCCCCTTGGCCCGCGCGGTCCGCACGTAATCGCTGCCCAGCGTGTCGAGCATCGCCACGCGCGTCAGGCGCGCGATGTATGCCATCGGCGCCAGCGACAGCGCTAACCCCGGCAACACCAGCGCCCGCAGGCTTCCCCACTCGCCGATTGGGAACCAGCGCAGGTAGACCGAGAACCCCATCAGCAGCAGCGACGCGATGACGAAGCTGGGCACGCTGATGCCGACCAGCGCGATGCCCAGGCTGAACAGGTCAAACGCCCCGCCGCGGCGGACTGCGGCCAAGGTGCCGATCGTGACGCCGGACACCGTGGCCACGATCAGCGCGAAAATGCCCAACGTTACGGAGATCGGCAGCGCATCGGCCAGGATGTCGTTCACCGACCATCCCTCATATTGCAGCGACGGCCCGAAATCTCCGCTCTTCACAATCTGAAGCGGATAATAGCCCAGGAACGTGTACCAGTGCTCCGCGTGGAACTGCCGCTCGAGCTCGCGCTGGACCTGCGCGTCGAGCTTGCGATCCGTGCGCTCGAACGGGCTGCCCGGCACGATCCAGGCGAGGACAAACGTGATGAGGTAAATCACCGCCAGGATCAGCGGGAACTGCAGCAGTCGCAGGCCGATGAACCGGATCATCGCCGCGCCTCCAGCGCCTTGAAGATCGTCATGTTCCGCGGATTCAGCGGCACCCCGCGGACGTTGGGGGGGAACATGTAGGCGTTGACGTAGTGGTAGATCGGGATGATCGGCGCCTCGCTCAGCAGGATCGCCTCGGCCTGCTCGAGCATGCGCAGCCGTTTGTCCGCGTCCGGCTCCAGCGCTGCCGAGGCGCACAGGCGGTCGTATTGCGGGCTTTTCCACGCGGAATCGTTGTTCTCGCTGGTGGACAGGTACTTGTCGGTGAAGGTCGAGGGATCGTTGTAGTCGCCGATCCAGCTTGCGCGGGCGATGTCGTATTGCTTGTCGTGAAGCCGCTTGCGGAACATCTTGATCTCGATGCCCTCGGTTGCGATCTGCACGCCCAGGTTCTTCGCCCATTGAGCGCAGATATTCTGCGCGACGTACTGGTGATCGCCTTCGTTGTTGTACAGCAGCGATAGCCTGGGAAACCCCTTTCCGCCGGCAAAACCCGCCTCGGCCAGAAGCTGCTGCGCCGCAGCCGGATCAAAGCTGAGCCCTGGGGGAGAGCGGTATTCCTTGAAAGCGCCGGTGGGGATGTACGTCGTTGCGACGGGCTGCCCCATGCGCATGATCGTCTGGACAATCGGCCTCTTGTCGATCGCCATGCTCAGCGCACGCCGAACGCGCGCGTCGGCAAGGGGATTGTCGCGGCCGTCGGCGAGTTTGGGCTGACAATTGATCGAGTAGAAATAGGTCCCGAATCCCGGGAACAGGTGAAAATCCTCGCGCCCGCCCTGCGCCAGCAGCTCCGCGGCAGTTTCGCTGGCGACCTCGGCCAACCAGTCGACTCCGCCGGACTCGTATTTGAGGAAAGCCGTCTGCGTGTCCTCGAAGCTCAGCATGTCGATCACGCGGCTCTTCACGTTGGCCCGGTCCCAGTAGAAATCCGACGCAACCATCCGGATGCGCCGCTTGAAGGCCCAGGAATCGAGCCGGTATGGACCGTTGGTGACCAGGTTCGGCGGGCGCGTGAACTCGGCGCCGTAGCGCACGCGCCCGTCGGAGCCGGTTTGCCCGAACGGTCGCATCGACGGCTCGTGCAGCGGGAAAAAAGGCGGGAAGGCGCACAGGTCCGGGAAAAAGGTTACCGGGTGGTTCAGCGTCACGCGCAGCGTCCGCTCCCCGAGGATCTCGATGCCGACGTTCTGAAAATCCGCCTTCGGCGCAGACCTAGGCATCGACGTTGGCGCCTCGACATTCGCATTGGCAGCGGCCTGCTCCTGCTGCGCCGCGAACGCTTCGCCGTACGCGTGGGCGCCGCGGATGTAGTCGAACAGGTAGGTGTAATCGCCGGGCTGCTCAAGCATGCGACGCCAGGCGAAGACGAAGTCAGTGGCCAGCAGCGGATCGCCGTTGGTCCAGCGCGCTTCGGGGCGAATGTGGAACGTGTAGACGGTCTTGTCGGCGCTGACGTCGATGCGGCCGGCCGATCCGGGGATCGGCTCCAGCGTCTGGGCGTCGAGCGTGGAGAGCCCTTCCCACAACGCGTAGCCCATGCGGATGTCCTGCAGCCAAGACATGCGATTGGGGTCCAGCGTCCCGATCTCTCCGCGGTTGATGAAGGTGAAATCGGCAGGGCTTTGGGCGCCGGCGCCCGACCAGGCCATCGCGGCCGCCAGCAGAATCAACAGCGCCAGCGGGATGAGCAGCAGGCGTGCCATGAGATGAGTTTACTGCGCGGGGGGAACTTGCTCGACCGCTTCGCCGGCATTCTCGCCCGGAGCGCTTTCTTCTGTGGCGCCGGCATTGCCGGGGACTTCTTCCGCTTCTTCGTCGGAAGCGCCCTCGAACATTCCGCCTGCCGCGTTGTCCTCGGCGCCACCAACCGCTCCGCCGTCAGTTTCGGCTGGCTCTTCAGGGGCGCCACCGGCGGGGTTATCGATCTCATCCTCCTCGCCTGGGGCCCCTCCGGCGATCTCGGAATCGGAAGTTTCCTGCGTGGCCGGCTTGGGCTGGGGCGGCGGCTGGAGCTGCGCGAATTCCGGAACCCCCGCGACGGCCGTTCGCACCGTTTGCCCATAGCCTCGGAAATCCGTGGAAGGCGTGGAAGGCGAGACTTTGGCGATCACGGCCAGCAGGTCGCGGGACTGCTCGACCTTGGCAACCGCGGGCACCACGGCAATCGCGGCCGCCGAACGCGCAATCACCGGCGCCAACTGCGAGCGCTGCTCCGGGGTCCCCTTGGCCGCCAGTTGAGAGGCGACGGTCACCAGGTCGGTCAGCAGTTGAATGGACTTCATCTGCTGCTCCGGATTGTGCGCATTCCAAACCGCGCCAAAGGTCAAAAACGTGGTGGCCTGCGACTCGGCCGACGGCTGCGGCGGCATTCCGTTCAGGTATTGATCCAACCGAAATTCCAGCAACTGTTGCAGATGAGGGATGACCTGCGGCAGCATCTTCGGATCGACGCCGGGCCGCGGATTGCTGACGTAATTGAGAGACAGCGTGTCGTAGGCCGCGCTGGCGATCGGGCCGGCGGTCGCGCCATCCGCGTGCGCCTGCACGGCCGGCACGATGGCCTCGAGCAACGCGGGATCATTCACCCGCAGCGCCCAGGGAAGCACGGCCCGGGCTGCCTTGAGGCCCCACAGCGCAATCGCGTCGTTCTCGCTCTTGAGCGCGGCCAGCGCCGCGTCGCGGAGCTGGCTGTTGTTGGCCTTCTCGGCCACCATCGCCGCCACGATCGCCGCGTTGAGCTGCGTGCGGATGTCGGCATCGGCGGGCATTTGCTTGAGCGCGTCGTTCACGTTGGAGGCATACAGGTCGAGATACGCCGCAGAAGGCTCATCTGCCCCGGGCATTCCGCCGAAAGAAGCCTGGCCGATCAATGCGCTGCGGGCCTCGCTTTGCACCTTTGGATCCTGGCTGTTCAGAAGGTTTTGGACGTGGGCCTGGACGAAGTCGCGAATCGCCTGCTTTCGCTCCTCGTTGGGGTTGACGTCTTCCTTGATGGTCCGCGAGATGGCCGGGGGGGCCGCAACCTGCGCGGGGGCCCCGACCTGCGCGGGGGCGGGCGAGGCAATCAAAGCCAGCAGGAGGATCAACAAAGCGCAAAGGGGGCGGTTCATCAGGCTCTTCTCCAGCGCCCTGGATAGACAAGGAGGTTCAACGGCTCCGTCCATGCTCTGCCGCGCGCCGCGGCTCGTGCCATGACTGATCGGAGAGCAGCTCGTTCCCTGGCGCTCCCGCCGACTACCGCAGGAGCGCGAAAACTAGCAAATGCCCTAAATGGTGTCAAGCCAATGCCTTTATATCAACGCCTACGCGAAAGATGAACGGATGGAAGGACCGCGGATTTGCGGATTTTCGATCGGGGACCAACCGCGAGACCGAAGGGCATTTTTCCCCAAAGTCCCAAACGTCCCCCGCCGGGCCAAATAACTGCTCGATCGGCTTGACGCTTGCCCCGCGGATGAAATAATTCGCTTCGAACCGATCCCAACGAGCGCCAGGAGACCGATGGATCAATTTCGACCCGAGCTTATCCCCAACCCGGCCGTCCGGCGCCTGAGCCTTTACCTCCGCCAGCTCGAAAGCTTCAAGAAAAAGGACCGCAGAACGATCTCCAGCAAGCAGCTCGGCGAGAGCCTGGGCCTGACCGATGCCCAGGTCCGCAAGGATCTTGCTTACTTCGGCCAGTTCGGTCACCCGGGTATCGGATACCGGGTCGATGACCTGATCGCGCAGGTCAAGCGCATCCTCGGCACCGACAAGACCTGGAACGTGCTGCTGGTCGGGGCGGGCAACCTCGGCCGCGCGCTGATGGCGTACAAGGGTTTCAGCTCCAAGGGATTTCGACTGGTCGCGGTCTTCGACGCCGATCCGGCCAAGGTCGGGAAAAAACACGGGCCCTTCGTCATCCAGGCTCTGAGCGAGCTGGCCGAGACGGTCCAGAAACAGCAGATCCGCCTGGGCATCATCGCGGTCCCGGCGGACAATGCGCAGGACGTGGCCGACCAACTGGTCGAAGCCGGCCTCAAGGGCCTGCTGAACTTCGCCCCGGTCTCGATCACCGTCCCGCCCGACATCGCGCTCAACGCCGTGGACCTGGCGGTCCAGCTCGAGCAGCTTTCCTTCCAGGTCAACTTCCCGCCGCTGAACCAGGCGGTTTGAGACTTTGACGCGAGATTTCCAGGTACGATGGCGCAGCCGCTGGACTACGTTCGGACCGCACCTCTGCCGCGCCAGATTTCTCTTGAGCATAACGACGACTTCGCTCGGCTGACTTTTCCGCCGCTGCCTGATTGGCTGATTTATGGCTCGATCGGCTTGCAGTTTATCTACGCTGCTTTCATGACTTGGGCATTGGTCCAAGTCGTCGGGATCTTTTACCCTACGCTGCCTGACGAGTTCAGATGGTCGTTCATATCGGGCTTCGTAATGTATGGCGGACTGGTGTTGATCGCGTGGGTGATCGCCATGACCAGTCTGTTCACGTATAAGCATAAGCAAACGCCTTCCGTGCTGGAGGCCTCTGACGGCGAATTGACCTGGAGCTATCGTGGCTGGCTTACGACGCAGCGACGAACCTTTTCGGCTGAACACGTTCGCAAGGTGTCGTTCAAACCCATTGCCGACATCTTCAAGAGAAAGACGTCTGGAGAATTGATCATCAGTTTTCATCACCGACGGAATTGGAAGCGAAGATTTGCTACAAGAGACGCCGAACTGCCGGATCGAATTGTGAGAGCGTTCCGAGCAGCTCTCCATCTGCCCATACCGTGAGATGAAATGCGACGACTGATCCTGGTGAAACATTCTTCGCCGCAGATCGATCCGGCGATGCCGTCGCACGAGTGGAAACTTTCGGATGAAGGCCGCCGGCGCTGCGAGGCGTTGGCGGAGAGACTGAAGGGTTTTGCGCCGGCGGCGATCGTGGCCAGCGAGGAGCCCAAGGCGGCTCAGACGGCGCAGCTCGTCGCGGAGCGGCTGGGGCTGAGCTGGTCCACCGCCCCCGGCCTGCACGAGCACGACCGCAGCAACGTGCCGATCATGCCGACGCCGCAGTTCATTTCTTCCATAGCCCTGTTTTTCCAGAAGCCGACCGAGCGCGTGCTCGGGCGCGAAACCGCGGAGGAAGCGCTCGACCGATTTTCGCGCGGCGTTGAGGCCGTGCTTGCCCGACACACGCAGGGAAATGTCGTCATTGTCACGCATGGCACCGTCCTGGCGCTGTTGCTCGAAGCCAGGTGCAACGTGCGACCGTTCGGGTTGTGGCGACAGCTCGGTCAGCCGGGTTTTGTGGTGGTGTCCATTCCGGAATTCGAACTGCTCGAGACGGTCGATCGCGTCTGACGCGCGGATCGGACCTTCACTTCGTCGCTTTCCATTTCATCACGAGGCCGACGAACATTCGCATGCCCGTGGCCAGCGCATCGTCGGTGAAATCGAAGCGGTCGTTGTGCAGGCAGGGGTACTGCTCGCAGTCGCGCGGCTGCACGCCGACCAGGAAAAAGCAGCCGGGAACTTTCTCCAGGTAATACGCAAAATCCTCGCCGCCCATCGATGGGCGAAGCAGCGGCAGGTAACGCTCCTCGCCGACCGTTGCCTTGGCGACTTTGGCAACATAATCCGCCATCGCCGGATCGTTGACCGTGGGCGGATACCCTTCGGTCCAGCGGAACTCCAGCCGGCAATTGTTGGCCGCGGCGATGCCGGCGCAGCGGCGCTGCATCGCGGCCTTGAGCTGGGCTCGCGCCTGCGGGCTCAGCGTGCGCGCCGTGCCGGAGAACGTCGCGGTGTCGGGGATGATGTTCACCGCGCTGCCGGCGCGGATCTGGCCAACCGTGATCACGCCCGGCTCGGTCGGGTCCAGCTCGCGCGAGACGAACTGCTGGAGGTTCAGCACCGCTTCGCACGCGGTGACGATCGGATCCGTGCCCGTGTGAGGATAGCCGCCGTGACATCCCTGGCCGACAAAGGTGATTTCAAAATTATCCGTCGCCGCGAGCAGCGCCCCGGCCTTGGTCGCCACGATGCCCAGGTTCAGCCCCGGCCAGCAGTGCAGGCCGAAGATCGCATCGACCCTGGGCCCGATGCGCCCGTCGAGCACGCCCGCCTCCACCAGCCGCCCCGCCCCGCCGCCGCCCTCTTCGGCGGGCTGGAAAATCAGCTTCACGCAAACCGGCAGCTCGCCCTGCAGGCCCTGGAGCAGCCCCGCGGCGCCGAGGAGCGTCGTGATGTGGCCGTCATGGCCACAGGCATGCATGCGCCCCGGGTGCGTGCTGGCATAAGGCAAGCCGGTCTTCTCGACGATCGGCAACGCGTCGATGTCGGCCCGCAGCGCGATGCACGGCTTGCTCGAGTCGCCGAGCCAGGCGATCGTCGCCGTCGGTGCGCCCGCGACGCCGTCGATGTGCGGGATCTTACGCCGATCCAGCTCCGCGCGGATCACCTGCGCGGTCTTGAATTCCTCGTAGCCCAGCTCGGGAATCTGATGCAGCCGGCGGCGCAGATCGCTGAGCCCCGGCATCTGCTGCTGGATTGTCGCTTCGTTGTTCATCATTGCGCCACCCTATCGGTCCGTTGCCAGGGGTGCAAGAACGTCAGATCTCGTTTGGGACATCAGCTCTGGGAATGGGAAACAGGGGATTGGCTCGTGCCCGCGGGCTCGGCTTCGACGCTGTCCAGCAACATCTTCCGATCGTAGCGCCGGCCCTTCCACAGGTTTCCCCCGCCGAAGTGGTGCTGCCACATGGAGCTCAGCGCGATCAGCGAGTACAGCCCGGCGCTGAACGGCAGCATGATCGTGTCGAGGATTGGCAGGCGCAGGAATCGCACCGCGCGGGCATGGACGAGGATCATGAGCAGGTTGATGGCCGCCGCCAGAATGACCGCGATCCACGATTCGGTTGACCCTATGCGCCACGCCCAGACCAGCGTCATCACGAGATACACCGGCGGGAAGACCGCGGCGATCACCCCGCCGAGCAGGCCGCCCCAGAAGCGCAGCGGACGGTATTCGATCCCCGCATACGCGTTCTTGGCCAAACCTTCCCACATGTCGCGAAAATCGTGGTACATCTCGGTCTGGATCAGGTCCGCCGTCATCCACGTCTGCACCTTCGCGCCGCTCGCCTTGAGCTTTCGCGCCAGGTTCACGTCTTCGATGATGTGCGATCGCACCGACCGATGCTCGCCGAGCTTCTCGTACGGCCCCCGCCGAGTCAGCATGAACGCCCCCGCGGCCAGCGCGAGCTTGCGCCGGGGGTTGTTGGCCCAGCCGGAGGGGAAAATCAGCAGCAGCACGGTCACCAGCCCCGTCACGCCGATGCGTTCGATCACGCTGCTGAAGGTCAGGAACGGGAAGATGCTCAGCAGATCCAGCGAATCCCGCTGCGCCAGACGCATCGCCTGCCTGACGGCCTGCGGGTGATAGAGGACGTCGGCGTCGGTGAACAAAAGCCAGTAGTCTTGGATTTGCGATTTTCGATTTTCGATTTGCGATTGGGAACTGGCCTCTGCGTCTTTCAAATCGGCATTCGGCAATCGCAAATCGGCAATCCCCTTGGCTTTTTCCACGCCCTGCTGCACGGCCCAGGGTTTTCCGCACCAGCCGTCGGGGCGAGGCTGGCCGGGGATGACGATCAGGTTCGCGTGCTCGCGCTTGAGCTTCTCGATGATCTGTGGCGAGTCGTCGTCGCTCTGGTCATCGATCAGGATGACCTTGAGATTCGGATAGTCCTGACCGCACATCGTCGGGATGCTGTGCGGCAGCGCCCGGCCCTCGTTGCGCGCCGGGACGATGATGACCACTGGCGGAAGCGGCGCCTGGGGCAAACCATCGCCTGATGAAAGCACGTATCCAAACGTCCGCCGATGCGCCGGCGAAAGCCAGAGCATCAGCCAGAGCAAAGCAAGGGCCGCGAGGATGATGAGGATGATGAGCGTCATAGTGCGTTGACGGCAGTATAATCCCAACGATTACCCGCGACGACTGCTGGGCGCGGAAGACCGTTCAGCACAAGATCTAGTGGCTTCCCAAATCGACCTTTTTCATACCTTCTTTCGATCAGAACCCTTCCCGATTCGACCTCTTTCCTGCCAAATCCATCCGTTCTGATGCCTTCTTGAATCGCACCCAAAGCATCCCTTTTCATACCAGAACCCTTCTCCAACAGACCTCCAACCCTGCCTGCGCCCCTCCGCCGGCATCCGCACAAATCGACTCCTGGCGCCAAGAGCGCCAAGGGAACCAGTGTAGGACGGGCTTCAGCCCGTCGCTCTTGTTCTTCTGGCGACGGGCTGAAGCCCGCCCTACAGAATGGCGTCATCCTGAGCGCAGCGAAGGATCTCGAACTGTCGCAGTCGAGATCTTTCGCTGCGCTCAGGATGACATGCTTGCGCAGGCATGGGCTCTGCCTCTTTTTGTTCCCTTGGCGCACTTGGCGTTCTTGGCGCACTTGGCGGCTTCTTACGTGAATCATCAGGTCCCTCCACAAGTAAGCGAGGCGCTGCGCGTTTGGTGCACGCAACGGGCGCGAATTGTCATCAACCGCGCATTTCCCTCGAAAAGGAAGCGAAAAATTTCCTCAATCTGGAAATTTTCCCCTCCGTGGTGTTGCGCATTTGATGCACCTTTTCGGCGCGAGACAGCGCGCGCGCGCGTGCGCGCGCGCCGCTCCAGGCAAAAAAGAACACCCCCGGTCTTTTGGGACCGGGGGTGCTTTGGACTCTGTGAGAAAGGCTGGGACTTAATCCCGCACGATCCTCATATGCCCTACCCTTGCAGCAGGGCCAGGGCGTTCTGAGGGCTTGCGTTGGCCTGAGCCAACACCGTGGTGGCCGCCTGGGCCAGGATCTGAGACCGCGTCAGGTTTGCGGTCTCTTCCGCGAAGTCGGTATCGCGGATGGCGCTTTCGGCCGCCGAGGCGTTCTCGAACGCAACGCCCAAGCTGTTGATGGTCGAGCCGATCGTGAACTTCTGGAACGCGCCCAGACGTCCGCGCAACGAGCTGACCTGCTTGATCGCCTTGTCCACGACCTTCTGGGCCGTGACCAGGTTACCGCTGTCCAGATCGTTGCCGCCGCCGCTCGCCAGCGAGCTGAGGAAGCCGTCAGTTGTGTTGCCCAGGCTACCGGTCGACACCGAGCTGATGCCGATCGAGGCCTTGTCGTTCTCCGTGACCTTGGAGCCCAGCGAGAACGCCGCGCCACCGCCGGTGACCGAGAAGCTGGCCGTGCCGGCGTTGGTGTTGGCCGCGGAAGCAAGATCGAACTCGACGTCGAGGTTGCTGCTGCGGTAGCTGACCGACAGGCCCTTGGCGCTGGCGGCCGCACCGTTGACCTGCACCGTGGCATCGCGACCGGCATCAGTCGATGCGGTGGTCGAGAAGCTGGTGCCGCTGATCACGTTGACGGTGACGAACTGATCCGACCCGAACTTCACCGAGTCGAAGACCAGCTGGCCGCCGGAAACCGTGGCCGACACGCTGGTCGCGGCCTTGACGGCGTTGATGGCCGTGGCCATCTGCGCCATCGTGGTGCCGGTGCCGAAGCTGAGCTGCTCGGTGCCGTCGCTGCCGGCGACCTCGATGGTCACCGCATCGGTCAGGGCCGCAGCCGAGGTGCTGACCAGGTTCGCCGTCTGGGCGCTCTGGCTGACCGCGATGGCGACCGAGACGTTCTGCCCGTCGGGCAGACGCGCGGAGTTCACCTGCGTGTTGGCGACGTTGGTCTCCGACGCCGTGGTGTAGTCCAGGTTGCCGTTGAGGAGCTTCTTGCCCTGGAACGCCGTGGCCTGGGCCAGGCGGTTGACGGTGTTCAGGATCGAGTCCACCTGCAGCTGGTTGGCTGAGATTTCCTCGGCGCTGAGGCCGCCTTCGTTGGAGGCTTCGCTGACCAGCGACTGCACCTGGGTCAGCAGCGTGCTGATCTCGCTCAAACCACCTTCGGCAGTTCCGATGATGTTGCTGGCCCGCTCGGCATTGTCGATCGCGGTCGCGATACCGGCCTTCTCGGCGCGCAGGTTTTCGCTGGCGATCAGGCCGGCCGGGTTATCGGCGCCGGAGTTGATCTTCAGACCGGTGCTGAGCCTCTCGAGGCTCTTGTTCAGCGAGTCGTTGTTCCGGCGCAAGACGCGCTGGGCAACGAGCGAGCTGACGTTGGTGTTTATTCTGCTCATAGTCTTTGTCTCTCCATGACTGGTTTGATCGTGTCGGCGGATCTGCGGTCCGCGGGATCACGATGACATTCCCTTGTAAGGCTTTGGCTGGCAGGGCAGGGCTGAAATCCTCCAGCAGCCGTCGGGAAGAAAACTCTTCCCTATAGGCTCATAGGCGATGCTCCTTTCTCACAAGTCCAACCATTCCCGCCAGCGCAAAAACAACCGCCGTGGGCACGGCATGAATCCAACGTCGTATCGACTGAGGTTAGAGTGGGGCTTTAGCTCTGAATTTGACGAATGTTGCGCGCAGATTTATGGGTCTTATCCCCCGCGAGCCCCCCAAAGCCCGCCTGCCCAATCACGCGCCCCGCAGCCGCTTTTTTATCGGCCCGCGGCAATTGTTGCGCAGTTTGGAATGATGTGGGGCGCAAAATTTCCCAAGTCATCAGGCTTCAAATCCGCCGGTTGACCGACGGGTCGGAGTAGGGAGCGGTAAAGAGGATTAAGGTGCATTCCGTCAATTACAATGACAAGCGGCCCCTGGTGAGGGGCCGCTTGTCGGTTGAGGATTGGGGTTGCCCCCTTCATCCGCTTATTGCAGCAGTTGCAGCACGGTTTGCGGCGAGGAATTCGCCGTGGCCAGGACGCTGGTGCCGGCCTGGGTGAGGATCTGGGCCCGGGTGAGGGCGGCGGTTTCCTCGGCGAAGTCGGCGTCGCGGATGACGCTCTCGCTGGCGGTCACGTTTTCCAGGGCCACGCTGAGGCTGTTGACGTTGGTCTCCAGCGTGTTCTTCTCGAACGCCCCAAGCCGCCCGCGGAGCACGGCCACCTGCCGGATGGCCCGCTCGATGATGCGGCTGGCCGCCGCGGCATCTCCGCCGACCAGCGTGGCGTTGCCGCCGGTGACGACGTCGTTGAGGAAACCGACCTCGTCGTCGCCCAGGTTGTTGGCCGTGACCGACTGGATGCCGAAGTTCACCTGCTGGTTGGTGGTGACCTGCGGCCCGAGCTGGAACAGCGCCCCGCCGCCGGTGATGGCGAACTCGGTCTGGCCGATGCCGAAGCTCTCGGCCAGCGTCAGCTCCAGGTCCAGCGTGGTCGTGTTGAGCTTGATGTCGCGCCCGTCGCCGACCGTGAGCGCGCCGTTGACGGTCGCGACCGCGTCCACGCCGGCGTCGCGCTGCGTGGTGGTGCCGCCGGCATCAACCGTGGCAAATGTGCCGGTCTGCGCCTGGACCGAGACGAAGCTCTTGGTCCCGTAGCCGACGCTCTTGAAGACGATGCCGGAGTCGGTGTTGGCGCTGTTGATGAAATCGGCCTCGACGCCGGTGGAGTCGCTGATCCGGTTGACCGCAAACGCGATCGCCGACGCCGCGGTGCCGCTGGTGAAGGTCAGGACATCGACGCCCTCGTTGCCGCTGATCTCCAGCGTGATCGAGTTGCCGATCGCGCTGGTGCGGAACTGCAGCTCGGCCTTGGCCGCGCTGGTCAGCACGTCGATCTGCACCGGGATGTTGGTCGCGGTCCCGAAGTTGGCCTGCGAGATCTGCAGGGCCGTGATGTCGCTGGAGCTGACGCCGCTGGTCAGGTAATCCAGGCTGCCGTTGATCAGGTTCAACCCGGCAAACGTCGTCGTGTTGCTGATGCGCGTGATGCTCTCGACGGCGGAATCGACCTGAAGCTGGTTGGCGGCGATCTCGTCGGCCGACAAGGCGCCGGTATTGGCCGCCTCGACGATCAGGTCCTTGACGTTCAGCAGCAGCGAGGCGACCTCGCTGAGGGCGCCTTCCGCGGTGGAAATGACGTTGCTGGCACGCGAGGAGTTGTCGATCGCCTGGGTGATGCCGGAGATCTCGCTGCGCAGGCCCTCGCTGGCGATTAGGCCGGCCGGGTCATCGGCGCCGCGGTTGATCTTCAGGCCGCTGGACAGTCGCTGCAGCGTGTCGTTCAGGCTCTTCTGTGACCTCGCCAGCCCCCGTTGGGCCGTGATCGAGGATACGTTCGTGTTGATGCGGGCCATGCCAATCCTCCATGATTGTCTGATGGCATCCGGGAAGTTCTCCCGGGATGAAGCGGTTCCGATCCTTGGAACCAACGGTCAGGGCGGCGATTCGGGGCCGGGCGGGGCGAGGGGGGTACGGCTCTTTTCTCGCGGGAGTCCCGGCTCCTCTGATGCCGTCGCACGCGCGACGGCGCGCACGCCTCTTTATGGCTTTTTCTCGTCCTTGTCCTGCGGGGCCTTGGGGCCGATCTTTCCAAGACCCGAAAGATCCTCAGGTTTCACTTGCGCCGCCGCCCGGTTTTCCCGGCGGATGGCATCGTAGACTTCCTTGCGATGGACGCTGATCTCCTTGGGGGCATTGATCCCCAGACGCACCTTGTCGCCGCGGATGTCTACCACGGTGACCTCGATGTCGTCGCCGATCATGATCGTCTCGTCGCGCTGACGGGACAGCACCAACATGTGGGGCTCCTTCCTGGGAAAAGGGGCCTGGAGAACAATCCAGAGCCCGCGCGAACACCCGCGCGACTTCCAAGTCACGCGGGGGCACGTCGGTCGGGCCGGATGATTATAGGCCCGATAACGTGATCCCCGGTGCGCGCGAAATGCGCGCGCACCGCTGCGCCACGCCGGCACTAGGCCGACTTGGCCAGCGGAAGTTCCGCCTGGAGCTTGAGTAGGGGCTGTCGGGTCGTCCACTTTTTCTCGGTCAGGACGACCTGTTGGGCCTGCCGGTTCTGCGCGTTGACGCAGATGGGGCCCAGGAGATTGCCGGTCAACCATTCGCCGACCTTGTTGCAGATCACGAAGACCTGCAGGTAGTTCGCGTCGGTCAGGTCCAGCTCCTGCTGGGTTTCCTCGCGGACCGGCACCTCGTAATCCTTGAAGAAGATGGTCGGATCGGTGACGACGAACGCCAGGTTCGGCTCGTCGACGCACTGGAGCCAGAAGAAGTAGTTCTCTTCCCCCGTCTGGATCAGCGCGTAGCGCGTGTAGTCGGGGAAGCCCAGAAGTCCCTTGGCGAAGGTCATGACGCGCTCGTCATCAACGCTCAGCCGTCCGAAACGCGTGGTTTCGATGTCCATCGAAGAATCCATTCCTTCGCGGGTCCACCCGCGATTGTCGCGGCATCCGAGCCGCGAAGCCATCGAGTTCACGGCAGGCGCAGGTATCCGCCGGTATTCCATAGCCCCGGCCCGCGCCACCGCACGCGCCCGTCGCGCGGCCATCCAGGCCGCACCGGCGCTCGATCGTTTTCCGTTTTGCCGCGCCCGCGTCAGGATCCTCCCGATCCGCCGGCGCCCCCGCCGCATGACCCCGTTCGGCCGCGTCCCTGCGGCCTTTCTCAGGATCTTTCACAACTTCGCTCCGCCCCCGGGTCAGTTTTCTTCCTGGCGTCGCGCCGGTCTTGCGCCTCAAGGCAACATCTGCTGCGCGTGCGCCGTTTGATCGCCTGTTCTACCGTTGCAGTACAGGTTGCGTATCTGTACAGCAACTGCTGTGCCAGCTAGCGGAGGAAGTCCAGCAACGAGAGGTTCAGCATCTGCCCGCTGGTCTGCAGGCTCGCCTGCAGCGCGTTCTGCAACGTGGTAAACCGCGCAATCGCCTCGGTGAAATCCGTGTCCTCCAGGCTGGAAAGCAGGCTCTTGGTCGCGATGTCCTGGTCGGCCAGGCGATTCTGCCGCGATTCCATTTCCTGCACGCGCGCCCCCGCGCTGCCGCGCAGGCGAACCACCCGGTCGTAATCTTCCTTCAGCCCTTCCGCGGCCGCGGTGATTGCCTTGGCGTCGCTGGACTGGAGGGCATCGCGAAGCTTGGCCAGGTTGTTGAAAACGCCGGTTGCGCGAACGGTGTTGACATCGTCGCCGCTGATCGTGGCGCCGGCGGCATCCTGGAGGATGCCCAGGTCGCGCGCAGCGTCGGAGAAGTTCTGCGCGGCCACGGTCATGGCCGCGCCCCCGCCGGCGGTGTCGGTGAGGACGATGCCGTTGCCCGTGCTGGCGAAGCTGGCCGTCACGCCTGCCCCGGCGAGGCCCGCGGCCGCGTTGATCGCGTCGATCGCGTCCTGCACGGTTGCCAGGCCGCTGAAATCGACATCGAATCCAACGCCCAGGCTGTCGGTGATCCGCGCATCGGCCCCGCCATCGGTCGCGCGGATGCCCGCGCCCAGGTTCAGCTCGCTCAGCGGCGTGTCCGGGTGAAAGCTGCGCACGCCCAGGTCGGCCGCGGTGGTTCCGCCGATCTCCGCGATGGTCATCGCGGTGCCTTGGGTGGGATTGAGGATGTTGATGCCCGTGCCCGCGTCATTGATCTGCGCCAGCACCGCGGTGCCGGAGCCGTTGATCGCGTTGAGCATGTCTTCGACGGTGACCGCTGCGCTCAAATCGACGTCTGCCGCGAGCTGTCCGTTGGTGATGCGGATGCCGGTCAGGTCGATGCCCGCCCCGCCGTTCAGGTCAGCCAGGGGCGTCAGGAGCGTGACCCTGGGCTGCACGCTGCTGCCGTCCAGCGAGGCGCCTGCGCCGGAGCCGACGGTCCGCAAGATTCCCAGGTCCGCCGCGGTGGCGCCGCCACCGACTTCCTCAACGGTGATGTCGTCGCCCGCGCCGCCGCTCAGGATCAGGCTGACCCCGTCGGGCGCGATTGCCGCGGTGATCGATCCCACGCCCGCGGCGTCGATCGCATCGACCACGTCGTTGAGCGTGTCGGCCTGGGAAAGGTCGACTACCGCCGAGGTCGAGCCGTCCCCCAGGCGAATCGATCCGAGGCGAATGCCGTCATCGGTTGCGCCTTTCAGGTCGGCCAGCCGCGTGTTGAGCGACAAGGCCGGCGTCAGGTCTGCGGTGCCCTCGATGCGCGTCGAGAGCGCGCCGAAGACCTCCTCGCCATCGACCATGAACGGCAACACCGAGTTTTCATCGTAAGAGTTCTTCAGGACCTGGCTCGATCCGACGAACTTGATTCCGCCGCCCTCCTCGACGAACGGCGCATCGGTTGCGCGATCGCCGCCAAACAGGAAGATGCCCTGGAACTGTTTGTTGGAGAGGCTGAGCATCTGCCCGTACAGGCTCTTGGCCACCTCCGCGGCGCTGGCGCGCTGGTCGGCGGTGACGTCTGAGCCGACGTTTGCGCTGGCCAGCGTCTGCGCCTGCTGCAGCAGATCGGTGATCTCGCCCAGCGTCGAATCGACCTCGCTGAGGTGGCTGACGCCCTGCTTGAGGTTGTCGGAGTAAGCCAGCCGCTGCTCCAGCGTCTTGCGAAGCTGCTGCACGATCGCCGCATCGCCCGGATCATCGCTGGCCGCGTTGATGCGCTTGCCCGTCGCCAGCTCGTTCTGCACGGTCAGCAGGCGCTGCTGCGTGCGCGAGATCTGCTGGTTCGCCACCTGCGTCCGAAGCAGGTTGCTCACGCGGGCAAGTTGGAGCGGTAGGACGGCCATGGGTACTCGTGATTTTGGATTTTGGATTTGTGATTTTGGATTTGAAGATCGGCGCTGACGCTTTCCTTCAATCCAAAATCAACAGTCCAAAATCCAAAATCTCCTCATTTCTGCTTCAAATCAGGTTCAGCACCGTCTGCATCAGTTCATCGACCGCGGCGATCAGGCGGGCGGCGCCCTGGAAGGCGCGCTGCTCGCGCATCAGGTTGATCGCCTCCTCGTCGAGGCTGACGCCGCTGAGGGCCTCGCGCTGGGACTCCAGGGTTTCCTTGACCACGCGGCTCGCTTCGGCCTGGGTTTTGGCGCTGGAGGCCGCGACGGCCACCTCGTTGATCATCGATTGATACGTTTCCTTCAGCGTCGAGCCGTTCAGCGAGGCCAGCGCGGTGGATTCCAGCGCCGCGATAGCGCGGGCGGTCTGGTTGTCGCCGCTTTGCCCATTTTTGGCCGCGGCCAGCAGCATGGGCCGCTCGCGGAGCGTGGCGTTGACGGCGATATCGCGGGCATCCTTGCCGGCGAAGAAGGCGTTCACGCCCAGCGCCGCCAGCACGCCGCTGCTGTCCTGGCTGAAGCTGACCTCCACGTTCGCGCTGTCGGCCTCAATCTTCAGCCGCCCGCCGACGACGCTGGCGGTGATGTCGTTGATCGCGTCGATGTCGCTGGTCAGCGAGTCCAGCGTCGTGTCGCCGCCCTGGCCGTCGAGATCCACCTGCACCAGCGTGCTGCTGACCAGGCCGGTCGATTTCTGCTTCACGTGAACGACGAAGCTGCCGTTCTTCGGCCCATAATCCAGCCCGCTGGCGGCATCGCCCAGCGCGACGGTCGTGTCGTCCAGCGCGTTGGTCCCCAGCACGCTGCTGAAGCCTTCCAGGCCCTGCCCGCTGGCGTGGACCTTGTTCAGCTCGAAGATCAGATTGGCGGCGATCGAGTCGATGTCGCTGATGACGTCGTCGATATGCTCGGTGCGCACTTGCTTGAGCGCGCCGATCTGCCCGCCGGTGAGGACCATCTCGCCGTTGTTGGCGCGGAAGACGACCTTGGTGGTGATCTGGCCGTCCACCGTCTCGGTCTTCAGCGCCACCCCGCGGCTCTCGCTGCCGGCGACCAGGGGCTCGGAGCCGACGTAGACGTTGACGACGCTGCCCGAGGCGACGGTCTTGATGTCGATCAGCTCGGACAATTGCTTGAGAACCGCATCGCGCTGGTCGCGGAGGCTGTTGGCGGTGCCGCCGCTGCCGCCCTCGGCCATGACGATCTGCGCGTTCAGGTCCGCGACCTGCTGGGCCAGTTGATCGGCATCGCGGGTCAGGGCGGTGAGGCGCTGGTCGATGTCCTTTTGCAGCTCCCCCATGTCTCCGCGGAGGTTCTGCACCCAGTTGGCGACCGATTCGCCGTTTTGCAGCACGATCTGCCGCAGGCCCACGTCCTGGGGCTTGTTGGCCAGGTTTGACCAACTGTTGAAGAACTTGCTGAGCTGCGTCGAGAGATCCTCGTCGCTGAGCTCGTTGAAGACCGCTTCCACGCGCCCCAGCCACTGCTGGATGGTGTCCGACGCCGCGTTGTCGCTGACGCTTCCCCGCAGGCGGCCCTCCAGCGCTTCGTCGATCTGCCGCTTGATGCCCGTCAGGTTGATGCCGGCGCCCATGAAGACGCCGGGGCGCAATTCCTGGCTCTTATTGGGCGCGGTCTCGGCGGTCTGGCGCGTGAAGTTCGTGTTGCCGGCATTGGCAATGTTATTGCCCGACACCTGGATCGCCGACTGATGCGTCGCCAGTGCCGTCTTGCCCGCGTTGAGTGCGCCGATTAAAGACATAGTTGCGAGTTGCGAGTTGCGAGTTGCGAGTTGCGAGTTGCTGAATTCCCTAGCAACACGTAACTCGCAACTCGCAACTTCCTCCTGCCTACCCAACCGCCTCCAGAACGCCGATCCGCGTCGCGACCTGCGGGACTCCGTATTTCGTGTAGATGCCGGCCTGCTCGACGGCGCCGGCCAACAGGCGGACGACGGTGTTCAGGTGGCCCAGGACCGCGCCCGCCAGTTTGCCCGCGACGTGGTTGCGGGCCATGATCTGGCTGACCAGGGCCTTTAGATCATCCCGCAGCTTCAGCAGGGTCGGCCCGCGCGTCGGGACCAGCTCCGCGAGCTTTTGGATTGTCAGTTCCCCGTTAAATTTCAGCGTGCGGGCGACCTGGCGGATGGCCACGCGGCGCTGGGTTTCCAGCGCGGCGATGCGCAACCGCGCCGCCTCCTGCAGGTGGACTGCGGCGTCCATCGCCTTGAGGTCAAAGGCCTTCATGGCCCCCTGCTGGGCATCGACGTGCGAGAGCAGCCTGCGGTGCTCGTCGACCAGCCGCTGAAGAATCGATTCGATCTCAACGACTTGCCGAGACATCGATCCTCCCATTCAACGTCGCATCCTCGGCGCGTCCGCGGTTGATCTGCGACTGGGCGCTGCGCAGTTGCTCGTGCGTCTGCTCGCCGTAGGCGCGCCTGGCCTCGAGTTTTCGCACGATCGCGCTGGCCAGACCCTTGCCCGAGCCGCGCGACATGCGCTCGGTCAGGTGCTGGTCCATCAGCGTTCCAAACGCCTCCTCGCCGCGGCCGCCGGAGAACAGCTCGCTCTTGAACGGGCTGTTGCGCATCTGCTTGAGGATGGGGGAATAGAACGCCTGCGCGACCCATTTCTGGGCGTTGTCGATCAGTTGTTGATGCTGTTTCTGGGCATCGGCTTCCTCGGGCTTGTCCATGGGAAGCAGTTTCGTGCTCTCCAGCGGCTGCAGGGCTGCGGCCAGGCCGGTGGCGAACTTTGGGGCGTTGGTTCGCGATGAGAAATCGACTGCGGCCAGGGGCCGCAGCTTTGCCGGAGGCAGCGCGTCCAGTTGTGTGGAGAGACGGGTCATCGGTGTTATTCCAGGATCAGCCGCGCGTGCAGCTTGCCGGTCTTGTAGAGTTCCTTGACGATCGTGATCCGGTCTTCGGCCGGGACCTTGAGCTGTTCCAGGCCGTTGACCAGGTCCTGCAGCTTGGCGCCGCCCTGGTTGGTGGTGTCCAGCGCGACCACGTCTCGGCTTTCGACCACCGGCGCCCGCGGCGTGGGGATCGGCGCGGGATTGACCGTGGTGATCGTCAGCCCCTTATGGCTGATGACGACCGGGCTGATCTCGACATCGCCGGTCATGGTGATCGTGCCCGTGCGCTCGTTGATCTGGACCCGGGCCTCGGTGGGCAGCAGCGGCACCGGCAGGCGCTGCACGCGGCTGATGAAGCTGTCCGGGCGCTCGCGCTCGATCGGCGGGATCGTCACGATGACGTTCTTCGGGTCCAGGACGACCGCGAGCGTCTCGCCGGTTGTGCTCTCGGCGTCGTTGATGATCTTGGCAATCGTGCTCGCGTTGATCCAGCTCGCCGAGGGGTTCTCCAGGATCAGCGTGAAGCGGCCGTCCTCGATGTAGGTGGCCGGAATATCGGCTTCCATGATCGCGCCGCCCTCGATCTTGCCGACCGTGGGGGTGCTGGGATCCTCCACCGTGACCGGGCCCTGGCCCAGCGCGTAGATGCCGCTGCCGGGCAACGGGCCCTGAAGCGGGGTGACGAACAAGCGCCCGCCCTTGAGGCTCGATGCCGCGCCCAAGCTGGTGATGTACAGGTCGATCTGGTCGCCGTTGCGGGCCCCGTCGCGCGGCACGGTGGCGGTGATGCTCACCAGGGCGACGTTGCTGACGTTGGAAAGCTCGGCCACGGCCGCGGGATCGGAAAACTTGGCCAGCATCGCGGCCAGCGGCTTGATTGCGGGAAGGAAATCGCCCCCATCGCCCGTTCCGGGCAGGCCGTAAACCAGCCCCAGTCCGGTCAGGATGTTGGACCGCTGCCCGCTGATCCGCGTGATGTCCGCGACCTTGACCCCCCGCGCCGCCGAGGCCGCCAGAACCGTCGTCGCCGCGATTACGGCCAGGCAGGTTGCCAGATGCTTTCTCATAGGGCTCCGCCCTCGAATCAGTGCTGAGTTCTGAGTGCTGAGTTCTGAGTGAAGACTGCTTTTACTCAGCACTCAGCACTCAGGACTCAGCACTTCTTCCCCTTCTCATCGTCAGAACGGATTCAGCAAGTCCAATAATCTCGGCACCCATCCGCGTTTGGTGGAGTCTCGCACCGCGCCGGTGTGGGTCTTGGCGATCGCGAAGTCGTGGAGCTGCGTGCTGAAGACCGTGTTGTCGGCGCTGATGTCCTCGGCGCGGCAGGTACCGGTGACGATGAACTCCTGCTGCTCCTCATCGGTCTTGATGTGCTTGCGGGCCTGCAGGACCAGCGTACCGTTGGGCTTCACGTCCAGCACCTCGGCGGTGATGCGGGCAATGAGGCTGTCGCTGCGATCGACGGTGCCTTCGCCGTTGAACTCGCGCTCGCCGCTCATGTCAACGACCAGCGGCTCGCTGACCCCGCCGGGGTTGATTTGCATCTCGGCCAGGTTCAGCTTGATCATCTCGTCGATGCTGGCGCGCAGGGCCATGTCCTTCTTAGTCTCGGTCTTGCCCTCGGAAGTGAACTCGCTTTCTTCGCGGATAATGATCGTGACCAGGTCGTGCTTCTTCATGATCCGCGGCTCTGGCTCGGGGACGTGGAAGAAGCTCACGGCCTGCAGCGTGGCTTGCCCGGGGTCCGCGGTGGCCTGGCTGGCCAGCGCCGCCTGCAGCAGCGACCCGCTGGCCACGGTTCGGGGCGGGGCCTGCGTCGGCGCCGGGGCCTGCACGGGCCGGGGCCCGGCCGCCTCCGCGGCAGGATGGCCGGCCTGCGCGTGGCAGAATCGGGCGGATGCGGTAAATAGAGCGAACGCGATGATCAGTCCGTGGACCGGGCGGCACATGTGCACAGCACTCCCCTGCTCAATTGACTGAGGCGACGTCGGTCACCCCTTGGTCCGCGGGCGGATCGCCCATGCGGGCGGCCTGGGGGCCCGTGACGGTGACCTGGAAAATTTCCCGCGTCGATTCGTTCTTGACGCGAATCGTCTGCCCGAAAGCGCCCGGCTCCAGCGCCTTGGCCACGCTCTTGAGCTGCACGCCACCCCTTTGCAGCGTGACGGTCACGAACTGCCCGACGCGAACCTGAGGCACGGCATCGACCATTCGCGCCGTCATCAGCGTTCCCGGCCGAAGGTCCCGGGACGCCTGCTGGCCCGCGGCCTGGGCGATGCTCAGCAGCGGCTCCTCGACCACCTTGTCCACCAGCGCTCGCCGCTGCACGAGGTCTTCCTCGCGGATGATCTGCTTGAAGGCGATGGGCGTCATGACGATGACCTGCTGCTGCCAGGCCCGCGCGGTGGCCTGGATGCTTTTCTTCTGGGTAGACCCGTCGGCGAGAATGGTCACGTCCCAGGCGACGTTGCCGAGATTCCGGGCCCGCCGGGCCTCGATATCGAAGCGGAAGTGAGGCTCGACCAGGTTCAGCACCTTTTCGTCCTGAATGCTGAAATCCACCTGGAGGGTGTCCGCGGGCAGGTTGAGGCGCGTGGCCAGGTCGGCGACCAGCAGCTCGCGGAGCGTGTGAAAGGGCTTGGCCGGGGCTTCCGAACCGTCGGCCGCAGGAGGAGTCCTGCCCGGTGGCAGCGTCGCCGCGGCTGCCGCCGCAGCCTGGGTGGGCGCCGGACCTGACGGCTGCGTTGCCGGCGCCGTTTCTGCCGCCGCGGGAGTCAGCTCGGCCGCCGCCGTCGGCTTGTCCGCGGGCTGTCGGGCATCGATCCACTGCTGCAGGGCTGCGCCTTCGTCGAACTCCACGTCGCTGCGCCCCACCGTGCACGAGGTGGCGCCGGCGAATCGAAGGACGGCCAGGTTCACGCCCGCATCGTGCAAAATTCCCTTGATCTCATCAATGGAGATGCTCCGAAACGGCGTCTTCTCGTCAAAGCGCATCAGCACCAGCTCCGCGACCGGTGCCAGGGCAGAGGCATCGGCATCGGACCATCGGCAGATCTGCTTGAGCCGCACTTCCTGCCCGATCACGCTCGCCTCGGCGCGCAGCTCCAGGGTCGCGCTGGCCGGCGCCCCATCGGCGGGCACGAACTTCTCCGATGAATCGGATCCCGCGCGCTCGTCGGCCGGCGCGGCCGCCGGGGCGCAGTAGCCCCACTGGTGAAACAACGTCTGCGTCGCCCACGCGAGGATCGTGAGCAGCACGAGCAATTGAACTTTCTTCCGCGCGCTCAGGGGTCTGCCGTTCATCATGATTCGTCCCTCGCCATTCGTCCCGGCTCGCCGGCCTCTGGCCTTTCGCCGCGGATCTCTTACCGCTTCTCATCAGAAGCGTCTCAGGTTCCCGATCGTCTGCAGCGCCTGATCCGCGGTCTGGATCGACTGGCTGTTCAGCTCGAAGGCGCGCTGGGTCTTGATCAGCGTGACCAGCTCCTTGACCGGATCGACGTTGCTGGATTCCAGGAACCCCTGCAGGATCGTGCCCGCGCCGTCCTCGCCCGGGTCGCTGTCGATCGGCGGGCCCGAGGCGTCGGTCTCGGTGTAGATGCTTCCGCCGAGCAGCTCCAGGCCGTTGGGATTCCTGAACTGCGTGACCTCGAACTGGCCCACGGTGGTTTTCGTGTTCTCCCCCGCCTTGATGACCTCGATGGTGCCGTCGCGGTTGATGCTGATGCTGGTCGTGCCGGCGGGGACCTCGATGGGCGGGATCAGCTTGTAGCCGTCGCCCATCCCCAAAACCAGCTCCCCTTCGTTATTGATGAAGAAGTTGCCGTTGCGCGTGTAGCCCACCCCGCCGCCAATCGAGTCCATGATCTTGACCTTGAAGAACCCGGCTCCCTCGATGCCCACGTCGAGCTGGCGGCCGGTGCTTTCCAGCGACCCCTGCTCCAGGTCGAGTTGCGTGTTGCTGACGCGCACGCCCAGCCCCACGAAAATGCCTGCGGGCGAAACCTCGCCGGCGGCGTTGGTCGTGCCGGGCTGCTTGAGCTTGAGGTACATCAAATCCTCGAAGTTCACGCGGCTGCGCTTGAAGGCGGTCGTCTCGGCGTTGGCCAGGTTGTTGGCGACCACGTCGATGCGCGTCGAAAGCGCCCGCAGTCCCGTCGCCGCCGAGTACAGTGCCGTGATCGCCATGGGTCGTACCTGGTGATGAGTCCTGAGTCCTAAGTCCTGAGTGCTGAGTGAAGACGAGCCTCAGAACGCTCACGCGGACTGCATTTGTTATCGGACGGTTGGCAACGGAGACTTGAAGCTTGTTCCGGGCAATACTCAGCACTTAGCACTCAGGACTCAGCACTGAGATTCCGCTACCCGATCTTGCCGACCTCGTTGACCAGCTTGCCCAGGGTCTGGTCCTGGTAGCGGATCATGTTGGCGTTGGCCTCGAGCTCGCGCTGGGCTTCCATGAGGGCCGACAGCTCGGTGGCGGGATCGACGTTGGCGCGCTCGATGAAGCCGCTGCGCAGCTTCGCGCCAACCGGCTGAATCCGGGCGGTGCCGCAGGACAGGAGGTTGGCCCCGTGTTTGCGAAGCTGAGCGGGGTCCGTGACATCGACCACGCCGATCTTCGCGACCGGCTTGCCGTCCTGGGTGATCTGCCCGTCGTCGCCGATCTCGGTCAGGTGCGCCGGCTGAAGCACGATGGGCCTGCCCGCGGTATCCAGGATTTTCTCGCCTTGGGAGTTGCCCAGGATCAGGTTGCCCTTGCGATCCACCATGAAGCGGCCGTCGCGGGTGAGAAGGGGCTGTTTCTGGGCATTTTCCACCCGGAAGTATCCGCCGCCTTCGATGGCGACATCCAGGGGGTTGCCGGTGGGCTCGATTTCGCCGGCGGAGGTGTCGATGACCGTGGGCAAGGCCCAGGAGCCGCCGGTCATGTCGTCCAGCAGCGGGTTGCTCATTGCCGAGCCCGGCCCGCCTCCCCGCTCGCGGGACTCGGTCAAGCGTTCCTGGAACAAGGCCAGATCTCGTCTGAAGCCAACCGTTTCGGAGTTGGCCAGGTTATTGGCAATGACGTCCTGACGATAGGAGCTCGTCAGGACGCCCGTGGCCGAGAGGTACAGGCCGTAAATCATCCGGCCCCTCCTTCGGCAGAGGGAAAGCTCCGGGGCAAAAAGCCCCGTGCTGCGGGCGGCGCTTCGTCCGTGAAGCGGTCCTGATCGGCTCCGCCGACCCCGACCTGCCGACCCGCTCCGTCAGTCAACAGCACATCGGAAAGATGCATGGCGACCGCCAGTCGCGCGGCCTCGACAATCCGTTGTCCCAGATCCTGCAATGCATCTGCCATAGGTTGCGCTCCGATCCGCTGGAAACCCGCGCCCCACAGAACAAGATGCGTGCCGCGGGGCGCGCCGGCTGTCAGACCAGAGCTTGGCAGGAAAACGGAGCGAGATTGTAGCGTTTTATTACGCCAATACTTATAACAAACGACATAGAGCCAAGATTGTCGTTCAACTTCAGTTTTCTTTGCCCAGTCTCCCGAGCTGCCTCGCGCAGGACCTGCCCGTTGCCGGCAGGATCTGCGGTTCGTTCTCACTTTCTCAGTTGCAATATTTGTTACGCAATGCAGGCTATGATTCTTGCTTGAAAGGCCAGGGTCAAGGCCTATCGTCCGGAAGCGGCGACAGTCTCTTGTTCCGAATCGCGGATTCGCTGCAGGAGGGCTTCGCGCTCGGGCGCGTTGAGGGGGACGACGCTCAAGGTCAGGGTTTTATCTTCGATCGTCACGTCGTTGAGCTTCACCGGGACGGGTTTGGCGTCGGCCACCGGCAGGAAGATCACCGGCTCGCCCGGCTCGTGGTGCAGCACCTGCAGCGCTAGTCTGGCCATGGTCGCGGCGACGGCGCTGTCGTTGGATCCGCCGTTGGGGGCAATTTGCGCACCGCGCTGCCAGGCGGGCAAGCGGCTCTGGAGGCTGTTGATTGCGCGATCCCGGTAGCTGCCGAACATCGCCTCGGGCAGGGGAAGCTTGCCGCCCAGGATCCGCACGAGCTTGAAATTCAGTTGCCCCTCCGGGGTCAACTGCGGCTCGAAATGCAGGCTCGCCAGCGCGTCGAAATCCTTGACCTTGCCCGCGACGATAATGCGCCCATCCCGCAGGGCCAGGACCAGGTCCGTCGCAAAGCGCTCGTAATTCGCCTTCCAGTTGCGCAGCTCGCTCCATTTCTGGAACGCGGCGTTGAGCTCGTCCTCGGTGAAGCTGAAGGTCTTCAAGTTGGCCGGGCGCGTGCTGGCCGGCGCGGCGGAAGAGGCGGCGTTGCGCTGGCGGGTCTCATCGGCCTGCGCCTGCGCCGCCCACGAAAGCGCATCGGCGAATTTCTGATCCACCCGATTGGCCGCGGCCTCGCGCTCGGCCTGCGTCAGCGTGCTGGGCTGGTACCAGTCGGGCGTGCCGTGCAGCAGGTGATAGCCGCCCCCGGAAAGCAGGATCAACGTCAGCACCACAAAGGCGCCCCCGAGCATCAATCGTCGAACGGTCTTTCTCATAGAACGGTCTTTCCCGATGGTCCTGGGCCAGGCCCGGCGGGGCGAAGTGTACCGGAAAGTTCGTCAAAATCGCTACGCCAGTAACCGCCCAAAAGCCAAACTCGACTGTCACGGACAATGATTGGCCTCGCTCGCGCGGCCCTGGCCAGATTAAACTCAGCGCCCAGCGCCATGCTGCCCAGCGCCCCGCCGATACCGAACGCTTCCCGCGCCGACTACCGCCGGCAGGCCCGGCGCCTGCGCCACCGCCTGTCCGCCCGCCCCGCGGAAATGCACCGGGCGCTGCGCGAGCTGGCCATCGCGGTGGGGCCTGCCTCGCCGGAGCTGCGAGAGCGACCGCGCGCGGGCCTGGCCCAAAGGTTTGCCGATCACGTCGAGCGCGCGCTGGATGGGCGGATCCTGCGCTATTCCGCGCGCCTCCGCCTCCTGCGCCACGCCGAGCGCCAAGGCATCGACCGTTTCGAGGCCAACCTGGTCATCGCAACGGTCCAGCATCGCCTGGGACACCTTCCCGCCATCCCCGCCAAGGACGCGCCGCAATCCAACCGACCCTGGCCCTCAATCGGACTGTTTGTCCTGATCGAGTCTTTCATCGTAGGCTCGATCTGGTGGATTGTTCACGCCGGCGGGTAATACCTGACTTGCGCAGCGGGCGATTTCTTCGGACAGAGACATTTCTTCGGACAGGGACAATGCCAGCCCTGCGGTGTCCTGGCTCTTCCCACAAGCAAGCTCAGCCCTGCCGTCAAAGTTCGAGCGGCTCCACGCCCGCGTTCAGGGCTTTGGAAACCATGGCATTGTAGAGCGAATCGCCGGCGCCATCGCGCCAGGCGCTGCGCCGGCGCAGGTCGGCGAGGGTTCCGGCGGCACCTTCGGCAAAATCAATCTCGCACTGGAACTCCGGCACGTCGCGCTTGGCCTTGGCCGAGGTATAGGCGCCGTGATACTGCATTATCTCCCGCAGCAGCCCGAATCGCTTCGGTTCGTGCTGCACAATCCACGCCGCGGGCATGAACAGCACCCGGGCCGTCCTGCCCAGCGCCGCGGCCGCCTGTCGGTAATAGTCGCGCCAGGTGAAAACCGGGTCGCGCGTCGCGTTATAAGCCTGGCCGTACGTTTTGCGATTCATCGCGGCGTAGGCGAAGAGTTTGCCACAATCGTCGCGATGCGTCGCGACCCACAGCCCCAGCCCATCTCCGCCGCACAGCACCGGCAGCCCACGCTCGACGCGATCCCAGCTCAGCGCATCGGGCTCCAGGTGATCCAGCAGAGGGTAGCCCGGGCCGTAGGTGTGGCTGGGCCGCACGATCGTCACGTTGAATTTCCCTTCGGCGTGGGCACCTTCGAACAGACGCTCGCACGCGAGCTTGTTTCGCCCGTAATCGCTGATCGGCTCCTGCGAAAAGGTCTCGTCGACCAGCACGTTCGGCGGGACCTTCACGCCATAGGTGCAGACCGTCGAGCAGAAAACAAAGTGCTCGCAGCGCCCGCCGAAGGCGCGTACCGCGCTTTGGGCTTGCTCCGGCGAAAAGCAAATCATGTCGATGACGACGTCGAAGCGCGCATCGGCAAACTGCCGCTCGAAGGCGGCAAAGTCGTTGCGATCGCCGTGAATCTCCCGCACGTCGCCCGTCGCCACCGCCGGCGCGCGCTCGCGTTTCCCGCGGTTGAACATCGTCACCTGTGCCCCGCGGGCCAGCAGGTGCTTGACGATCCCCGTGCTGATCAAACCTGTCCCGCCGACGATCAATGCGCGCATGGCCGACTCCGTAAACGGACCACGGTATGAGAGGCCGGGAAGTTTAGCCGACCCCGCGGGTCGATCCAACCCGTAGCGGCCGGCCCTTTATCGTGGCACGGTATTGACGTGGCACGGTATTGACGTGGCACGGGCTACCAACCAATGGTGCTAGTTGCCAAAACCATCACAGCCTGCGCATGCTGGAGATGTTGCAACGCCAGCAAGGAGGCAGGCTGTGAGTACCGATACCCCTTTGTCCACCGTCGATTTTATCACCGAGTTGTTCTGCCGCATCGACGAAAAAATGGCCGGCGTCGACAAGCACCCGCAGGCGTCGCTGTGGCCCGGCGAGATCGTCACGCTGGCCATGCTCTTCGTGCTCAAGGGCAGCGGCGAACGCGCGTTTTACCGCTGGGCCGGCCGCGACTTGCGCCCGCTGTTTCCCAAGCTGCCCGAGCGCACGCGCCTGTTCCGGCTCTTCGCCAGGCATCGCGACTGGGCGGTGCGTTGCCTGGCCGAGCCGACGTTCTTCGGCATCGCCGACAGCTTCGGCATCGAGCTGATCCAGACCGCGCGCCTGGGCCGCAGCCCGCGGCAGATCGCCCGGCGCGGCCGCTGCGCCGGGCGGTGGATGGCCGGCGTGAAGCTCGGCCTGGTGCTCAACGCGCACGGGCAGGTCTGCGCGTGGGACCTGGACGCGGCCAGCAGCTACGACGCCGACGCGTTCGCGCCCCTGGTCGAGCGCTACGCCGATCGGATGATCGTGCTGGCCGACTGCAACTTCCACAAGAGTCCCTTTCACCGGGCCGGCGAGCCCGACCCGCCGAACCTGAAGATCTGCCGGCGAAACGCCTGGAACCAGCGCCGGCTGATCGAGACGGTGCTGTCGATGCTCGCCGGCGTCTGCTCGCTCAAGCGGTTGCGCGAGCGCAACTGGTCGTACCTGATGGCCCACGTGAGCTTCGTCGTCGCGACGTTCAACGTCCTGACGACCTGGACCGGCCGCCCGCAGTTGGCCATGGCGCCATTCAGCCTGTAGCACCATTGGTTTCCAGCCCGTGCGTCCGCGTATGCCGCGGAGGTCGGACCGTACGCGGTCCGAATCTACCGAAGCGCAGCGCTCTTCTCTTCTGAGGCCGAAGGATCGCTTCGCTCCTTTAGATTCGGCTCGCGTACGAGCCGACGTCGCGGGACATACCCGCGGCCACGGGCTAGCAGCCCGTGCCACTTCAATGCCCTTTTACGAGAAAGGCCCGTTGCATTTTTCATCCCATGGCCTGCCCCCGCGAGCTGGTCTATAATCGACCTCGTCCCAACACCACGGAGTTCGACCTCATGGCCACGCCTCGCAACCTTCATTTGCACGACGACGACGCTTCCGATCCCGCGCCCGAACCGACATACGCCGCGGTGGATGTTCCGCGGATCGAGAAGGCCGTGCGCGAGATTTTGCTGGCGGTCGGGGAAAATCCGGACCGCGAGGGGCTTGTCCAAACCCCCAACCGCGTCGCCCGCGCCTATGCGGAGCTGATGGCCGGCCTGCAGGAGGACCCGCGGAAACACCTCCAGACGGTGTTTCGCGAGCGCTATGACGAGGTCGTGCTGCTGCGCGACATCGAGTTTCACTCGCTGTGCGAGCATCACCTGCTGCCCTTCACCGGCCGGGCGCACGTCGCGTATCTGCCGGATGGGAAAGTGGTCGGCCTGAGCAAGCTGGCGCGCCTGGTCGAGGGCTACGCGCGGCGGCCACAGGTACAGGAGCGGCTGACGACGCAGATCGCCGATGCTCTGATGGAAGAGCTGAACCCGATTGGCTCCGCGTGCGTGATCGAGGCCACCCACACCTGCATGACCATCCGCGGCGCGCGCAAGCCCGGCAGCACGATGGTCACCAGCGCCCTGCGTGGCATCTTCAAGGACAACCCGGCCAGCCGATCGGAAATTCTCGCCCTGATGTACGGCAGCGCGGATGGGTGGATCAAGTAGAAATGGAAAATGGAAAAGGGCAAATGGTAAATGTGAAGAGGGAGCCACGACCCACGTCATCCTGAGCGCCGGCGAAGGATCTCGACCGTTCGAGTTCGAGATCCTTCGCCGGCGCTCAGGATGACATCACTTGCGGTATCTGCCTCTTCACATTTTCCATTTGCCCTTTTCCATTTTCCATCGTTTGAGGAGCTTCAATGAGCGAGCAGGATTCACGGATCGAGCAGTTTCGCAAGATGGCCGAGGCGGATCCGGACAATGAGCTGGGGCACTTTTCGCTGGGCCGCGCCTGCCTGGATGCGGGGATGCACGAGCAGGCGGTGGCGTCGCTGCAGCGCGTGATCGAGCTGAATCCGAACATCAGCAAGGCGTATCAGCTCCTGGGCACCGCGCTGCAGAAGCTCGGGCGGCGCGACGAAGCGGTGAAGCAGCTGACGCGCGGCGTGGAGGTCGCCGACGCCCGCGGGGACATGCTCCCGCGCAACGAGATGGCCCAGATGCTCAAGGGCCTTGGCGCCGCGGTGCCGCAGATGAAGCAGTCCGCCGCCGCGCCGGCACAGCAGGTGGGCCAGGGAGAAGTCCTGTGCAACCGCTGCGGGCGCGTGAACCGCAAGCTGCCCGCCCCGCCTTTCAGCAACGCACAGGGAAAAGAAATTTACGAGAAAATCTGCGCCGACTGCTGGCGCGAGTGGATCGGCATGGGCACCAAGGTCATCAACGAGCTGCGCCTCCCGCTCAGCGACCCCCAGGCGCAAAAAGTCTTCGATCAGCACATGCTGGAGTTCTTAAACCTGCAGAAATAGCCGGGCGAATTTGCGATTTTCGATTTGCGATTGAAAAACCTCGCGAGCGAAGGTGCTTGTCCTTTTTAATCGCAAATCGGCAATCGCAAATCCACTACACCGCGTTCACGCCGCAGCATTTTTTGAACTTTTTCCCGCTGCCGCAGGGGCAGGGGTCGTTGCGACCGACCTTGGCTACGTTGCGGACGATGGTCTTGACCTTCGCGGCCTCGCCCTGGGGCTGCTCGGCGGCCCGCTGCATCTCGCCATCGCCGCCCCCGCCAACGCCGGCGCCCACGGGGACCTCGGCCGCGGCAGTGCGCTGCAGGTTTTCGCTCACGCCGTACCCGCCGGCGTCCTCGTGCACGGCGGCGGTTTCCTTGTAGGCGCTGCGCGGGCCCTGCTGGGCCTGTTGCCGGCCCACGCGGGCGCGGAAGATCAGGTCCGTGACCTTGTCGCGTACGCCCGCCATCATCTCGCCGAAATAGCGATAGCCTTCCTTCTTGTACAGCACGCGCGGGTCGCGCTCGGCAAAGGCCTGCAGGCCGATGCCCGCCTTGAGCATGTCCATCGCGTACAGGTGGTCCTTCCAGCTCTGGTCGAAGATCTGGATCAGCACGAACTGCTCCAGCGCGGTGAGTTCCTGGCGCAGGAACTGGCGAGATCGCGACAGCAGGATCTCGCGCAGGGAAGGCTCGGGGCCAGAGCCGCGTTCGGCGGGGCCGTCGGCCCCGTTCGCGCCGTTGGAGCCGCCCGCGGCAGGAATCCCATGGCTTCGGGGCGCCAGGTCGTCGGGCTTTAGCGCCAGCCCGAAGCGGCTGCGCATCGCCTCGATGACCGAGGCGGGGCCGCCATCGCTTCGCTTGAGGATGCGGTCGATCTCTTCTTCCAGCTTGCCCTCGGCCAGGTGCTGCTGCTGGTGGCCGATCAGCTCGTCGCGCAGCTTGCGGATCGGCAGCGCGCGAATGTGCTCCAGCGGCAGATCCACCGCGAATTTCGATTTGGCCCACTGCCGCACGTGCTCGGCCGCGTAGGGGTTGTCGGTGGCGGCGGTCGGCTCGTTGCCGAAGACGAAGGTCAGCATGTGGTCGATCGGATACTCGATCTCGCGCCGCGCGTATGCGGCCCGCGCCCGCTCCTCGATGATGGCGATGATCTCCTCGGAGGGCTTGCGGATGTGCCGCCCGGCATCGAGGATCATCTCCTCGGGGCCGACGCGGATGCCGAACTTTTCCTGCGCCCAGCTCGCCAGCTCGTTCTCGGCGAAGTCGGGCTCCAGGTATCGCATGAGCCCGGCACAGTCGCGCTTGTCGATCTGCTCGATCGCGGCCTCGCGGAGCCGGTCCTCCAGCTCGTGTTTGTCCATCCCCTTGATCTGGGCCTGCGAGAGCTGCACCTGGTACGTGCTCATCGCCCAGGACGAAAGTCCCTTCAGGTCCCACATCGAGCTGTCCTCGTCCTCCTCGCCCATGAACTCGACCAGCGTCGAGCTGATGTTGCTGGTCGCGTCGTTGCGGGCCTGGTCCTTGATGAAGTTCTCCAGGTCCTCGATGCGCCTGAGCCCGCGGAGGTCGGCGGCGTCGATCTGCACGCCGAAGTTCGCCCGCGCCCACTCGGAGATGACCGAGGCGATGTAGTCCTGCGTGATGTACTTGTCGACCGCGTCGGAGATCGAGTCGCCGATCATGTCCCAGATGATCTGATCGACGTTGCGGCCCTCGAGCACCTGCTGGCGCATGCCGTAGAAGACCTTGCGCTGGTGGTCCATGACCTCGTCGTATTCCAGCAGGTTCTTCCGGGCCAGAAAGTTGCGCTCCTCGACCTTTTTCTGCGCCCGCAGGATGCCCTTGCTGATGCGCTTGTCCTCGATCGCCATGCCCTCTTCCATGCCCAGCCAGCCCAGGACCTTGATGGTCCACTCGCCGGCGAACATCTTCATCAGGTCGTCCTGGAGGCTGACGTAGAAGCGCGACGAGCCGGGATCGCCCTGGCGGCCCGAGCGCCCGCGAAGCTGGTTGTCGATTCGGCGGGCGGTGTGGCGCTCGGTGCCGATCACGTGCAGCCCGCCGGCCACCTTCGTGCTCGGCGAAAGCTGGATGGCCCCGGCCAGCGCGTCCTTCTCGTCGTTGGGATCGACGTCAAACTTCTTGCCGGTCACGCGCTGGGCAACGACGTACTTCCCACCCGTGCCCGGCGAGACCTCGTAAAACGTCTCCGGCGCCGGCTTGATGTCGGTTCCGCGGCCGGCCATGTTGGTCGCGATCGTCACGTTGCCGACCATCTCGTCGTGCGCGTTCTTGTGCTGCTGGCCGGCCTTGGCCACGATGTGCGCCTCGCGCTCGTGCTGCTTGGCGTTGAGCACCTCGTGCTCGACGCCGTACTTGCGCTTGAGCAGTTGCGAGAGCATCTCGCTCTTCTCGACGCTGGTCGTGCCGACCAGCACGGGCCGGCCGGCGTCGGAGACCTGCTTGATCTCCTCGATGATCGATTCCCACTTCTCGCGCTCGGAGCGGTAGACGCGATCCTCGCTGTCCTTGCGGATCACCGGGCGGTTGGTCGGGATCGTGACGACCTCCAGCTTGTAGATCTTGCTGAACTCCTCGGCCTCGGTCTGCGCGGTGCCGGTCATGCCGGCCAGCTGCTTGTAGAGCTTGAAGAAGTTCTGCAGCGTGATGGTCGCCAGCGTCTGGGTTTCCTGCTTGATCGTGACCTTTTCCTTGGCCTCGATCGCCTGGTGCAAACCGTCGGACCACTGCCGGCCGACCATCTTGCGGCCGGTGTACTCGTCGACGATGACGATCTCCATCTCGCCGGTGCGCTGCCCGCGGTCCACGACGTAGTCTTTGTCCTTTTCGTAGACCACGTGCGCCCGTAGGGCCTGTTCCATCAGGTGAGGCCATTCCATGTTGTTGCCGACATAGAACGACCCGACGCCCGCGGCCTCCTGGGCGGCGGCGATGCCCTCGTGGGTCATGTGGACGCTCTTTCGGTCCAGCTCGACCTCGTAGTACTGCGTCAGGCCTTCCTTTTTCTTCTCTGCCTCGACCAGCTGCTGCTCGGCCTCTTCGTGGCGCTTGCGCGCGGCCTCTTTTTCCTCTTTGGTCCGCGCCTTGTCCTCGTCGCCCTCCGCGGCCTTGATCGCGCGCTTGGCGGCGTCCACGGCTTTCTCCGCGGCGTCCCACGGGCGGTTCAACTCGATCAGCTTGCGGGCCACGACGTCCGATGCCCGGTACTTGGGCGCGTCGTCGTGCGCCGCGCCGCTGATGATCAGCGGCGTGCGGGCCTCGTCGATCAGGATCGAGTCCACCTCGTCCACGATGGCAAAGTCCAGTGGCCCCTGCACCTGCAGGTCGGCCCGCTCCTTCATGTTGTCGCGCAGGTAATCGAAGCCGAACTCGCTGTTGGTGCCGTAGGTGACGTCGCACTGGTACATCTTCTTGCGGCTTTCCCCGCCGGGCTCCATGTCGGCCTGGATGAAGCCGACGCTGAGCCCCAGCGCCTCGAACGACGGGCGCACCCAGTTGGCGTCACGGCGCACCAGGTAGTCGTTGACCGTCACGACGTGGCAACGCATCCCCTCCAGCACGCGCATGAAGCAGGCCAGCGGCGCGACGAAGGTCTTGCCCTCGCCGGTGGCCATCTCGGCGATCCGGCCCTCGTAAAGCACCAGCCCGCCGATGAGCTGCACGTCAAAGCAGCGCGCGCGGAACGGCGGGCGACTCTCGGGGTAGAGCTTGCGGACCGCCTCGTACAGCTTGACGGGGATCTCTACGGTCTGCCACGACTGCCCCGTGGCAATCATGTGCCGCTGGACCGAGTCATAGGCCTCGAGCATCTGGTCATCGAGCTTGTCGGGGTCAAACTTGGCCTGGGGGTCTTCCTCGGGATTGAAGATCTGGCGGATGCCGATGTTGCGGTCCATCGACTCGCGGATGATCGCCATCGCCTCGGGCAGCACCTCGGCCATGGTCAGCTTGCCGGAGAGGATCTGCTGGCGGATCTCCTGCGTGCGCTGGCGGAGCTGCGTATCGCTCAACTGCTGGATCGCCGGCTCCTGCGCGTTGATCTGATCGACGATGCGGTGGTACCGCTTGAGCAGGCGCTCGTTGCGGCTGCCGAATACTTTCGTGAGAATCTTGCCAAAGCTGACCATGGGATACCTTCTGATTTGCGATAGCCAATTGTCTTTTTCAATTGAAAGAAATTTCGCCGGACGCGCGGCGCACGCGGGGGAACGAGGCGCGCGCACTGGCGCGGTTCAGGCGACAGGCGGGGGGAGGCGGAAGAGGAAGGGAAC
>JADMIO011227179.1_pt1 | contig 48057 bp, 57 predicted proteins | sample 8958161 | NCBI WGS metagenome assembly JADMIO01 (sample SAMN16585339, study PRJNA669376) | soil metagenome | isolation source: Crop rotation soil | place: USA: Cullars Rotation, Alabama | collected 2011
GCCGCGACTTCAAGTCACGTGAATTCCAAGCTTCGGATCCCACTGTGCTGGAAAGAGGCTACGGCTTCATCCAGCCGGATGAGGGCGGGGCAGATGTGTTCGTGCACATCTCGGCCGTGCAGCGTTCGGGGCTGAACGGCCTCGACGAGGGGCAGAAGGTCAACTACGAGATCGTCAAGGACAAGCGCACCGGCAAGTCCGCTGCGGACAACCTGTCCCCGGCCTCGTAAGAGCGGCTCTATCTGAGTTTTGAAAGGGCGTGGCTCGGTTGGGCCGCGCCCTTTCTTTCGCGCCTTCCAAACGTTTCTGGATTGGCGCCCCTCCTGCAGCGGGGCTAGGATTTGGACGGGGGATGCTGTGCTCAACATCAGTTGCCTGCATTCGACGCAGTCCAACATCGCCGTGTTCGAGGCCGCGCGTCGCGCCCTCGGGCTCGACGACGTCATGCTCAAGCATCGCGTCCGTTCCGATCTCCTCGCGGCAGCGGAGAATGCCGGCAGCGCGACGCCGGAGATCATCGCCGGTGCCGTCGCCGAGTTGCGGGCCCTCGCCAAAGGTGCGCAGGGCGTCCTCCTGACCTGCTCGACGCTCGGGCCGGCGGCAGGCAAGGCGGCCGAAACGCTGGCGGTCCCTGTGCTCCGCGTCGATCGTGCGCTCGCCGAGGAGGCCGTCCGCGCGGGTGGCACGATCACCGTCCTCTGCGCCGTCGGCACGACCATCGCCCCGACCCGCGCGCTGTTCGAGACCGTCGCTATGGCGACCGGCGCCGCCATTGAGATCCGCCTCGTTACGGGTGCCTGGGATCTGTTCCGCTCCGGTCGCCAGGACGACTACTGGCGGCTGATTGCCGATGCGGCCGATACGGCTTTCGCCGAGGGCGTGACGGCCGTCGCTCTAGCCCAAGCCTCAATGGCCGGCGCGGCCGCCCTCACGCGCAGTCACCGGCCGCTCACCAGTCCCGGGGTCGGCCTTGCCGCCATCGTCGCCGCCGTCCGCGAGCCCGCCTGAGCCTCGCGCGCGGTCCCCAGGCGGGTTCATCGACGCCCATGCGCGGCTGCGCGCGCGACGCTGGCCGGTCTTCGTGCGCTTGCGCTCAATGGGGCTGAAGTCCTCATAGCAATCGTAATTCTTCTGCCCGACGATCCGCCCGTCGTTGATGGTGAAGATCATGCAGATGTGGGCCACCATCGCGTCGCCTCGCTGCAACCGACCGACCGGAACGTTCAGCACGCCTTCCCACCGCGTCTCGACCACCACCTTGTCGCCGGCCGCGATGATTGTCTCGATCAGATAGACCTGACTTCGCAGGACACTCGCGCCCTTGGGCAGGTCGCGAAGCATGTCCTCGCGTCCCCGCACCTGACCGGCTGCAAGTAGCTTGTTCGGATATTCGGTCTGAACGATCGCTGGATCGATAAGAGCCCCCACCGCGTCCTTGTCGAACCGCGCCACGGCAGCCAGGTACGCTCGCACCAGCGCCTCATTCCTTTCTTCCATTGCAGTCGCCCCCGGTAGAACGGTGTTCTAGAATAGGAACACCGAGTTGGTTTCGTCTAGAAGATTCGCCATGACCGAAGCCGAGACCGACCGGCGCCACCGGATTCTTGACGCAGCCCTTCGCTCCTTCCGCGAGCGCGGCTACTTTGCGACGTCCATTTCGGACATCCGCGAGGCGAGCGGCGCATCGACCGGCAGCATCTACCATTTTTTCGACAACAAGGCGGCCATCGCCCGCGCCCTTCTCGAAGGAGCCGTAGCCAGTTGGAGCCGCGCCTCGGCAGCCCCCTTCGGTCCGGACGTCCCCGCCGAGCGGGCCGTCAAGGCCACGGTAGAGGGACTGGTGAACTGGGGGCTGAACAACGCCCCCCTGCTGCAGTTCATCGAGGAGATACGAACCGCTGCCGGCGGGGATCCCGACCTCGCTCTCATCCGCGAAGCCCTCGCTAACGGCAGGACAATTGGCGAACGCCGCTATGCCCTCTACATCAGTCGGGGCGAAGTCCGGCCCATGCCTTACGTTCTCGCCCACGCGCTCGTGCTCGGTCCGGCATACGACTACCTTCGGCAGGTCGGCGCCGGTCAGCCGTTCGAACCGGATGCACCCGTGGTGCTCGCGGCTGCCGGCTGGGCCGCAGTAAAGGCTTGAACTCACCGGGCAAAGCCCGATATCCACCGCATTGCTTGACCGGCGGCCTCGCCGCGGGCAAGCTTTGAACGCTTCCCCTTTGTCGTATGCCTTCCGAGCCGGGTACTTCTGGCGGGAAGCGCGGTTTTGACTGCACTTGGAGTTCACCATGGACAAGATCCCGATGACGCCCTCCGGGCATGTTGCGCTGAGCGAGGAATATCGCCGCCGCACCGCCGAGGATCGCCCGGCGATCATTGCCGCCATCTCCGAAGCGCGCGCCCACGGCGATCTGAGCGAAAACGCCGAGTATCACGCCGCCAAGGAGCAGCAGAGCCTCAACGAGGGCCGCATCCAGGAGCTCGAGTCGCTGCTGGCGCTGGCCGAGATCATCGACATTTCCAAGCTCAGCGGCACGACCGTCAAGTTCGGCGCGACCGTCAAGGTTGTCGACGATGACACCGACGAGGAAAAGACCTACCAGATCGTCGGCGACGCCGAAGCAGACGCCAGCCAGGGCCGGATCTCGATTTCGTCCCCGATCGCCCGCTCGCTGATCGGCAAGGAGGTCGGCGACTCGATCGAGGTCGCCGCTCCCGGTGGCGCCCGCGGCTACGAGATCCTCGACGTCAAGTACGTCTAGGCCCCCGGGTCACATCGGCTCGCCAATGAAGATTTTTGATCCGTCCTCGGTTCGGACGGCATCGACGAGCCTGAAGCCGGCGGCGGTGAAGATCACCTCGAACTCTGCCCGCGTGCGCTGACGGCCGGCGAAGATCGTCATCATGATGATGTCGGTGAGCTTGCCCCAGCTTGGGCCGTCTCCTTCCCCGACATCGGCCTCGACGATGAGCAGCCGGCTGCCGGGTGCGGCACTGCGCCGGACGGTCTTCAGAATGCTCACGCACTCGGCATCGTCCCAGTCGTGCAGCACCTCCATGAGGATCGTGGCATCGCCGGGGGGAACCTCCTCGAAGAAGCTTCCGCCCACGTACTCCATCCGCTCGGTGCCGAAGTTCTTGGCCGCCTCGACCACGTCGGGCCGATCGAAGAGCACCCCGGTGACCTTTGGATGCGCCGCGATGATCGCCCGCAGCACATGTCCGGAGCCGCCTCCCACATCGACGATCCGGCCGTAGCGCGAAAAGTCGTGCGCTTTGAGCAGGCCCGCGATCTGCGTGTGGGACTTGGCGATCATCGCCGCATCGAACCGCCGCGCGTCCTCGGGGCTCGCTTCGAGCTCGCTCCACAAGCCGCCTTCGCGGGCGGCGGGCTCGCCGGTCTGGACCATGTGCAGCATGTGCTCGGGCAGCCGCCAGCTCCTGATGGTCGCCGTGTTGAGAGCAAACGGCCGGAAGGTCTCGGGATGGTCGCTCATGAGCAGCCGCGAAGCCGGTGTGTGTGACACCCGCCCATCGGCGAGCCCGCCCTCCAGCTTGAAGATCCCGCGCGACGCCAAAAGTCGCAGTATGCGTGCCAGCAAATTGGGCTTTGCACCCACACGTTCCGCCACCGCTACGACCGGCAGCGGACTGTCCCCCACGGCGTCGGCGACCCCGAGCTCGGCGGCCACGTGCAGCGCACGCGCCAAAAAGTGCCCGTCGTTGATCTGATGCAAAAGGTCATGACTCTGAAAGTCCATGCGCGTCCCTCAGGCTTGTCCCCACCGCAGTCTAAGCAGGGCTCGCTGTCGTGTGCCAGAGCCCGAATCGCGTCCCGGCCGAGCCCATGACGCCCGGGACGGGCAGCAATGCAGCCGCGGCCGGCTGCCAAATCTGTTGTTTTTCGGTGGGTTGTGGTGTCTGCGACAGCCGGCGCGTGGGGCAACGCCTTGAATCGGCCACGTCAAAGCACCTATTTTGACCCCTCTACCGTCACGGAGGCGCCATAAGGGTCGGGCGCCAGATGGGGCGGGCCGGCTTGTGCCGGAGCAACTATTCCGCTGAGGCCGCGGAAGGCCCTTCCGCGCCACGGCTTACTTTGCGTGGGAACGACGGCTGCTATGCACTCCAAGGTCATCATCATCGGCGCCGGGCCGGCCGGCTACACGGCAGCCATCTACGCGGCGCGCGCCATGCTCGAGCCCGTGATGATCGCGGGGTTGCAGCCCGGCGGGCAGTTGACCATCACCACCGACGTCGAGAACTACCCTGGCTTTGCGGATGTCATCCAGGGGCCCTGGCTCATGGAGCAGATGAAGGCGCAGGCCGAGCACGTCGGCACGAAGATCATCAACGACATCATCGTCGAGGTCGATTTCGACCACCGGCCGTTCACCCTCACCGGTGACAGCGGCACCAAATACACTGCCGACTCCGTCATCATTGCCACAGGCGCGCAGGCGCGCTGGCTGGGCCTTGAATCGGAATCGAAGTTTCAGGGCTTTGGCGTAAGTGCCTGCGCGACTTGCGACGGCTTCTTCTATCGCGGCAAGGAAGTGGTCGTGGTCGGGGGCGGCAACACCGCGGTCGAGGAAGCTTTGTTCCTCACCAACTTTGCCTCCAAGGTCACCGTGATCCATCGCCGCGGCGAGTTCCGCGCCGAGCGCATCCTGCAGGAGCGGCTGTTCAAGAACCCCAAGATCGAGGTCATCTGGAATGCCGAAGTGCAGGAGGTCCATGGCAATGCCATGCCGCCCTCGGTGACCGGCATTACCATTCGCGACACCAAGACGGGGAAGCCGCACACGCTCAATGTCGACGGCGTCTTCATCGCCATCGGCCACTCGCCCGCGACCTCGATCTTCTCGGGCAAGCTCGACATGAAGCCGGGGGGCTACCTCATGGTCCGGCCGGGCACGACGCAGACCAATATCGAGGGCGTGTTCGCCGCGGGCGACGTCACCGACGACGTCTTCCGCCAAGCGGTGACGGCGGCCGGCATGGGCTGCATGGCCGCGCTCGAAGCCGAGCATTACCTCGCCGAGCACGAAATGGCCGAGGCGGCCGAATAGATGCTGGATTGGGACAAGCTTCGCATCTTCCACACCGCGGCCGAATCCGGGAGCTTCACCCACGCCGCCGAAAAACTCGGCATGAGCCAGTCTGCCGTCAGCCGGCAGATCTCGGCGCTCGAGGAGGACCTCGGGCTAAAACTCTTCATCCGCCACGCCCGCGGCCTCGTCCTCACCGAAGTGGGTGAGCAGCTCTTTCGCACCGCGCACCGCATGCACTGGGAGCTGCAACAGGTCGAAACCCAGATGTCGGAGAGCCAGGAGGTGCCGACCGGTCCGCTGGTCGTGACCACCACCGTGGGTATCGGCTCGACCTGGCTCAGTTCGCGCATCTACGAGTTCCTCGAGCTTTATCCCGAGATCCAGATCGAGATTAAGCTCAACGACGCCGAACTGGACCTCGCCATGCGCGAGGCAGACGTGGCCATCCGCCTGCACCGCCCCAACCAGTCCGAGATGATCCAGCGCAAGCTGTTCACGGTGCACAACCACTTCTATGTGTCCGAGCCCTACATCCAGAAGTACGGCGAGCCGCATTCGATCGAGGAGATCGACCAGCACAAGATCATCTCGTTCGGCGAGCCGGTCCCCTCGTTCCTGGGCGACATCAATTACCTGGAGCGGCTCGGCCGTTCGGAAGGCGGCGGCCGCCGTCCCAGCCTCAAGGTCAACGCCATCTACGGCATGATGCAGGCCTGCCGCGCCGGCATCGGCATCGCCATGCTCCCGGACTATGTCACGGAGGCCGAACCGAGCCTCCGCCGCATCCTCGCCGGCATCGAACTGCCGGCCTACGAGGCATACTTCGTCTATCCCCCGGCGTTGAAGAACAGTAAGCGCGTCGGCGTCTTCCGCGATTTCCTCGTCGGCAAGGCCCGCGAGTGGCAGTTCTAGCCCCGGCCGCCTAACCACCGGCCATTCATCGGCAATTCAGCCGCACCGAGCTATCCGGCGCGCGCAGCCCCGCCGGAGATCCTCATGCGCCGCCTCGCCGCCCTGCCGCTCGCCTTCCTTCTTGCCGCCCCCGCTTTCGCCCAGGACTACACCATCATGACGCCCGAGCAGATCGGGCAGATCTTCTGCATCGCGCGGCTCGGCAACGACATGGCCCCGGTCGAGGCGATCCTCACTCCCGAGCTCACCGCGGCGATCGCCGATGCCGAGACCAAGAACGCCGCCTACGAGGACAAGAACCCGGGCGAAAAGCCGCCGCTCGGCGATGGCCTCCCCTGGCAGGCCGCGCCCGACTACGCCGCCAAATGCGACGTCGGCGAGGCCACCCTGATGATGGACGAGGCGAGCGTGAAGATCGCCTACGGCTTCCCGGAATATCCGGACGCCAACTTCACCGACACGCTGATGCTGAAACTCATCCCCGGCGAGTACGGCGAGAAGGTCTGGCGCATCGACAACGTCATCTTCGCCGACGGCAACATGCGGGACTCGCTGGTTCTCGCCTTCGACTTCGAATAGCCCCTCTCACACCGGAGCCGCCCCGTGCCCCGTTTCGCCCCCCTTTCGCTCGTCCTCGTTGCCACGCCCGCCCTCGCCACCGAACCGGTCATGCCGCCGCACGTCGTGGGCGAGATGTTCTGCCTCGCCCGCACCGTCGGCGACATGAGCATGGTCGTCGATTACTTCTCATCCGACCTCTACGCGGCCGTCGGCCAGGCGATGCTCAAGAATGCTGAACTGCAGAAGCAGCATCCCGACGAAAAGCCGCCCTTCGGCGACGGCATCCCCTATGCCAGCTTCCCGGACGCTCCGAGCGAGTGCATCGTCGACTACGAAGGCGCCAAGGCCCATCCCACCGAAGTCGCCGTGACCTACAAGTTCGCAGACGCTCCGAATGCCGGCTGGACGGATATGCTGATCCTCGTGAACGCCGGCGACGAGTGGCAGCTTGCCGACGTCCAGTACGCCGACGGAAGCCGCCTCACCCAGGCGTTGGCTGCGGCCTTCTAGTTCTGACGGGAGCCATGCGGGAGGCTCATGGCAGCCTCCTCTTGAACCCCAGAATTGATACCCTATCTGATCAGTCGACAAACGACGGTGGTTCCTCCTCCCTCCCTGCGCCGTCGTTTGAGCAGGCAGGCGGCACTGCCGCTTGCAACTTGGCCCCGCAGCTCCCCCAGCGCGGGGCCATACTTTTTTCGGAAACTCACCCGCTCACGGCGGCGTGATCAGTCAGGACTACTGACCTTCCCGTGCACGTACCGCATGGCTGCCATACGGGCTGCCGCATTGCTGACCAAACGGTCAAAAGCCATATTCCTTCTTGTCGATGTGGACTGAGCCCTCTCCTCCTCCCTGGGTTTCAGTACTGCGACACCCGGACTGACGTTGCATCCTCCTCCCGCAACCGATGTCCATCGGCGAATGGCGTATCCTCCTCCCTCGTCCATTCGCTACACTTTAGATTGGGCTTCGGCCCCGTCATCAGGCTCCATCTTCGGATGGAGCCTCTTTTTTTGCCGGCACGGCACGGGTCTGTGACATTTGATCGATCCGCTGCCTGCACCGCGCGCATGGCTCTGTTGCCGAGTACGCGTTTGTCGCCACTCCCGACGCAGCCGATAGTCTCTCCACGAGTTCGCGGCCTTCCTCCTCCCTGGCCGCCACTCCCACGGTCATCGGCTTCGGCCGTTGGCCTTAAGGCTCTGCCCCTCCCCTCGGGCAGAGCCTTTTTTCGCTCTACGTCAGGGCCGTGTCGACGAATAACCTAAGCGTGATAACGGCTTCACCCGAAAGTGGCTTCACCGCCTCAGGTTTTTCGCCAACAGTGCGGCGCCGCCGACCGGCGGAAGTTCGGTCCCAACGGAGCACCCTCATGAAAGTGTTCGCCCTCGCCGCTTCTGCCGCCATCCTCGCCGCAGCGTTCGTCACGCCCGCCGGCGCCGATCCGATTGCCGACCGCGAGGCGAACATGAAGGCCCGCCAGCAGCAGATGATGGTTCTCGGCCCCATCGCGCAGGGCAAGACACCGTTCGACGCGGCGCAGGTTCACACTGCGCTCGAGCAACTCCACACCCTGGCGCAGACGGCTTCCGACAACGTCGCGACGCTGTGGCCGGAAGGCTCGCTGGGAGGCAAGTCGTCCCCTAAGATCTGGCAGGACTGGCAGGGCTTTGCAGCTGCGAACGCCAAGTTCGCTGCCGATACCGCGGCGGCCGCGGCGGCGCAGCCGGCGGACCTCGCCGCCTTCCAGGCGGTCTTCGGGCCGGTCGCCGGCAACTGCAATTCCTGTCACCGGGCCTACCGGTCCTAAAGCCCACGGCTCGGCGGGAGGCGACGGGTGCGGATGCTGTGGCGGGCGCTCGGCGCGCTGGTCGTCGTTGGCGCGATCGGCGCCGTCACCGGCTGGTTTCTTAGTGCTCCACGACCGCTCGAAGCTGCCGAACTTGCCGGAGTCCCCGCCGGTGACGCCGCCCGCGGCGAACGCATCTTCAACATCGGCGGCTGCGCCTCGTGCCATGCGCGGCCCGATGCTCCCGATGGTGCGCCGCTCGAACTCGCCGGCGGGCTCGAGCTCAGCACCCCATTCGGCGTCTTTGTCGCGCCCAACATCTCGCCGGGCCCGGACGGCATCGGCGGCTGGTCTGTCGCCAACCTCGCCAACGCCATGAAGCGCGGCGTATCCCCTGGCGGCGACCACTACTATCCGGCGTTCCCGTACACCTCGTATGCGCGGATGGATCTCGCCGACATCGCCGACCTCCACGCCTACCTGCAGACCCTGCCACCGGTGGCCGGTAAGGCCCCGGATCACCGGCTCGGCTTCCCCTTCAACATTCGTCGCGGCCTGGGGCTGTGGAAGCTACTCTTTCTCAGCGACCAGCCGGTGGCCCAGATCGCCGACGCCTCGCGGGCGGTCGCGCACGGGCGCTACCTCGTCGAGGGCCCCGGCCATTGCGGCGAATGCCACACGCCGCGCAATCCCTTCGGCGGGACCGACAGGAGCCGCTGGCTGGGCGGCGCGCCGGCGGCCGAGGGCACGGGAACCGTGCCCAATATCACCCCCGCCGGCGACTTCGCGTCGTGGACCGAAGCCGACATCGTCGGTCTGCTCGAGACGGGGTTCATGCCCGACTTCGACTCGGTCGGCGGCGACATGGCGCTCGTCGTCGATAACATCTCCCGCCTGCCCGCGTCGGACCGCGAGGCGATCGCCGCCTACCTCAAGGCCATCAAGCCGGTCGAGTAGCCGGCTAGCTTACCTTGGCGCAAAAATCCTGGATGCGGCTTACGGCGTCCTCGAGCTCCGATGTCGCCGCTGCGTAGCTGAGGCGCATGTGCCCCGGCAGTCCGAACGCGCTGCCGTGCACCAGCGCCACGCCGGTCTCCTCGAGCAGCGCCATCACCAGCTCTTCGTCCGTGTTCATCACCCGGCCGCCGCCCGAGGTCTTGCCGAGCAGGCGCTTGACCGAGGGAAACACGTAGAACGCGCCCTCCGGCGTCAGGCAGTCGAGTCCGGTGTTGGCATTGAGCCCGCGCACCACGAGGTCGCGTCGGCCTTGGAACGTGTCGCGCCAGCCCTTGAGGAAATCCTGCGGTCCGTTGAGCGCCTCGACCGCCGCCCATTGCGCGATCGAGGACGGGTTGGTCGTCGACTGGCTTTGGAGCTTCAGCATGGCGCCGAGCAGCGGCCGCGGTCCGGTACAATAGCCAATGCGCCAACCGGTCATGGCGTGCGACTTCGACACGCCGTTCATCGTCAGCGTGCGCGCCTGCAGCTTCGGCTCGACACCCGCCATCGTCGCGAACGTGCCGCCGTCATAGACCAGCACCTCGTAGATATCGTCGGTGAGGATGTGCACGTGCGGATGGCGGAGCAGCACATCCGCGAGTGCGCGCATTTCTTCGGCCGTGTAGGCCGCGCCAGTCGGATTCGACGGCGTGTTGAGGATCAGCCACTTGGTCTTGGGCGTGATCGCCGCTTCCAGGACTTCCGGCTTGAGCTTGAAGCCGGTCGAAGCGTCGGCCACCGCGAACACTGGGTTGGCATCGCACAGCCGGACGATCTCAGGGTAGCTCACCCAGTACGGCACCGGGATGATCACCTCGTCGCCGGAGTTGAGCGTCGCCATCAGTGCGTTGAAGATAATCTGCTTGCCACCGGCCGCGACGAAGCAGTCGGCCGCCGTGACATCGATGCCGTTGTCGCGCTTGAACTTGGCGGCGACCGCCTCCTTGAGCTCGGGAATGCCGTCGACGTTGGTGTAGCGCGTCTTGCCCTCATTCATCGCCTTGATGGCGGCGTCGCGGACATGCTTGGGCGTATCGAAGTCCGGCTCGCCGGCGGCCAGCGAAATAACGTCGCGGCCTTCCCGCTTCATGTCGGCGGCCTTGCGCGTAATCGCGATCGTGGCGGACGGCTGGATGCGCGACAGCGCATCGGACAGGAAACCCATAACGAAACTCCCCGGGATAACCGGGGAGCCTTTAGTGGGTCGCGTCCGTCAAGGCAACTGCACCTGGGGTACAGTCAAATGGCGACGCCGGCTTCCTTGATGAGTTGCACCCCTTGCACCCGCCAGCCCGTCTCTTCCTCGGTAAGCTGGTACACAGCCCGGTACAGCGACTGGTCGAGGCCGGTGAAGCGGACCTCCTGCACCACACCCTTGTCACCCACCATCTCGTAGGCGCCGAACGAGTGCGACTTGCTCTCCATGATCGGCGCATACCCCGAGGTGATGATGGCATCGAAGAAGGCCTGCGCGCTCGGATAGCTCACCTGAAACCCCGCCCCGGCGTAGCTGAAGGCGACCGGCGCATCGTGGTCGCGGAAGGCCTGAATCTGGCTGGTGATGACGGCCTGCCAGGGCGCCGCGCTGACCTCGGGGGTGGCGCTGACCTCAGGTGCCGGCGCAGGCGTGGCGGTGCCTTGGGCCCCAACCGCCACCGCCCATACCGCCGCCAGTAAAACCACCAGCATGCACAGGAAAGTGCGAAGCAACTGCAATCTCATGGACGTCTCTCCCCAATCGAAATGCACGGATATCTTAATACGCATTAACCGACAGCCACACTATTGCCGTCAAATCGTACCCGCGCGACCAATTCAGCAACGAGAGTTTTCCGCAATGCGGGAGCGAAATCACTCCATTGTGAAGTAGCGAGTGATTCTGATGTCCGAGCCCACGACCCCCACCGAAGCCGACGTTCCTGACGCCGCCGTACTCCCCGCCGCCTTCGTGCCCAAGGCGACGAAGAAAGCGCTGGACCTGACGACGATCACCACGATCTCGTTCTCGCTGACCTTCGTGGGTGTGAGCCTGTTGCTGCTGGCGGGCTTCTTGCCGCCCGCCTTCGCTTCGCTCGAGGTGCCGGTCGACATCGGAGTCCTGCTTCTCATCGTGCCGCTGTGCGCCCTCGTCCTCGCCATGATGGCAGAGGTGCTGCGCGCGGCCATCCGGGGGACGCCGCCGAGGCGCGCGTCGCGCAACGCCACGACGTTAAGCGAGTGGCGTCCGGGGCATGGCGAGGGCTGAGCGCCTTTCGCGAACCGTCTAGGCGCACTGAGCCGGGGCCCCTGCCCCGGCTTTTCTTATTCCGGCCAACCGCGTAAGAGGCCTCACGCCTCGCTTTTGCCGTGATGAACGGCGACAGGCGCTGGTGTCACCGGGCCGGGCGGGCGGTGGCGCCATGGGTTTCTTGCCGGTTTCCATTGAGGGCCACGACATGAACTTCCCCCCGCGCTCGCGCGTCCCGGCCATTGCGGCCGTTCTCGCCTTCCTGCTCTCCGCCCCCGCCTTCGCCGAAACGATCACCGTGAGGGGTATCTCCGTCAAAGGCAGCGATGGCTACGCACTTTCCGTTCCCAGCATCGAAGCGACCGACTCGAGCCTCGACGAGGCGGGTACCCGGGCGCTGTTCGGCGCCGACTACGCGAGCACGTTCAAGAACCTCGCAACGCTCAACGCCGCGTCTCTGAAGGTCCCGACCATCACCATGACCTACGAAGTCCCGGCCATGGACGGCTCGGGCAAGCGCTCGGCCGAGACAGTCATCTTCTCCGACTTCGAGATGACGGACGTCGAGAACGGCGTCGCCAGGGGCGGCGCACGGCTGGGCAGCATCGAGATGCTGAGCGCCGGCGTGCGCTTCGTGGTCGGCGAGATGACCGCCAGCTACTTCGACCTCGGCGCCATCGTCGACTTCTACGGCCTAGCCGGTGACCACGCCGCGTCGGAGACCATGGTACCGGTCTACGAGAACTTCACCATGGCCTCGGTGGACGTGTCCGGGCCCGGCCTCAACTGCCACGTCGGCCCCGCGACTGCCTCCGAGTTCAGTGCCCGTCCGCTCAAGTACAGCTTCGCCGACCTGATGGCGAAGACCGAGGAACTCGAAGCGGCCGAGACCGGCGGCAGCCAGCCCTCGGCCGAGACCATCTCATGGCTCATCAACTTCTACGCCGACTTCTTCACCGCCATCACCTCGACGCCTTCGACGCTGTCGGGGATGACCTGCTCGGTCGAGGATCCGGTCGAGCACCGCACGATCAACGTCACCGCCGGCGACATGACCATCGACGGCTTTGAGCCCGGCATCTATCCCGCCATTGCGCTGAATGACTTCAACGTCGAGGTCCCGTCCGAAGGCTTCTTCAAGTTCGGCAACTTCACCTGGAAGAAGATCGACTTCAACGCGCCTATCGCCGCCATTCACGCCGCCGGCGATGCGATCGACTTCGAGTGGTTCGAGGACAATTGGCGAAAGCTCATCCCCGCGCTCGACGGCCTCTCCTTCAGCGGCGTGTCGTTCGACATCCCCGATGAGCAGAGCGGCACCGGTGCGCGCATCGCCGGGGGCGTCGATGCCTTTGACATCTCGCTCGCCGATTACGTCAACGGTATCCCCAGCACGCTCTCAGCCTCGACGTCGGGCCTCACCTTTGCCACCCCGGAGGGCGAGAGCGGCGCGGCGCTCCGTGCGCTGGGCATCGAGACCCTCAACCTCGGAGCTGACATCAAGCTCCACTGGGACGAAGCAACCAAGACCATTGCCGTCGAGAACGTCGCGATCTCGGGCGTCGACATGGGATCGCTCGCCATCCACGGCACCATCGCCAATGCCGGACCGGAGCTCTTCTCGGACGACCTCGACGTCGCGACGGCCGCGTCCATGGCACTGACCGTGACGAGCGTAACCATTGATATCGAGAACCAGGGCATCGCGCCGCTGCTCATCGCTTCGGCCGCCGCCGACCAGAACGTGCCGCCGGACTCCCTCTACATGCAGCTTGTCGCCATGTCGCGCGCGCTGCCCATGGGCATCCTCGGCGCCAACGCCGAAGCGCTGAAGGTCGGCGAGGCGCTCGGAGGCTTCTTCGAGGGTGCGCCCAAGTTGACGCTCACCCTCGCCTCCGTCGATCCGCGCGGCGTCGGCCTCGCCGAGTTCATGGCCGCCCAGCAGGACCCCGAGGCGCTGAAGGGCAAGTTCACCATCGTGGCCGAGGCATCCGGTGAGAAGGTTCCATTCGTCTTCCCCGAACTGCCCAAGCGCGAACTGACGCCGCCGCCGCCGCAGGAATTCCCCAGCCCGCCGCCGACCGATGCCCAGCCGCCCGCCGAAATGGTGCCCCCGGTCGACGCGCCGCCCCCCGCGGACGACGCGTCGCCCCGCCAGCAGGAAAAGCAGGGCAGCAAGAACTAGAGTCGAGTCGCGCCCTGCAAAGTATTTCGGGGCGCTTCCTCACGTTCGTCCGTCGGCGTTCTTACGGACAATCATGTGACATCCCCCCGATTTATGCTGACGCACGTCTTGTCGTTACAGGGGGCGAACGATGATCGGCACACGTCTTGCTTTCGTTACCTTGCTTGCGATTGCGTCAGGACCGGCACTCTCGCAGGATCAGGTCTTCCGCTACACCGACTCTGATGGCGAGGAGATCTTCGGTCCCGACTACACGCCAGTGATCCCGCCGGATCGCGGTGCCACGGCGTTCCTCGGCCGCCCGAACGCGGGCATGCAGGTCCCCGACCTCTTCCTGTCGCTCCCGCAGTCGGCGCTGCGCGACCTCATCGACCCCGGCCAGCTGCCCGCAGAGACATTCCGGCGCGAAATCCCTATCGAGGTGCCGCTGCGGCGCGAGTTCGACACGCTCGCGCGGCGCAACAACCGCACGCTATCCAACGATACGAACCTCGCGCCCCTGGCTACCACCGCTAGTACGAACGCGCCGATGTTCGTCCACTACGTCGATGTCGGCCAGGGTGCGGGGGCAATCCTCGAGTTCCCTTGCGGCGTCGTGCTGGTCGATACTGGCGGCAACTATCAGGGCACCGACCCCGACGGCGGCGAACTGTTCGCAGCCTACCTCGACCAGTTCTTTGCGGACCGGCCGCAGCTCAACAACACGATCGACCTCGTCGTGACGAGTCATCCTCACGAAGACCACCTCAAGGGGTTGGGTTTCCTTCTTGACGAGAATGGCCAGCTGATCCGCCCGATCCGCGCGGTCGTCGACAACGCCCAGTCGGGCACCGAATTCAGCCTCGGCAAGCAGACCACCTTCCGCGACGCCGCGATCGCCGCTGGAGCCGTCTATCAGGGGGTCATCCTGGCTGACCAGGTCGGCGCCACCGGTATGACTGGCGCCGCAATCGATCCGATCGAGTGCGAAGGCATCGACCCGCGGTTGACTGCCTTCTGGGGCGACGCCGGCATCTACACTGGCGAGTACGACAACGCCAACAACCACAGCGTCGTCTTCCGTGTCGACTACGGCGCTGCGTCCTTCCTGTTCCTTGGCGACATCGAGGACACCGGCGCCAACGACATGCTGGCCGAAATCGAGGCCGCCAATCCGGGCGTCTTCGACGTCGACGTCTTCCAGATCAGCCATCACGGCGCGCGGCTAGATACCTCCGACCCGCTCATTGCCGCCGTCAGCCCGCGCATCGCGGTGATCTCGATGGGCACCTCGGAAAGTTTCGGCGCCAAGAAATACGGCCATCCGCGCGACAACGTCATCGACCTGCTGCAGCAGGATCCCGAGATCGTCTCGGACGTGGTCTCGCCGGACCGCGAAGTACTGGTGACGAACGGCGCCAACAAGCCGTTCTTCCCCGCCACCCTCACGCAAGCCATCTACGGCACCGGCTGGACAGGGACGGTGATCATCAAGGCGACCCCCCAGGGTGAATATTCGGTTACAACCGGTCAGTAAGTAGCCCGTAGCACCCGGCACTATTGTCCCCTCGCTGCGATTGGAGGAAGATGCACGTTCGAGAGAGGAGGAACGGACGATGCAAGTCGATAACATCCTTCAATCCAAAGGGGCCGCCGTCTATACGGTCCGCGCGCACGCCCCCATTGCCGACGCGGTCAAGCTGCTCAACGAAAAGCGCATCGGCGCGGTGGTGGTGCTGGCCGAGAACGGTGCGGTTGCCGGCATCCTCAGCGAACGCGACATCGTCCGCCACCTCGGCGACGATCCGGCGTCCCTGCTGAAGCGCGCCGTCAGCGAGATCATGACCACGCGCGTCGTCACCTGCGAGCGGATGACCGCGATCGCCGACCTCATGGAACAGATGACGCGGCACCGCATCCGCCACATCCCGATCGTCGAGAACGGCGAGCTCGTGGGCATCGTCTCGATCGGCGACGTGGTGAAGCGCAAGATCGAAGAGACCGAACAGGAAGCGATGGCGCTGCGCGAATACATCGCCAGCTAAGTCCCCCGTCCACCTTTCCAACCTGTCCAAGTCTTCATCTCGCGGCAAGGCTCGCGAGGGTGTGGGCGGCGTAGCCTCCTTGCGTCGGCCATGAGGGCCGGATGATCACCAGCAAGGAGTGACGCTCAATGAAACGCACCACCTCGATGACCATGGCCGTCTTGATCGTCTTCATTGCGACAAGCGCAGCCGCCCCGGCTTTCGCCCAGGACCAGGCCGGCCCGAACGACCACGCCAACGACGACCCGGGCCGCCATATGCACCTGCATGGCAACAACGGACCGCGCGGCTTCTGGATGCATCGCGACGGCCCGGGTGAGACGGACATGGCATTGCGCGGCGGTCCCGGCGGTGAACGCGGCGGCCTCCTCGGCCTCGTTTGCTCACCGGAAGGCGCGGACCGGCTCGAGCACATGCTGCTCACCATTTCGCAGCGTACCGATTTGACCACCGAGCAGCAGCCGCTGTTCGATACGCTCAAGACCGCAGCGCTGACGGCCCAGACCGATTTCGCCGATGCCTGCGCCGCTGCCCTCCCCGACCGCGGTGCCGAGGCCGCGCGTCCCGACCTCGCCGACCGCCTCAAGACCCGCCTCGACATCGAGAAAGCGCACGTCGAGGCCATGGCTGCAGTCGTTCCGGCTTTCGAGGCCTTCTACGGCAGCCTCACTGACGCGCAGAAGCAGCAGCTCGAGCCCCGCCGCGATGGCATGCGCATGCTGGACGAACCCGGCCGGCATGATCACCGGGCCCCCAACATGGAGCCGCCCCAGGAGGGCTGATTGACCCCGAATGGCGGTGCTGCCGACCTGACCTCCGCCCCTCCAAGCGCAGTACCGCCTCGAAGCCCCGGACGCCCTCTCCGGGGCTTCACATTTGTTAAGCCCGTCGCCCCCTCGCGGACCTTTCTCCGCCGGCGCGGAACGTAGCGCGTCTTTGGAGATTGCTACTGCATCGCGTGCGCTTTCGTTCAGCGCGCCATGACAGGAGCTTCCGATGATCGAAAAGAACCCCATCCCAGGCCGTGCCGGCACCGAACCGCGCGCTGCCAAGCCCGGCATCTTGCCGGAGGCCGCCGAGCAGACGCTCAAGGATGACTCTGCCGCCCTGCTCGAAACCGCCAAATCCGAGCTCGCTGGCCTTAAAGATGAGGCCACGACGCAGGCCATGGCGGTTGCCGATGAAGCCAAGGCGGAGATCGGTAAACTTGCCGACAAAGCCAAGGGAATGGCCGCCGAGCAGAAGGAATTCGTCGCCGGCCAGATCGAAGGAGTCGCCGAAGCGGTCCAGAAGGTCGCTGGTGAGCTCGAAGCCAGCGACGCGAATACCGCGACCTACGCCCGCACCCTCGCCGACACCGTCACCAAGTTCTCCGACACCGTGAAGAACAAGGACGTCGACGAGCTGCTCTCGATTGCCGAGGACTTCGGCCGCAAGCAGCCGGTGGCCTTCATGGGCGCGGCCGCCCTGCTCGGCTTTGCTGCGAGCCGCTTCCTTTTCTCCTCGGCCAAGCGTCGCGCACCCGCATCCACCGGCATGTCGGGCCAGTACGCCGATACCGGTGATGGCGGCATTTCCGGCAACTACCGGGGCTCCGGCGTTCAGCAAGACAACACCTCGACCCGCGATACCTTGGGAGGGATCTGATGAGCCACGTTGAAAGCGGTCGCTCGCTGTCCGACCTTCTGGGCGGGCTGGCCGGCGACATTTCCGGCCTCTTCCGCAAGGAGATCGAGCTCGCCAAGGCCGAAGCCGGCGAAAAGATCGACGTCGTCCTTGGTGCCGCGCAGAAACTTGCGATCGGCGCCGTCCTCGCCATCGGCGCGGTCGGCGTTCTTTGTGCTGCGTTGGTCTCAGGCCTCGCCGCGATCTTTGTCGGCATGGGCATGGATCCCACGCTCGCCAATTCGCTCTCCGCCCTCATCGTCGCCGTGGTCTTTGGGGCCATCGGCTGGAGCCTCATTCAGGGCGCCATGAACGGTATCAAGGTGGAAAAACTTAACATGGACCGCACGGTCCACTCCCTGGCGCGCGACGCCCAGGTTGTTACGGAGAAATTCTGATGGCTATCAACGGAAACAACCGCTCCGCCCAGCTCGAGCGTGAGGTCGAAGCGCAGCGCAACCGGGTCGAGTCCACGATCGACGAGATCAAGGACCGGCTCACGCCGGGACAACTCGTCGACGAGATGCTCAGCTACACCAAGCACGGCGGCGCGCACTTTGCCGCCAACCTCGGTAACACCGTCACGGCCAATCCGCTGCCCGTCGCCTTGATCGGCATCGGCATCGCCTGGCTGATGTCGGGCCAGAAGCCGCAGATGGGCAGCACCGGCTACGCTTCGAACTACGCTTCGAACCACGCATACGGCTTCGACGGCCGCGCGCACGGGTCGATGGAGCCGGTCTACGGCACCATCAAGGGCGGGCTGAAGCGCATTTCCCACGCCCGCGACGACGCCGGCGATTGGTACAGCGAGTTTGCCGACGATGCCGGCACGACCTTCCGCGCCAAGTCCAACGAACTTGGACATCGCGCCGGCGACTTCGTCGACAGCGCCGGCAGGGCAGTTACCGGCTTCATCGATGACACCGGGCGTCGCGTCTCGAACTTCCGCGACGAGGCCGGCAACGCAATCGATCAAGCGACCGGCTGGGCCAACCAGACCTGGAACGACGCGCGTGACGCCATCGGCCAGCAGGCCGGTGCCGTGATAGACCAGGCCGGCCATGCGATGAGGCAGGCTCAGCACACGGCCGCCGACGTGCAGCAGAACGCAATGCGCATGAGCCGGGACGCCATCCGCATGCTCGAGGACCAGCCGTTGGTGATGGGCGCCCTCGCCTTCGCCGCCGGTGCCGCGCTCGGGGCTACGCTGCCTCGCACGGCACAGGAAGACGAACTCATGGGCGAGGCCGCCGACAACCTGAAGCGGGAGGCCGGCCACGTAGCGGCGGACCTCTACGAGCAGGGCAAGGAGAAGGCCGGCGAGATCTACGACAACGTCTCCGACAAGGCCGGTGAGATCTACGGCGACGCCAAGGCCCGCCTTGGTGCCCCGCAGCAGCAGCCGGGCAACGGACAGGGCACGCATCACTAGAAGCGCGTTGCTCTTGGAAAGCCGCCGGACCCTCGCCGGCGGCTTTCCGTTGCCGTGTTTTGCCGTGTTGAACCGGCGGGCCCGAACCGCTAGGTATCGGCCACCTCCTCATCGACCGGTCGCTTACCTCACATGTCCGCCCCGCTGCCCCTCGATCTGACGCGCATCCGGGCCGAATTTCCCGCGTTCCGGCAGCCCAACCTCAAGGACATGGCGTTCTTCGAGAACGCCGGCGGCTCCTACACCTGCGCCTCGGTTCTCAATCGCATGAAGCAGTATTTCTGGACCACGAACGTCCAGCCCTACGGCTTCTACCCCGCCTCGCGCGAGGCCGGCCAGGCGATCGACCTTGCCTACAAGCGCATGGGACAGGCGCTGAACGTGCCGGCCGACTGGATCCACTTCGGCCCCTCGACCTCCGCCAACACCTACATGCTCGGCCACGCCTTCGAAGGCTGGATGAAACCGGGCGACGCCGTCGTCGTCACCAACCAGGACCACGAGGGCAACTCCGGCGCCTGGCGCAAGCTCGGCGCGCGCGGCGTCGAAGTGCGCGAGTGGAAGATCGACAAGGAGACCGGGCGGCTCTCGCTCGACGAGCTCGACAAGCTGCTCGACAGCAAGGTGCGCGCCGTTTGCTTCCCGCACGTCTCCAACATCGTAGGCGAGATCAACCCCGTGCACGAGATCGCGCAGCGGGCGCGTTCATTCGGCGCCATCACCGTGGTCGACGGCGTCGCCTTCGTCCCGCACGGCCTCCCCGACCTCTTGGCGCTCGGCTGCGACGTTTATCTCTTCTCTCTCTACAAGGTGTACGGCCCGCACGGCGGCGTCATGGCGATCAAGCCCTCGCTCGCCGCCGAGCTCCCCAACCAGGGCCATTTCTTCAACGAGCTGTTCCCGCGTCGTCGTATGAATCCCGCCGGCCCGAACAATCCGATGATCGCCTCGGCCACCGGTGTCGTCGACTACCTCGAGACTGTCGCCATGATCGCCGGCGACGCAGCGGAGGGTGAGAACGCTTTCCGCAAGGCGCAGAACGCCATGCGCGCGCAGGAGAAGATCCTGCTTCAACCGCTCCTCGACTATCTCAAGGACCGCAACAAGCTCCGTCTCATCGGCCCCACCGACGTCGAGACGCGTGCCCCGACGGTCTCGATCGCCTTGAGCGAACAGGCGATCACCGCCGCCGAGCGCCTGTCGCGGCACGGCATCATGGCACAGGGCGGCCACTTCTATTCCTACCGCACCGTCGAAGCCCTTGGCATCAATCCGGGCATCGGCGTGCTGCGCGTTTCGTTCACGCACTACACCTCGCCCGAGGACATCACCCGTCTCATCACTGCGCTCGACGTCGAGCTCTGAGCGACGGCATGAGTCGTCCTCTCGCCGTTGGTGCGCTCGTCCTGACCACGATCCTGTGGGGCTTCGCCTTCGTTGCCCAGAAGACGGCGATGGACTCGCTTGGCCCCCTGACCTTCTCCGCGGTGCGCTACGCGCTGGGCGGCCTCGCCGTCATCCCGCTCGCCGTCTGGGAATGGCGGCGCAACGACAAGCCGGTGTCCACTCGCGACTGGTGGATCATCGCGCTTATCGCCGTCACCTTCTTCCTCGGCGTCTGGCTGCAGCAACTGGGGTTGACCATGACGACGGTCACCAATGCCGGCTTCATCACCAGCCTCTATGTATTGTTCGTGCCACTGTTCGCGCTGGCCTTCCTGATGCACCGGCCCCATCCCATCATCTGGGTCGGCATGCCCATGGCGATCGTCGGGGTCTACCTGCTCAACGGCGCGCGCCTCGACAGCTTCAACCTCGGCGATGTGCTGGTGCTCGGCTGTGCGCTGTGCTGGGCGATTCAGGTCCTGCTGATCGGCATCGTCAGCAAGCGAACAGGACTGCCGATCACCATCTCGGTGATCTGCTTTGCCGCCACGGCGCTCTTGTCGGCCATCGGCGCTCTCGCCATCGAGACGCCCTCGCTTGCCCGCCTCGGCGACGGCTGGATCGAGATCCTCTACTCGGCGATCTTTTCAACCGCCGTCGCCTTCACCCTGCAGGCCGTCGCGCAGCAGTACGTGCCGCCGTCCAACGCGGCGATCATTCTATCGGCGGAAGGATTGTTCGCCGCGCTCGGTGGCGCCCTGCTCCTCAACGAGCGCCTCGGTCTCGTCGGCTATGTCGGAGCAGCGCTGATCTTTTCCGCCATCCTGATCGTGGAACTGTTCCCGGCGCTGCGTGAGCGCCGGGCCATCGTCTAGAGTCTTAGCAGGCGACGAGCACGACGCGGTCGCGGGCGTCCGGGTCCGCCAATTCATCGAGCATGCCGTAGCCGCACGGATTGCACGGATCGTAGTACGCGACGATCACCCGCTGCGTTTTGGAATCGAACTCGAAGCGGATCGGCGTGCCGCAGCAGGTCGGCGCGCTTGCCACCCGCACCCGCTCACCCTTTTGCGGCAGCATGCCGACGACGGGCGCGCATAAGGCCGGATCGCCGCCACCGGGCGTGACCAGCGTGTTGTTGTTCTGGATCTGGTCGCAGAAGCCGCCCGGACGTTTCCAGGCATCGAGGGCCGTGTCGGCACAGACGGCCGCGAGGTCGGTGCCGGCAATAGCGGAGACGGGCGCAACGCTGAACAGGCTCGCGGCCGCGAAAAGCGCAACAATAAGGTGTTTCATGAAAAGAGCCCCAGGATATCCACGCCCCACGGAATCAGGGGCGGCGGGGCGTCTGCCCCGCCGGCATGAAGAGCCTGCGGCTGGTTAACGACCGGTTACCGCCGATCGCATGAACGGCCCCGGCGCCCACGAGCGCCGGGACATCGCCCAAGATCTAGCAGATCACCAGCAGCAGACGGCCCAGAGCATCATCGCGCCGCGGATCCTCGGCCGGGCCGGCGGTCGGGCAGCCGCAGATGACGCCGGTAGCAACGATCACTCTACCCTCCGGGTCGAAGTCGTAGCGGACCGGACCGACCTCACAACAGGAGACCACCGCCCCCGCGACATGCACCCGCGCACCCTTCCTCGACTCTTGCATGGCTGTGAATGTCGGGGTGCACGGCTCGGTAGTACCGGGCGAAACGAGCGTGTTGTTGTTTTGGGTTTGATCGCAGAAGCCTCCCGGCCGCTTCCAGGCGTCTGGAACCCCATCGTTGCAGATGACCGCAACGTCCTTGGCAATAGTGGGCACGGGTGCCACGGCAAAAAGGCTCGCGGCAGCAACAAGCGCAACGATAATCCGTTTCATGGAATAGCCCCCTTGAACGTCCAAGCCCGGAATCAAAAACGGCAGGGGCACCCCCGCCGTATGATCAGACCTGCAGCCGAATAAGCACCCGCTACAGCGTCGTCTACATCCGGAACAGGCTGAAGTTGCCACATACAATCAGGTAGGCGCAACCGTCGATCTTGAGCTCGTCGCCCACCAGCGTCATGGTTCCGTTGAGCCGCTGGCCGGCAAAGATCAACTCGCCCTTCCAGGACTGGGGTCCGACCCGCTCGGCATGGTTGATGATCTGCTTGCCGACATTGGCCTGCAGCCGTGCGTCCGGGTCGCGGCTGTAGGTCATGATTCCACACAGCGCGCCGTCGCCGCAAAGCGACAGCCTGTAGGCAAGGTCGCCCGTCCCGGTTTGCCATTCCCCAGCGATCTTCGGCTCGGCCGCCGTGGCCGGAGCGCACATCGAGGCAGCCATTACGACAGCAGCCAACGCCCTGAAAACCAACTTCATTTTTGAACTCCCAAAACCCGCCGCAGCAACTTGGCTAGTTAGCAACTATGTCGCGACTGTGAAACTGTGCATTGTCGCGGATTCGAAATCTTTCCGTCACGGTGTTGTTATTTCCCGCCCCTAGCGTCGCCCCGGTTCGGACCTGATCCCCATAATCCGGACCAGTACTGGACGACCCGCTGCACCGCCAGATTCCCGCAGCTTGTCCGGTCCCAGGAGGTCGCTCACCGCCAACCGGCGTCCTCTGCCGAGCCCAATTCGGCTATGAGCGGCCACCCTCGCCAGGTGGCCGCTTTTTTTGTGGAGCGGGCCTAGCCGCCCTCGCCTGCGGGGCCCGCCTCGGGCACAACGCCGGGATGGCCAAGCTCTATTTCTCCTACGCCGCAATGAATGCCGGCAAATCCACGCTGCTGCTGCAGGCGTCCTACAACTATGTCGAAAGTGGCATGCGTACCCTGCTGTTCACCTCCGCGCTCTACGCCGAGGACGGGATCGGGGTGATCACCTCGCGCATCGGCATTTCCGCCGAAGCCGAGCTCTACGACGCCGAAACCGACCTCTTTTCCCGCATCAAGGACGAGACCGGGGAGAGCAAGCTCGATTGTGTCTTCGTCGACGAAGCGCAGTTCCTGACGCCTGATCAGGTCTGGCAGCTCGCCCGCGTCGCGGACCGCCTCAATGTCCCGGTGATGTGCTTCGGCCTCCGCACGGATTTCCAGGGCAAGCTCTTCCCGGGCTCGTCCGAGCTCTTGGCGATTGCCGACACGCTGCGCGAGATCCGCACCATCTGCTACTGCGGCGCCAAGGCGACGATGGTCGTCCGCCAGGGCCAGGACGGCCGCGTGCTCCTCGAAGGCGATCAGGTCTCGATCGAAAAATCGGTCTATGTTTCCCTTTGCCGCAAGCACTGGGAACAGGAAACCGGCCGCTGGCCAGTGAAAGGACCGTCGCCCCATGACTGACTCGACCGAACCCTCTGGCGCCCTCACCATCCGCACGCTCGCCATGCCCGCCGACACCAACCCGGCCGGCGACATCTTCGGCGGCTGGGTGATGAGCCAGATGGACATCGCCGGCGCCATCGCCGCGGTCGAGCATGTGAAGGGGCGGGTCGTCACCGTCGCCGTCGAGGCGATGAGCTTCATCGCCCCGGTCAAGGTCGGCGACATCCTTTGTGTCTACACCGCCATCGACAAGGTGGGGACCACCTCGATCACCGTCGCCGTCGAAGCCTGGGTCCGCCGCAACCGCATCGCCGACCGGGTGCAGGTCACGCATGGCCGCTTCGTTTACGTCGCCCTCGGCGAGGACGGCAAAAAGCGCGCCATCGGGTAAGAATCGAACCTAAACCCCCGGTTCAGTACCGGTTCACGGGCCAACCCGCATCTTCGGGCCAACAACGGACGCGGCTGTCGCGCCCCGGCTATCGGAGAACCGAGAATGAACCTCAAGCTGACCCTCGCGGCCTCGATCGCCGCCCTGACCCTTTTCGCCGCCGGCTCCGCCATGGCTGCCCCGGGCGTTGCCCTCGGCGCCGTCAACATCCGTGAAGACGCCGGCACCCAGTACGACATCGTCGGCTCCCTCGCCAAAGGCGAGTTCGTCGAGATCATCGAATGCGACGCCGGCTGGTGCGAAGTGAACGATGACGGCGACGAAGGCTTTGTGTCCGCCAAGTACCTCGCGCTCGTCGACTACGACGACGAGGACGAAGATGATTATGACTACGATCATCACCACCACGACTACGACGATGTCGACGTCGAGTTCGAGTACGACTACGGCGGGGTCGAGTTCGAAATCGAGCTCTAACCGCTGACCGCCCGCCTGTCCGGGCCCTCCCCGCCGGAGGGCCCGCCTCCCCCTACCGAGACCCCAAAATGACCCGCAAGACTCTCGCGGCATCCCTCGCCGCCATCACTCTTCTTTTGTCCGCCGGTACCGCCCTCGCCTCGACCGGCTACGCCACCCAGCACGTCAACGTCCGCGCCGGCGCCGGCACCGGCTTCGCCATCACCGGCTCGCTCTCCGCGGGTGAAGCCGTCGACATCGTCGACTGCGACGGCGGCTGGTGCCTCACCGACGAAGGCTATGTCTCGGCCTCTTACCTCAAGACCGGCGGCTACGACGCCGACGACGAGGATGACGACGACGAAGACCACGCGTCTGTCCTCGATGAGGATGGCGAGCTCGACGACGATCCGCTCGGCCTCGCAGATGACGTCCCCGAATCGATTTGGAGCGGCGGCGAGGAGGACTGATCCCGCCAAGGTTCCAAGGCTCGGGAAACGCCTCGTCCCCCCGGACGGGGCGTTTTCGTTTACGGGTGCGGAAAACCGCCCGATGTGGCGTCCCCGCTCTTGGACTGCGCCAGCCGCTGGGCTACGATTCAGCAGTTGAAGCAGTTCCCGTGAGGCCCGCCATGTCGCCTGTCACCCGCCTGGTTCTTGCCGCCGTCATGCTGCTCGGCCTCGCGCTGCCGGCGACCGCCATCGAGACCGGGACGCGCGCCTGGCTGATCCGCGGGCAGCTCGTCTACGACACCTATGCGCGCCTGGATAATCCCGTAGGCGAGCTCGAAGGCCAGATCCGCATCCGCGTCGACCGCTGCTACATCCTGTGGTGCCTTATCCACGCCCACGGCGTTCACGGCTGGGTGTCCAAGCACAACATCAGCTTCGGCCGCGAGCCCAAGTATCCCATCTGGCCGCGCTTCTACTGAGGCTCACCTAAGAGCGAGATAGTAAGCCCGTTCGGCGGGCGAGAACTTCTCGATCGCGTTGCGCAGCATAGCTCGCGGCATCCTCGCCGCGTGCTTGTCGAGGAACGCGAGCAACCGCGGCCTGTCATCGCCGGTAACGCGCAGCGCCCAGCCGATTGCCTTCTGCGTCAGCGGATGCTCCTCTTTCAGCATCAGCTCTGCCAGCGCGAACGTATCGTCGCGTTCGCCGCGCTTTATGAAGGAGAAGGTCGCGAGGATCGCCGTCCGCCGCTCCGATGGGTCCTTCGATTTCGCGAGCTTGTAGAGCACATCGTGCGGCTTCCCCACGAGCCATGAGCCCACCACGTACCAGGCGCCGAGGTCGACCAGGTCCCAATCGTTGATCCGGTCGTGCCGCCGCAGGTAGAGCTTGTAGAGCGCCTCGCGCTGCTCCCCGGTCGCGGTTTTAAGCTGCGCCTGCTTCGACATGATCGACACTGCCCCTGCGCGACCTTCGTGCAGTTCGCTCTCGAGCAGCTTCTCGATCTCCCTGGGCGGCATGTGGACGAAGGCCTTGGCGAGCTCGAACACCGTGCCCATGCGCACGCCGATGAATTCGTCGCCTTTCCGCCGCTCGGCGAGCGGAAAGTATCGCTCGTACTTTGTCCGCTCCGCGTCGCTTGCTTCCGCCTTGAGGCGCTCGAGGAATGCCTTGGCGGTCGGCTTCTCCGGCGCCACCTGCTTGGCGGCTTTCGGACGTGCTGCTGTCTTGGTCGCCATTCGCTCCCCCTGCGAAGTGGACCGGCAGCCTCGGCCGCCGGTCCGGATGTCGTCAACCCGCGTTCGCCGCCGCTTCGAGATCGGCGATGACGATCTTGTGCATCTTGAGCATCGCCTGGATGACGCGGCCAGCCTTGGCCTTATCCGGGTCCATCTGCAGCTCCATAAGCCGCGACGGAATGATCTGCCAGCTCACGCCGAACTTGTCCTTGAGCCAGCCGCACATGCTCTCCTCGCCACCATCGGCGATGAGCGCGTTCCAGTAGTGGTCGACCTCGGCCTGATCCTTGCAGTCGACCATGATCGAGAACGCTTCGGTGTGCTTGAACTGCGGGCCGCCGTTAAGGCCGCAGATCTTGTAGCCTTCGATCTCGAACTCTGTGGTCATCACGCCGCCGCCCATCTCGGCGGGATAGCGGCTGACCGCGCCCTTCTTCGAGTTCTTGAAGATCGAGCAGTAGAGGTTCATCGCCTCTTCGGCTTCCTTGTCGTACCAGAGCCAGGTGGTGAGTTTGGTCACGTCATTCTCCTTGATGAATGGGGATTGGTCAGGCAGCAAAAATCGCCGCCATCTTGTCGAAGCATTCGATCAGTCCGGCTTTGGACAACTCGAGCTGTTGGTCGTTGGTGTAGCCGAACTCGGTCATGGTGAGTTCCGTTCGGCCGCCGCCGACGTCGCGCAGCACCACGGTGTGGCGCGCATCCTGCGGGAAGTCCGGAGGCAGGCCGATCGCGGCGGGATCGAGCTTGGTGCCGTTCGCGTCGCTGAGATTGAAGATGTATTCGAACCCCTGCCCTTCGGTGACCTGGGTGTAGGCCCAGGTCGAATACATCTCGACGCCTGCGGGTGAACGCATGCAGACGAGCGAAGTGCCGCCCTCCCGCACATCCATCTTGGCGACCGGGCAGGTGAAGCTCTTGGGCCCCCACCAGCGCTTCACCAATTCCGGATCCACCCAGGCCTGCCACACGTCCTCGATCGGCGCGGCGAAGCCGTAGACGACAGTCAGGTCCTTGGTCATGGCCGTTTCTCCTGCAGCGAATGCAAGTCGGTGGACCGCCAGCGGCAGCATCGCGCTGCCGCCGGCGACCAGGAGGGTGCGCCTACGCACGGCGGGCCATCGCAACGAAGAGCCAACCACCGAGCCACGCGGCCGGCAGGGCGACGAGGATCACGCTGATGTTGTACCAGGGGACGGCGTAGGACCACATGGCGATCGAGCCGGCGGTGCCGATGGCGACGCCGATGAGACCGAAGGCGATGGCGTGGCCAACTTTGTGGCTGGGCGCGAGCCACGCCACCACCATCGAGGACAGCACCCCGAACACCGTGCGATACGCGAGCGGAATGGCGAGCAGCCCGCTGTCGTACATCGGGGCATTGTCGGGCGTGCCGGTGAGCGAATGGAAGAAGAAGTCGCCCACGATCGAGAGCGCGAAGATCGCGACGATGCCGGCGAAGATCGCGGCGGCGCTTCGGAGCCAGCCGTAGCGGACGCGGGAAGACGGAACAGTTCCAGCAGCTTGCAGGGTCATTTTGAATCTCCTCATTGAGACGGATTGGTCGGTTTTCGGGTGCGAGCTTTCCCGTCCGCCGGGAAGCCCGGCGGCGAAATCGTCCGCGGTTCGGTCGTCGTTAGTCGGGTGCCGCTATTTCACGGCGAGGCCCATCAGCAGTTCGTCGAGCCGCTTGAAGCCTATCTCCATGCCTTCGGCCATTGGCGTTGCCAGGGCGCCGTCGCGGGCCTCCTTGTTTGCGTAGAGAACCTTCATGGTCGCGATGGTCCGCTCGGCGCCATCACGTTCGAGCGTGAGGGTGACCAGCGTCTCCCCGCCGGTCCAGTCCATGTCGAAGATCTCGGTGTTGACAATACGCGCGGGCTTAGCGACCTCGCGGTATTCCCCGCTCTGCCCCATCTCGAACCCGTCCGGAGCCTTGGTGACGTAGCGCCACTTGCCACCGACCCTGAGGTCGATCTCGCAGACCGTCATCTCCCAGTCGGGGAGGCCGTACCATTGCTTGAGCAATTCGGGCACCGTGTAGCAGTCCCACACCATCTCGCGCGGCGCATCGAACGCGCGGGTCACCACGATCTCGCGATCGGACGGCGTGTGGATGGTCAGCGGCTTGGGCATGACTAGTCCTCGCTTCCTCGCTTGGCGTTCTGCTTTTCGGCCTTCAACCGCTCCAGCAGGTTGTCGAGCCGGTGGTAGCTTTGCTCCCAGTACTGCCGGTACTTTTCGAGCCAGTCGTTGGCGACCCCGAGCGGCAGCGCTTCCATCTTCACCGGCCGGCGCTGCGCATCCTTGCTGCGCGATACCAGCCCTGCCCGCTCCAGCACCTTGAGGTGCTTGGAGATCGCCGGCTGGCTCATCTCGAATGGCGCCGCCAGTTCCGTAACCGAGGCCTCGCCTTCGGCGAGCCGCGCGAGAATCGCCCGGCGCGTTGGATCGGCCAGGGCCATGAACGTTGCATCTAGCTGCTCGGACGGGGTCATTTCATAACCGAACGGTTTCAGAACAATTTGGTTATGGACGAAGACGCCGGTCGCGTCAACTCTTTTTGCGAAAGCGCGACCGTCACCGAGTTTCGTTCAGGTGCTGTTCACCCGACGCGTTGCCCTATGGGCACGGCGATGCGGGGGCAATCGCGACAGCTCCCGTGCGCCTTTTTCCCAGGGAGCAACTCCATGAAAACGTTCGCCTTGACCGCCGCCATCGCCGCCGCCGCGATGCTCGCCGGCTCGACGGCTGCTTTCGCAGCCGATGACGCCATCGTCCTCAAGGACTCGGACGTCTACAAGACCAAGACCGGCAGCCAGGTCGTCAACGAGGTGTTCGAGGACGACGAAGTCTCCGTGCTCGAATGCGGCAGCCAGCGGTGCAAGATCAAGATTCCCGGCCCCGACGGCTGGATCCGCAAGAACCGCCTCGCCCCGATCGATGACGAGGGCGAAGTCCACGAGGACGTGCCCTTCCAGTTCGGCCTGACCTTCGGTCCGAGCGGTCCGGGCATCTCCATCGGCATCGGCGGCGGCGGTGGCAGCGGCATCAGCATCGACGCCGGTACCGGCCCCTCCTCGGGTCCACGCGCCTGCATCTATCAGGCCGCCGGTTACGGCGGCGCTTTCCGTTGCTTCGCCGAGGGCACGACCACCAACCTCACCAGTGTCGGCTGGAACGACGCCGCAGCTTCGATCCGCTTCTACGGCGGCGCCGGCGCGCAGGTCTGCGCAGACGTGGGAGGTGGCGGCACCTGCTACAACCTCAACAGCAACACGCCGAACCTGGGCGCCTTCAGCGGCCAGATGTCCTACATCGACGTCTACTGAGTTCGCGCCACTCAAACTTCGCGCCGCCCCGGCAACGGGGCGGCGCATTCGCTTTGTCGCGCCGGCGTGCGAACATTCAAGACAAATCCCCGGCGATCTATTGAACTCCCGTTTGCCGGCCGCTCCTTAGCCTCGGCGGATGGACGACGAATCGATGTTTCCTGAGCGGCGCCGGACCATCCGCCGCCGGCTTATGCAGCCCGCCACCATCGTGACCGATGCCGGCCGGACCGTTCCTTGCCTCGTGCGCGACGTGAGCGCGGGCGGCGCCCGCATCAAGGTCGGGGCCGACGTCGAGCTTCCGGACGATTTCGTGCTCGAGCTCGATGGCAGCGAGCCGCTGACCTGTCACGTGCTCCGCAAGGAGCCGAGGCACCTCGCAGTCGCCTTTCACTGATCGGCGCGCGCCCTCCCGCAAGTATTTGTCGCCGCGCCTTGCCAATTGCAGCGCGAAACCGTGGAAAATACCGACCCGTGCGAAAATGATATGCAGCAACACATCGACTCAACTACGATTCAGCAGCTTTACGAACCGGGAAACGCGTAAAGCCCAGACTAAATTCATCACGAATGCCGCGGCAAACAACCCTTTTTGGCCGGTTTTGCTTCGTGATTTTATGAGCTGAACTTCGCGGGACGGGGGCCCCGCAGCAATCTTGGAGCGCCTGGCAGCAGGCGTTTCGCGAACTGCGAGGGGTACCCAGATGCGCAGCGGGACGCATCACTCAGCAAGAACCGACGCGACAGTGACGGGCGCGCCATGAGAATCGAGCTCACGGACGAAGCGAGCTTTGCCGACCGGCGCCGTTCGCCGCGCCGCCGCGCCATGAAGCCGGCGACCATCCTCCTCGAGGGCGGATTGCGCCTCCCCTGCATGGTGCGCGACATCAGCGAGCACGGGGTGCGGCTGAAGATCGACAACAGCTCCGAAATCCCGGAGACCTTCCTGCTGCAGATCGGCCGCGACGCCCCCCGCCCCTGCCGCACGGTCTGGACCGGCGACCGGCAAATGGGCGTCGCCTTCAGCTAGTCCGCGCCACGGCTCCGGCAATCGCTACGCCGCCGAGGACCTCCGCTTCGAACTGGCTGAGGGGGCGTCCCTGCTCCCCAAGCCGTTCCTGGTCCCGCTTCTATAGGCCGCCTTCGCCCGCCTCGGGGCCGCAATCCTCGGCGCCATCGTCAGCGGGCACCAGCCAGAGTCAGTGCTGCTTGAACGTCAGCACCAGCAGCAGGTGCACAGCGGCGATCACGCCGAACAGCAATGCGGCGGCGTTCTGCATCGAGGCCCACAGCAGGAACGTCGTGACCCCGAACATCAGGGTCTTGAACAGCACGAGACCCGCGAGCGGCAAACGGCGGGCCGACCTCGGCGCCGCCCATACCGCCCAGAGCACGATTGCGATCGCCGGCAGCCCGATCATCAGGATGTAGCGCAGCCACCAGATCGGAGTCGCTGCCCAGCCGGCAAAGCCGAGCGCCGCGAGCATCGCGATCTCGAGCAGGAAGGCCAGCACTGCGTTGGCGGACTTCAGCGTTTCCATCCGCCAACTCTAACGGGACCGCGACGCCCAGCGCTAGCCGACGAACTCCACCGGCACGCCGGGCGTCACCATCTTTCCCAACTCCTCGGCGTCCCAGTTGGTGAGCCGCACGCAGCCATGCGAGCCGGTCTTGTCGATGAGCGATGGCTCGGGCGTTCCGTGAATGCCGTACGTCGGCTCGCTGAGGTCGATCCACACCGTCCCCACCGGCCCGTTCGGTCCCGGCGGAATCGTCAGCACCTCGGTGTTGTCGCCCTGCTGGAAGTTGATCTTGGGATTGTAGGTATAGGTCGGCATCCGCGCGACGCCATTGACCACGTGCGTTCCCGACGGCGAGGGATTGTCGTCGCTGCCGATGGTCGCCGGATAAGCCGCGATCAGGCCGCCACTCGCGTCGTAGGCACGCACCTGGCGCAGCGACTTGTCCGCCTGGATTAGCGCCACCTCGCCCTCGGTCCCCGTTCCGATGTCTGCCACCAGCACCGTCTCCCCCGGCGCGAACGTCGCACCCGGGTTGAGCGCGCGCAGCAGATCGATATCCATGTGGAACTCCTCGGCCAGCGCCTCGGCGACATCGGCGTAGCCGAGCAGCGTCAGCTTCGCCTTCTCGGCATAGTCCTCCGGCACCGGGCCAGTGACTTCGGATGCATCAGTGGCGGCGATGACATACTTGCCGATCGCCTGATGCGTCGGGTCGAGCCGAGAAGTGACCTCCGCGTCGATAACGCCATCGACCGGCAGTCCCGCCATGATCTCGAGCGCCACGATCGCCTTGCGCACATTGTCGCCGTCGAACCCGTCGATGACGCCCGGGCTCGCCCCTGCCCGGTCCAGCATCACCTGCAGCCGGACGATCGCCGGATCGGGAACCTGCGCCGGCTCCTTCTCACCCTCGACCAGGACCGCCGGCACGAGTTCGGCGGGGATGGTGTCGAAGGCGGCGTTGTTAATGGTCTCCGCCGTCAGCGCTGCGACGTGCTGCGGCGCCGGCGCGACCTCCTGTCCCACCGCCGGCAGCGCCGCCGTCACGGAGAGGACAAGTAGTAATTCAGCAATCTTCGTTAACCGCATGATAACCCTCAGGAAGTGTTGCGGCTACAATGCCCGCCAGCGCGCCGGGTTCCAATTCTCGAAAAGAGGACGGCGCGATGCCCTTCCGCCCTCGACGGTGCCGCCCGGTTTGAATTAGCTATCAGACAGCAACACGCGCCGACTCGAAGCCGGCCACCATCCCGGGGGGAAGAGTGAAGATTACGTCGGTGAAGACGGCCGCCACGACCGGCCATTGCATGCACCTGTGGGTGAGGATCGAGACCGACGCCGGCGTCACCGGCCTCGGCGAGTGCGTCCACGGCGGCTACCAGGCCATCGCCATCATCCAGGAACTGGCGCCGAAACTCGAAGGCCGCGACCCCTTCGCCGTCGATGCAATCTTTGAGGACATCCGCCGCAGCCTCGTGTTTGAAGGCGGCTTCGCGGGCGCCCTCATCACCGCTCTGACCGGCATCGAGATCGCGCTTTGGGACTTGAAGGGTAAGGCCCTGAAGACCCCGGTGTACGAACTCCTCGGCGGCAAGTTCCGCGACAAGATCCGCGTCTATTGCGACTGCGAGGTCTCGCCCGGCATGAACATGGGCGAGGTGAAGGCCGTCGTCGACGAGGTGCTCGAAGCCGGTTTCACCGCCCTCAAGGTCGATCTCGACATCCGCGCCTACGGCCACACCGGCAGCGAGACCGGCTGGTACGAGAAGGACGCCTTCAACATGACTCCCAACAAGTGGGAGCACGACCGCATGGTGCAGCTCGCCAACATGGTGGTCGAAGCGGCCGGTCCGTCGGTCGACGTCGCGACCGACCTTCACACCCGGCTGGACGTCCACAGCGCCATCCGCCTCGCCAAGGACCTCGAGCCGCTGCAGCTGCTGTGGCTCGAAGAGCCTATTCCGCCCGAGAACATCGACGCCATGCTCGAGATCCGGCGGGCCACGTCGACCCCGATCTGCGCCGGCGAAAACCTCTATCTCCGCCATGGCTTCCGTGACCTGCTCGAAAAGCAGGCCGTGTCGATCATCATGCCGGATATTCCGAAGTGCGGTGGCCTCAGCGAGTGCCGCAAGATCGCGAACATGGCCGAGATTTACTCGATCCCCTTCGCGCCCCACAACGTGAGCTCTCCCATCGGCACGATGGCCTCCGCCCACGTCTGCGCCACGGTGCCCAACTTCCTCATCCTCGAGTACCACTGGTTCCACCGCGACTACTGGTCGACCATCATCACCGACAAGCGCGACATCATCAAAAACGGCTTCATCGAGCTCGATGATCGTCCGGGCATCGGTCTTGAGCTCGACGAGGAAGTCGCCAGGGCCCACCAGTATCCGGGGACGACCTGGTTCGCCTGACCCTCCGTTAACGCATCCTTGCCGGGAACGCTCAAACTCTCCCGGCTTTGGAAGAAAACGGTGATCCTTCTCGCGTAGATTTGCGTAGTGGCAGCCGGGGGAACTCCAGTGCCAGTGCTCAATTCTGCGTTTGGTGGGGAATCGTTGCTGCGCCGCGTTCAACCTATCGCCCTCAAGGCCGAGAGCGAATCGTCGGCCGCTGCGGCGCGTCCCGAGCCCGTCGCCCCTGCTCCCGCCGCCGGTGACCGTCGCCAGTCCGACCGGCGTCAGGCCGAGCGCCGTCAGGGCGAGCGTCGTGGCATGGAAGCCTTGCGCGCCGAAGCGCTGCAAACCCTCATCACCCGCGTCGAGGACCGCAACTTCGGCGGCCTCCGCAACCAAGTCCACTGGAACGCCGGGTTCAAGAATTCGCGCATCCTGCTGATCGCGGTCGCGGTGATCGCCGGCAGCATGGCGGCCTACCTCGCGGTCCAGCGCCCTGCGTCGACGCCGGCGCCGGAAGCGACTGCGCCGGTCGTCGAGGTTGTCGCCGAGCCGCGCACCCAGATCCTCGCCGCCAAGGGCGCCATCACCGTCGGTGAACGCCTGTCGCCCGCGTCGTTCGAGTGGATCGAGTGGCCCACGGCTTCCGTGCGGTCCGACTTCATCACCATGGAAGCCGCCCCCGAGGCTCAGACCGAAATGAGCGGCAGCGCCGCCCGCTTCGCCTTCTTCCCCGGTGAACCAATCCGCGCCGACAAGCTGATGCCCGCGAGCGACGGCAGTTTCCTTTCCGCCGTGCTTGGCGGCGGGATGCGTGGCGTCTCCGTCTCGGTGACCGCCGACGCCGCCTCAGGCGGCTTCGTCGCGCCGACCGACCACGTCGATGTCGTCCTGACTCGCGCAACGGAGCTCGGCGGACAGATTTCGCAGACCATCCTCAGCAACGTCCGCGTCCTCGCTATCAACTCGCGCCTCAGCCCCTCCGAGCCCAAGGAAGCGGCTGCCGAAGGCGAAAAGACGGAAGCCGAAGAGTCCGACGTCTTCGGCAACGCCATCGCCACGCTCGAGCTCGACCCGACGCAGGCCGAAGTGATCATGAGCGCCACGGCCTACGGCCGCCTGACTCTGGTTCTTCGCTCGATGGCCGACGCCGGCATGGCCGCGCCGTCCTCGCAGAGCCCGGCCAACCAGGCCATCCGCCTTTCCAGTCCCTTCTGGGCCAAGTGAGCAAACTCCGCATTAGCGTTAAGCGGGCGTTGACGTGCCGCCAGTAACATTCCCCTACCCGCCCACGCGAAAAGCAGCGTCAGAGTGACCGGCCCGCTCGATCATCACCGTCTCCGCAACGCCATCCGGCGCGGCGTCATCGTATTTGCGGCCGCTGTCGCACTGGCCGCCGTCGCGCCCGCCGCTCTCGCGCAGACCATCAACTACGACCTCTCGACCACCTCGGTCATGCGTATCAACCTTCCGGTATCGCAGGCGGTGACGGTCACCATCTCCGACGCCGTAGGCAAGATCGTCTCGGCCGATCCCACCATCGCCGACGCACAGCCGATTACCGACCGTTCGCTTTATCTCGTCGGCCGTACGTTCGGGACGACCACCGTCAACCTCTACTCCGCCGATGGCGCCCCGGTCGGCCTCCTCGCCGTCGAAGTGGGCGCCGACACCGCCGATATGGCACGTTCGATCCGCGCCGCCCTGCCCGCCTCCGACGTCAGGGTATCGAGCGTCAACGGCCGCATCCGGCTCGGCGGCACCGTCCCCGACCAGTACTCGATGGACAAGGCGCTCGAGATCGTCGCCCAGTACGGCAGCCCCGCGGTCATCAACACCATGACCCTGACCGGCGGCCAGCAGGTCAACCTCGAGGTCCGCATCCTCGAAGCCCAGCGCGATGCCGGCCGCGACCTCGGCATCTCATGGAGCGGCGCCGTCGGCGGCGTCACCACGAGCATCAAGAGCACCGGCGCCGACCGTCCGGCTGCGGGTGCGGCGTCGTTCTCATCCTTCATCACCAGCGTGATTTCCGGCCAGCTCGGACTCAATCTGAGCGCCACCATCAACGCGCTCGAGGCCAAGCGCCTCGTCCGCACCCTCGCCGAGCCGAACCTCACGACGCTCTCGGGCGTCAACGCCAGTTTCCTCGCCGGCGGCCAAGTGCCGATCCGGGTGCCCGACCAGAACGGCAACTCGACGATCGACTACCGCGATTTCGGCGTGCGCCTCGTCTTCACGCCCGTCGTCCTCGACGGCGACCGCATCCAGATTCACCTGCAGCCCGAAGTGAGCGGCATCAACGGCTTCACCTCGGATGGCGACCCGATCTTCAATACCCGCACCCTCGACGCTACCGTCGAGCTGCGCGACGGCCAGAGCTTCTCGGTCGCGGGCCTCCTGCAGAGCAATTCGAACCTCAGCCAGGACCAGCTTCCGTGGGTCGGCGACGTGCCGATCCTCGGTTCGCTGTTCAAGTCCTCGAGCTTCCAGAAGCACGATACCGAGCTCGTCGTCATGGTCACCCCGCGCCTCGTCAAGCCGAGCATCCCGGGCCAGGTTCCGGCCACCCCGTTCGACCAGACGCAGCCCGCCAACGACGCGCAGTTCTTCGCACTCGGCCAGATGGAAGTGACGCCCAAGCTGATCCAGAGTTTTGAAGCCGGCGCCGGTGTCGACGGCCCCTTTGGCTACATGATCGACCTCGGACCGGGAGGCGGCAATTGAGCCCGCGCTTCGTCGCCCCTGCCTTCGCATTGGCCGCGGCTCTGCTGCTCGGTGGTTGCAGCTACGACTACGTCCAGCACACCGATCGCGTCGGCTACAGCGCTGGGGACGCGGTCAAGGCCAACCTCGAGCGCGAGACCAAGAGTCCGTCCAAGCGTTCGATGTACTCGACCACCGGCCTCGGCCGGAATGGCGACGTGACCTCGACCCTGCCCTCCGGCGCAGCCGCGACGATCAGCAACTAGCTGGTCGTCCTTCCCAGCAATTCCGATGATTGTCGGCGGCGCCCGTCAGGCGCGCGCCTGCTCCGCCGCGTGCGCGAGGATCTGGAGGTTGTTCGCCACGACCACGCTATCGGGCGCAAGCTTCTCGGCCTTCTGGAAGTAGCCGAGCGCCTTGTTGAGCTCGCCGCGCAGCATGTGGGAGTAGCCCAGGTTGTTGTAGTACTGCGCCGTGCCGCCGGTGATCTTGTAGAGCGAGTCATAGACCCGGTCGGCGAGGTCGAACCGGTGCAGCCGGTCGTATGAGGCTCCGAGGCCGACATAGCCTTCCGGATTTTCCGGCCTGAGCTCGACGACGCGTTTGTAGAACGCCGCCGAGTAGCCGAAATCGTTGTTGCGGAAATGCGACCGCGCTTCCGACAGCGCCCGGTCGGCGTTGTAGCTGCCGATGTCGCTGATCTCGGCAACGGTGAGCTTGTTGCTGCCGAAGCTGCTGCGCCCTACCCCCGCCGCGCTGCACCCGCTGAGCAGTGTTGCCGTCAGCAGCAGTGCCGCTACCCCATACCTCGACGATCGGCGAAAACCGCGCATGACCGTTGCCCCCAAGTTCGGCTTCGATAATGCGGGCAGGTTAGGTTAATACCGGTAAATGTACGGGCCCCGCCCCGAACTAGGGTGAATGAGCGGTTACCGTCGCGCAAAAGCAAAGACCGCGGCAGGTTCTCACTGCCGCGGCCCGAGCAAATTTCACGACGTTGGCGTTTAGCGCGCGAACGGGACCTTGGCGGTCAGCACGTCGCCCGAGTTGTTGAACTCGACTTCGAAGTCGATGTTGATGCTGTCGCCGATCAGCTCGAGGTGAGTACCGATGCGGACGTTGTTGCCGCCCTTATCGGTTTCCTGCTCGGCGAGGTCGAAGGTGATCTTGTTGCCGTCGCGGCGGCCGACGGCCGTTCCGGTAAAGCCGGCGTTCGAGCTCATCACCGCCTGGTAGCGGCGGCCCTTGTCATCGAAGGCGATCGTGCCGCTCACCGACAGGTTCATGTCGACCAGTGTGCAGCGGCCGGCGTAGTTGACCTTGTTGAGATTACCCTTGGCGATATTCAGCCGGCACCTGAACGGCTCCGGGTTCTGGCCGCCGACGAGCATGCCTTGGCCGGACCAGTTTCCGACATAGGACTCAAGCAGACTCATCTCGGCCTCGCCCGATTGCGCGGGCAATGCTACGAAGCTAGACAACATGATCGCCGCAGCGGCGGTCACGAAATTCAGATTTTTGCCCAAGACGCCCTCCAATGGCGTGGCCCCCGCCGAAGTAACCGAATTCCGTCAGAGTATCGACACTTAAACCGGCCGCATCCTGTCCTGTGGACGGTCTCGAAGCCAAGAGGCTTCTAGCAGATTGAAAGGCTAAATTTGTGAACGATACGTCCGGCGATCAAGTATCGACGAACCGATCCGCACCACCGTCGAGCCCGACCCGTCCCGTAGGCGACAAGGCCCCCACAAATCAAGCTCCTCTTACAAAATTGCAGCAGTCGTCAAACGCACCAATCATCCAAGTCTCCGGCGTCGATTACACTTTGGATATCGCTGGTAAACCCCTGCATATCCTGAAGAAAGTCGGACTTCGAGTGGAGCCGGCCGAAGTTGTGGCTATTGTCGGCCCCTCGGGCAGCGGCAAGACTTCGCTCCTGATGCTTCTGGCCGGGCTCGAACGCCCCACCGCGGGATCCGTGGTTGTTGCCGGAAAGTCACTGTCCGGCCTGAGCGAAGACGACCTGTCCGTATTCCGGCGCGAGACGCTGGGCATCGTCTTCCAGAGCTTCCACCTGATTCCCTCGCTGACCGCCCTCGACAACGTCGGCCTGGCGCTCGAGATCGCCCGCCCGGAGATGTCGCTCGGTGCCGCCCGCAAGGTTGCCGCCGACACACTGGCCTCGGTCGGCCTCGGTGGCCGCGTAGATCACCGGCCTGCCGCGCTCTCGGGCGGCGAGCAGCAGCGCGTCGGCCTCGCCCGCGCCATGATCGCCGATCCGCCCCTGCTCCTCGCGGACGAGCCGACCGGCAACCTCGACCAGGCGACCGGCGCCCTTGTCATCGACCTGATGTTCGACCTGGCCCGCAAGAAGGGCACGGCGGTCGTTCTCATCACCCACGACCCGGGCCTTGCCGCCCGCGCCGACCGTGTCTTCACCATGGAGGCGGGCGTCCTCACCGAAACCACCGGGGCCCGCGCCTGATGCAGGGTTTCTGGGCGGCCATCCGCATTGGCCTTCTCGACATGCGCGGCGACCTCCGCCGCTTCAGCCTGTTGATCGCCTGCCTCGCCGTCGGCACGGCGCTGATCGCCGGCGTGAGCTCGGTGGGTGCCAGCATCCGCCAGGCCGTCGAGGAAGACGCCGCGCTGCTGATGGGCGGCGATGTCGAACTCTCGCGCGGCGACCGCGCCGCGAGCGACGAGGAAGTGGTCAAGCTCGCCGGCTTCGGGCGCATTTCGCGCGTCGTCGATACCAACGTGCGGGCCGAATCGGGCGAGCGCGACGCCTTCGTCGACCTCATCGCCGTCAACGAGGACTATCCGCTGCTCGGCGCCGTCGCGAGCCCCGAGTTGCCTTCCGGCGGGAACGTCGCCGACTACCTGGGCTACCGCGACGGCGCCTTCGGCGTCCTCGTCGATCCATTGATGCTCGACCAGCTCGGCGTCGCAGTGGGCGACAGCTTCGACCTGGGCGGTACGCCGTTCCAGGTTCGCGGCCGACTCTACGGCCTGCCCGACGCCGCCGTCCGCGGCTTCCGGCTCGGCCTCCCCGCCCTCGTCACCATCGAAGCACTCGGCGCGCTCAACGACCGCACCTCGCCACTGCCCGGGCTCGGCACCTGGTTCCGCTACAAGATACTGCTCAACGAGGGCGACGCCGAAGCCGGCAAAGCCGCCATCGAAACCGCGCTCAACGATCCGACCTGGACTGTCCGCTCCGCCCGCGACGGCCTGGGGCCCATGGTGCGCTACTACGACATCTTCATGCGCTTCCTCGTGATCGTCGGCCTCGCCTCGCTCTTGATCGGTGGCGTCAGCGTCTGGACCGGCATCTCATCCTACGTTGCCGAGCGCGCCAACGTCATCGCCGTGCTGCGCAGCATGGGCGCCGGACAGGCCCGCATCTTCATCCACTTCTTTACCCAGGTCGCGACGCTCGCAGCGATCGGCGTCGGCATCGGCATCCTCATCGGCGGCGGCGCGGCGCTGATCGCCCTGCCGGTGGTCGGCGAGTCCGTCGGCGTCCACCTCGCCCCGGCGCTCCATGCCGAGCCGCTGCTCGTTGCCGCCGGCGTCGGCCTCGTCACCGCCTTCGCCTTCTCCTACCTGCCGCTGACCCAGGCACAGACCATCAGCCCAGTGACGCTCTTTCGCTCCAAGGGTCTCGCCGCCGCCCCCATAGACTGGCGCGCGCTGCTGACTTCCCCGCTCCGCATCCTGCCGCTGATCGTCGCCGGCGTCCTCTTCGTCTGGCTCGCCATCGTCATGACCGACGACCCGATGCTGGTCGCGGCCTTCGGCCTCGTCTCGGTCTTCGCGGTGATCCTCTTCCGCATCGCCATCGCCGCGGCCATCTGGCTGCTCCGCCGCCTGCCCGAGCCGAAGAATCGCGTGCTGCGCCACGCGCTCCGCAACATCGAGGGCACCGGCTCCAATGCGCCGTCGGTCGTGATCTCCGTCGGCATGGCGCTCGCCATGCTGGTGGTCGTCCTCGTCCTCGAAGTGAACCTGCGCAACGAGTACCTCGGCGCGTCGGTCTTCGATGCCCCCACGTTCGTTGCCTCCGACCTCTTCCCCGACGAAGTCGAGGGACTGCAGACGATGAAGACATCGGGCGGCGACATCACCGTCTTCAACGCCACCCCGATGCTGCGCGGCGCCCTCGTCGCCGTGAACGACATCCCTGCCGCGAACCTCCGTACTCGCGGCTCGGAAGCCTCGTTCCTTCTTTCCGGCGAAGTCCCCCTCACCTTCCGCACCGAGCTCCCCGCGTCATCCAAGCTCGTCGAAGGCCAGTGGTGGCCCGCCGACTACGCCGGCCCGCCGCTCGTTTCGCTGCACCAGAACCTTCGCTCCGGCCTCGGCGTGAAGATCGGCGACAAGATCACCTTCGACATCTTCGGCGACCAGATCACCGCCGAGATCGCGAACTTCCGCGACTACTCCTGGCAGGGCGGCATCGACTTCCTCGCTACCTTCTCGCCCGGCGTTCTCGAAGGCTATCCATCGACCCTGCTCGGAGCCGTCACCACGGCGCGCGGCGCGGAGGAACGCGTCGAGCGGGAGCTCGCAACCACCTTTCCCGATGTCCGCTTCATCGCCATCGGCGCGACGCTCGAGCAGATCACGGCTGCACTCGGTCAGCTCGCCCTCGCCGCCTCGCTCGTCGGCGGTCTCGCGGTCAGTAATGGCCTATTGGTTTTGATCGGCAGCCTCGCCACCGGCCGGAAGCAGCGGCAGGCCGACGCCGTCATCACCAAGGTGCTCGGCGCCAAGCGCGGCGAGGTGATCGCCGTCTCCGTCCTCAACTACGTGCTGCTCGCCGCCTTCGCGGCGATCCTCGCCACCCCGCTCGGCATCGCGCTCGCCTGGATCCTGACCCGCGTGCTGCTCGAGGTCGACTTCAGCCTCAATCCGGTGACGCTGACCGCCGTCGATCTCGGCGCGATCCTCATCACCGGCTTCTTGGGCGCGACGACGATCTTCCGCGTGCTCTCGATCCGCGCCGCCCACCTGCTGCGCGAAACGACTTAGCCCGCCAGCGCGTCAGCGCTTGTTCGGGCCGTCCGGCAGCGGTTCTTCCGCGCCGACGTCGCGCGACATTGGTGCGGGTGTATCGGGGTTGTCCTCGACCGACGTCTCGGGGCGGTCGCCGCCCTCCGCCAGCTCGACGTGCCAGCGACCGCTGGCGTCCTCGAATTCGATGTCGGTAGTCTCCCCGCCCAGCTGCTGCCGGTGCGAGGCGTCCTCCGCCGCTCGCCGCGCTGCCTCGTGGGTAGGAAACGTTTCCGAGTAGACGGCCCGCACCTTGTACGCCCAGCCGCCGTCATGGGGCACCACTTCGTAGGTCAGTTGCGTCATCGTCGAGCTCCTTGCCTTGGGCGCGGCGAAACGCGCGCTGTGTCGCGCAATCAACACGCGAGGCTGTTTCGCGTTCCCGCCGTTGCAATCGCCGCGACGTCTCCCATCTACAATTCGTCGACAGCAGCGGGGGATGGGGCATGCGGGCAGCAGTCTATCGACGGTTCGGCGGGCCTGACGTCGTTCATATCGAAGACGTTCCGACCCCTGCCCCGCGCGCCGGCGAAGTGCGCATCCGCATCGCCGCCACCACCGCCAGCATGGCCGACTACCGCATGCGCACGCGCGACCTGCCCGAGGGCCTGGGCTTCCTGGCACCGATCATGCTCGGGGTCTTCCAGCCCCGCCACAAGATCCTCGGCATGGACCTGAGCGGCACCATCGATGCCGTCGGCGAGAACGTCACCAAATGGCGCGTCGGCGACGAGGTCATCGCCATGCCCGGCGGCGCCTTCGGCGCCCACGCCGAATACATCTGCATACCCGAAGACGGCGCCATTGCGCTGAAGCCGAAGAACATGAGCCTCGACGAGGCGGTGACGCTCGTGTTCGGCGGCAGCACCATCGCCGCCTTCCTCGAGCAGGCGCCGCTAAAGCCCGGCGCCGCCGTCCTCGTCAACGGCGCCTCGAGCTCCACCGGCACCGCCGCCATCCAACTCGCGAAATACTACGGCGCGACCGTCACCGCCGTCTGTAGCGCCGCCAACGCCGATCTCGTCACTTCGCTAGGTGCCGAGCGCGTCATCGATTACACCAGCGAAGACCTCGAGACGTCCGGCGACACCTACGACGCCATCTTCGACTGCATCGGCAACGCCACCTTCGAGCGCATCGACGCACTGCTGAAGCCCGGTGGCGTATTCGTTCCCGTCGCGGCTACCCTTCACACCATGCTCACCGCCGGCCGCAAGGCGAAGCGCGCGGGCAAGCGTTCGCTCCCAAGCAGCGTGAGGCCCACCGCCGCCACTCTTGCGACCATCGCCGCCGCCGCGGAGGCCGGCGCCTTCCGCCCCGTCGTCGATCGCACCTACGTCCTCGAGGACATCGTCGAGGCCCATCGCTACCTCGATACCTTCCGCAAGCGCGGCAATCTCCTCGTAAAGGTCGCCGCGCCCGTCGACGCTTAGGCGGGCACCACCGACAGCACGACGCTGCCGCGCTTCCGCCCGGTGTCGACATAGGCGTGCGCTTCCGCGGCGAGCTCGAGCGGGTAGCTGCGGTCGATTACCGGCTTCAACTCGCCCGTCTCGGCCAGCATCGCGAGGTACAGCATGTCCTCGACAGTGATCTTCACGACCTCGGCAATCATCGTCGTACCGCTGCTCTTGGGCGGCCTGCCGATCCCCAGCAGCGTCGCGAGCGTTCCGAGCACCACCACCAGCCGTCCACCTGGCTTCATCACGTTTGCAACACGCGCATACGGCGCGCTACCGGTCGTATCGACGATGACGTCCCAGCTCTCGCCCAGCTTCGCGAAATCCTGCCGCGTGTAGTCGATCACCCGGTCTGCGCCGATCGAGCGCACCAGCTCGACATTGGCTGTGCTGCAGACGCCCGTCACTTCGGCGCCGTAGTGCCTGGCGATCTGTACAGCCGCCGAACCGACCGCGCCCGAGGCCCCGACCACCAGTACCTTCTCGCCGCGCTCGACCTTCGCCTTGTCGCGCAGGAACGGCAGCGCCGTAGTGCCGCCGAACGACAGCGACGCCGCTTCATCGAACGTGAGGTTGGCGGGCTTCAGCACGATCAGTCCGTCCTCCGGCATGGTCCGGTACTCGGCATGCGCTCCCATCTTGCCGCCCGGAAACGCCATCACCTCGTCCCCGATACTGAACCGGGTCACGGCGGAACCAACGGCTTCGATCACGCCGGCCAGTTCTGTACCGAGGATCTGCTGCCGCGGCCCGAACAGCCCGAAGACCAGCCGCCCGAGAAGCCCGAAACCCGGCGGCATGAGGAGGCTGCGCGCTCGCCAGTCGCCGGTCGTGACCGTCGTGGCGTGGATACGGATCAGCACCTCGTTGTCCTTGGGTGCCGGCATGGGCACGTCGGCGAGCCTGACGACGTCGGGGGCACCGTAGGCTGTGTAGATCATTGCTCTCATTCTCTGCGTCCTTGCATGGATCATCGATCGCCGGCCAGATGGCCCGGCGTCGTGCTGACGTGTGGTTTTTGCTAGTTCCGGAGGACTTCGCCCACCGGCATGTCGATGTATCTACGCCTCGCTCGCGCAGAGATAAATTGACCAATCCGGCTCATTTGATATGCATTCCTGCATGGATTGGCGCTCGGTGAAGTTCGACTGGAACCGGGCGAGAGCATTCCTCGTCACCGCCGAGGAGGGATCGCTCTCCGCGGCCGCGCGCGCCCTCGGCATGGCCCAGCCTACGCTCGGCCGGCAGGTCGACGCGCTCGAGGAAGAGCTCGGCGTCATCCTCTTCGAACGGGTCGGCCGCGGCTTCACGCTGACCCCGAGCGGCCTTGAACTCCTCGACCACGTCCGGGCGATGGGCGATGCCGCCAACCGCGTGTCGCTCACCGCCGCCGGCCAGTCGCAGACCATCGAGGGCAAGGTCGTCGTCACCACCAGCGAAATCTACGCCGCGATCCTGCTCCCACCGATCGTCGAACGGCTACGACGTGACTATCCCGGCATCGAACTCGAGATCGTCGCCTCGAGCGCCGTGAGCGACCTGCGCCGTCGCGAGGCCGACATCGCCATCCGCTTCTTCCAGCCCACCGAGCCCGACCTCATCGGCAAGAAGATCAAGGAAGTGCCGGCCCGTCTCTATGCCACGCCCGGCTACCTCGACCGCATCGGCAATCCGAAGTTGCCCTACGACCTGCGCAACGCCGACTTCATCAGCATCGACAAGTCCGGCGTCCTTCTCAAAGGCCTCAATGCCGCCGGCCTCCACCTCACCGGGCGCAACTTCCCCATCGTCTGCGAGCACTGGCTCGTCGCCTGGGAGATGGTGAAGCAGGGATTGGGCATCGGCATCATGGACGGCAGTATCGGCGACGCCGAGCCGCTCATCCGCCGCGTCCTCCCCGACTTTTCGGCGCGCACGACTCCGATCTGGCTCGTCGCCCACCGCGAGCTCAACACCAGCCGCCGCATCCGCGTGGTCTTCGACCTGCTTGCCGAGGAGCTAGCGAAATTTCCACTGAGACGCACGGAATCATCGCGATGAACCCCATCGAGCTCACCTACTTTTCCGACGTCCTCTGCATCTGGGCCTACGTGGCGCAGGTGCGCGTCGACGAGGTCAAGGCGACCTTCGGCGAGCAGGTCCGCATCCGATATCGCTTCGTCTCGGTCTTCGGCGACGCGCGCCATAAGCTCGAGACCAACTGGAAGGATCGCGGCGGCGCGGCCGGCTACAACGAGCACGTCCTCGATATCGCGAAGCGCTTCCCCCACATCACCGTGCGCCCCGATATCTGGATGGAAACGCAGCCCGCCTCCTCCGCGAGCCCGCACCTGTTTCTCTCCGCGCTGCTCGAACAGCAGGGATCGAGCCAGCAGTTCGAAGACGTCATGTGGGCATTCCGACGCGCCTTTTTCGAGGACGGTGAGGACATCGCGCACCGCGACGTGCAGCAGCGGCTCGCCCGCGTCTGCGGCGTCGACGTCGGGGCGGTGGAGGAACGCATCCTTACCGGCACCGCCTTCGCGCGCCTGCAGGCCGACTACCAGGAAGCGGAGCGCCTCAGGATCGAAGGCAGTCCCACGTTCGTCCTCGCGGGCGGCCGCCAGAAGCTTTACGGCAACGTCGGCTTCCGCATCATCGAGGCCAACCTCAACGAGCTCTTGCGCGAGCCCTCGCCCGAGCAGGCCAGCTGGTGCTGAGGCGCGGCATCGGCATCGGCGCAACCGCCGCGCGTCAGCCGGCTTCCGACGACCAGGGAAAGTTGAGGTACTGCTCGCGCGTCTCGTAGCAGATGTTGCCGTACATCCTGAGGTACCCATCGCGCCGCGCTGGGTCGGCATAAACGGCCGCAGGGTCGGCCTGGTCGGCTTCGTACTGCGCGATATTGTCCCTGGTGAGTGCCCGCGGCAGGATGTCGAGCGCCTGCGGCACGCTCTTCCCTTCGAGCCAATCGGCGGCAAACATGCCAAGCGCATATCCGAAGACCGGCGAGGACAGCGCCACGCTCGCCTTGTACGGCCCGCCCGCCTTGATCTCGGCGACCGCGTCCGGTTCGCCGTCGATGCCACCCAGATACTGGTCGGGACGTGCTGCCCCAGCCTCGCGAAGCGCCTGGAGCGCCCCGAGCACCACCGTGTCGGCGCCGAGGACGACGTCGATCCGCGGATGAGCCTCGAGGATCAGCTTCATCGTCGCGTAGCCCCCCTCTTCGTTCACCGGGTTGGGCGAAATATCGGCCACAACGGTCACGCCCGGCAGCGTCGCCAGCGCATCGCGCAGCGCCACGAAACGGGGCGTGAGAAACTGCATGCTGTCCTGCGTCAGGAGCACCACATTGGCCCGCCCGTCCAGCACGTCGCGGATATAGGCGACGACGTCGTCGCCGAGCGTCTTGCCCGTCAGGTACTGCGGCGCATTGAGGATCGTCGTCGCCGGTGGCGGCACGACCGTGCCCACGTAGCCGCCATCCCAGAGGAACCGCTGCAGCGTAGGCGCCAGCGCCCCCGGATCGACCGGCGGCGTCACCACCGCGCCGAACTTCGCGCCGCGAAAATACTCGATGTCCGCTTCCTGCTTGGCGACGTCGCTTTCCGCCACGCGCTCCTCGTAGGCGAGACCGCGGTCCTTGGCGGCCATTTCGAGCCCCTTCCCGACCCCCTCGATGAATTCGCGGCGGTTGTCCTGGGCGAACCCCAGCGCCTTGTTGAGCCCCGGCGGCACCGCGCAGGCGGGCACGGCAGGATCGAAGGCCGGCAGGACAATGGGCGTGGTGATCCCGGGCGGCCCGTCGAGAGCCAGCGCCGGAAGCACAAGGAACAGCGGAACAAGTACCGCCGCACCCAGGCTCGTCGCCCACGCGGGACGGTTCAGCATCTTCATCTCACTCCACCCCACAATGCCCCGGCGGCATTTCCGGCACCGTCACACCCTTGCCCGGCGGCGTCTACTCCGCCGCCGCCTTCGCCTCGCGCGCCATCGGCAGGATGAGCCGCGCCAAGGTCCCCGGCGAGCGCCGCTCGTAGCTCACTTCGGCGCGCATGCTCATCGCCATGGCCTGGACGATGCGCGTGCCCAGTCCCGTTCCCTGCGCCGGTTCGTCGCCGGCCCGCCCCACCCCGTCGTCCTCGACCGTCAGTTCGACCCGATCCTCCCCGATCGGCCTGAGCTTTACGCGGATCTCCCCCGCCACGTCCGGATAGGCGTACTTGAACGCGTTCGTCACCCATTCGGTGACCACCACGCCCAGGTTGATCGTCGAATCCGTAGTGAGGCGCACCGGAGCTATGTCGTAGCTGAGCGTCGCGCTCTGCCCGGTCGTCCGCAGCGATGTCCGCAGATGGTCGAGCAGTCCCGTCAGGTACTCGTCCAGCGCCACGTCGCCAACATCTTTTGATGTATAGAGCCGCTTGTGCACCAGCGAGATCGCAAAAATCCGGTCCTGCATCTCGGCCAGGGCCTTTTTGGCAACCTCATCGCCGACCCCCTTGGACTGCAGGCTGACCAGCGAGGTCACCAGCGCCAGGCTGTTGGCGACCCGGTGATTGACCTCGGCAAGGAGCAGTTGCGCGCGGTCCCGTGACGCCGCGAGGTCGCTCGTTCGTTCCGCCACCCGCGTCTCGAGCCCCGCGTTCGTCTTGGTCACCTCGTCGCGCGCCGCACGCAGCTCGCCGGTATAGCGCGACAGCAGCAGTGCCGCGCTGCCGACCACGAGGATGATGATGATCGCGCCGATCGCCGATACCGTACGCAACAGGCTCGCGTTTAGCCGCTGCTCCTCGACGGCCGCGGTGAGCCGTTCGTCGGCCTGCAGCACGATGCCGTTGAAGAAGACGTTGGCCTCGTCCATCAGCGTCTTGCCGCGGTTGGTGCGGAAGACTGCCAGCGCCTCGTCGTCATGCCGCGATCGCTTGAGGGCGATCGTCTGGTCCATTTCCTCGAATTTTTCGCCCAGGATCGTGCTGAGCCGCTGCACCGAAGTGACCGAGGTCGGATAGGGCGCCAGCAGCCGCCGGGCATTCTCCAGTTGCCGCTGCATCTGCACCTTCGCCGTCCCATAGGGAGCGAGGTAGATTTCGTTGCCGGTGATGATGAAGCCTCGCTGGCTCGCTTCGGCGGTCTGCACGGCGTTCCGCAACTCCGCAGTTGCCGAACGTGTGTCGCGCGCCTCGATGACCTGGCCGAAATACACCTGTGCCCGCTCGTTGAGCCACCAGTTGGCTCCCACGATGCCCAGAAGCGCCAGCAATCCCACGAGCAGGAACGCAGCGGTCGACCACAATACATATCGGCTCGAAAGCGCCATCGCCTCGTCAATGCCCGATATTCCGGGCCAGCGCTATGAGATTTGATGCCGGCGCCAGCGTCTGGCGCCCTTCGGCTGACCGGCTAGCCCTCGAGTCCGGCCGCCTTGCGGAGCGCGGCGTTGATCCGGTCCTGCCAGCCCCTTTCCAGCACATTGGGATCCTAAGCTTAGAATTCCACGTGGACAAGTTGTCGCG